>Ga0181576_10000487_pt1 | contig 29274 bp, 14 predicted proteins | sample 101ome_22_FD_132464 | JGI IMG/M metagenome (GOLD analysis project Ga0181576, IMG submission 132464) | Coastal salt marsh microbial communities from the Groves Creek Marsh, Skidaway Island, Georgia - 101412BT metaG (megahit assembly) | ecosystem: Environmental > Aquatic > Marine > Intertidal... | reverse complement strand
GGGGGGCGGGGGGGGTAGGGGGGGGGCGGGGGGGGGGGCGGGGGGGGGGGCGGGGGGGGTGGGCGGGGGGGCGGGGGCGGCGGCGGGGGGGGGGGTGGGGGGGGGGGGGGGGGGGGGGGGGGGGTGTGGGGGGGGCGGGGGGGCGGGGGGGGGGGGTGGGGGGGGGCGGGGGGGGGGGGGGGGGGGGGGGGGGGGGGCGGGGCCTGGCGGTGGGGGGGGGGGGGGGGGGGGGACGGCGTGCCTCCGCCGTCGCCTGCCGCCGCGCGGGGGCCCACGTTGCCCTTCCTCGACCAAGGCCCCACCGTTGCCGCCGGAGCTGACGCGGCAGCCGCCACCGTCACCACCGCCCATACCACCCCCTCGGCCGCCTCTGCCGTCGTGTCCGCCCACGTCGCGGGCCGCACTGTCTCCATCCCCCGTGGCCGCCTCCGCCCGATTGCCGACCCCCTGGTCGCCGCCCTCGGCCTCCTCCGCAAGACGGAATGGATCGTCGGCCTGCCCCCTGGTCGCTCCCGGTGCCCCCGCCGCGCCGCCGTGGGTCGGTTTTGGCGCCTCTGTCTCTTTGGCCCCGGCGCCCATGGCGGGACCCTCAAACGCCACCTTGCGGCCGTCCTCTCCTCCTCGGAAGACCCATGCGGAGTCGATCGGCTCTCGTATCGCGACATCGGAAGACTCGTCGACGAACTGGCGAGAGAGTGGGGGTTCGCCCACTCCATTGTGGGGGGTGGTGGGTGACGCGAGGGGATGGCGACGTTGACGTGAACGCCGATGTGTTTTCTCGACTCGTTCCCGCTCTCCCTCTCTCTCTCCCCGCGATTTGACATCTCTGCCAAGTCCTCCTACCCCCCCTTAACTTGCTCCTGTGAGGACGCGATGGCGCGGTCTCAGTCTCGGCGTTGCCGGGCGGCGGCCCGGGCGCGATGGGTCGTCGCGCGATGGGCCTATCGGGCGGCAGGGGCGTGTCCCACCCTCCCCCCAACGAGGTCAAGCCCCCCATGCCTCCTCGAGGGAGGACATGGGCCCCGCATCCGGTGGCCGCTGCGCGTTCGAGTCGCTTATCCACCCGCGCTGGGCGCCAAAGGCGCGGATGGCGGCGCGGGACGCTTCGAGGGCGGCAAGGCGGGCGGCATGGGCGGCGAGGGCGGCGGCAGCAGCGCCCTCGGCGGATGTGGGCCGGAGAACGCCCCACCCGGGGAAGGGCATCGCTCCCGGGGCGCACCACCCCGCGAAGGCGGCCAAGACGCGGTAGCCGTCGTCCGCCCCTGCGCCGAAGCCAGCCACGACAAGGCGGACCGCAGCGGCCTCATCCGCCTCCGATGCCGCCACCCCGCCCCGCCCGTTGCCGCCCGACGTCACGAGGAGCAGAGGGATCGGAGCGCGCCCCTACGACCCACCTCCCATCTGCTGAACGGAGGCAGAGCTGTAAACCCGCCAAATGGACTCTCCAAGAACGTTAGCCACGCTCAAAACCGTCAACTGCGGGAACCTACCTTCGTGCACGTCGACGTCGGCATGGTCCGCATCGGCAGCAGAGGCAAACCGCGCGGCGGCGGCGGCAGCGGCCTCGGCGGCCGTTTCCCCGGCCCGCGGCTGCCGCTTCTGTGGAATCGTGTTGGTCACGATGACCTCGTCGAAGACGCCCGAAGCAAGCCGCTCCACCGCGGGGGGGCTGAAAACCGCGTGGGTGGTGCAGGCGTACACGGCCACAGCGCCCTGCTCTCTCAGCACCCTGCCGGCGTTGCAGATGGTGCCGGCGGTGTCGATCATGTCGTCGACAAGCACGGCAACCTTGCCTTGCACGTCTCCGATCAGATTCATCACCTCGGACACGTTGTGCGCGGACCGGCGCTTGTCCACGATGGCCAACGGGGCGTCGTTGAGCTTCTTGGCAAAGGCCCTTGCTCTGGCGACGCCTCCGACATCGGGCGAAACGACGACGAGCTCTCCCGCGGGAATGCGCTTGGAGGCGAGGTAGTCCAGAAGCACGGAACTGCCGTAGACGTGATCGACGGGAATGTCAAAGTAGCCGATCGTCTGCCCCGAGTGGAGGTCGCACGCGAGGACCCTGTCGGCGCCCGACTGAGTGATGAGATTCGCCGTCAATTTCGCGGCAATGGCCTCGCGCCCGGTGGTCTTGCGGTCGGCGCGGGCGTACCCGTAGTAGGGGATGACACAGGTGATGCTCTTAGCGCTGGCGCGCTTGCACGCGTCGACCATGATCAGAAGCTCCATCAGCGACTCGTTCGTTGGGGGGCACGTGGGCTGGACGAGAAAGACGTCGCAGCCGCGCACTGACTCCGAGAGCTGCACGTAAATTTCCCCTGGGGCGAGAGGGGGAGAGGGAGGGAGCCTCGAGGGCGATGGGCCTTGGTTCATCGAAGAAGCGCGCGAGCGAGCCCAGTCGCGAGCGAGACCAGTGTCCCCAGCGCGAGCGAGACCAGTGTCAGTCTCCATCTCGCTCGCCGTCGGCGAATTTTTTGATGGTGATCCCTCCCAACTCCTGTCCGAGGTACTGGGCCACCTCGGCCGCGAGCGCCGGGTGCGCCGTGCCGGAGAAGATGCGGAGACGGCCGTGGTTGTCGCCTCCGTACGAGTGGGCAGCGCCGTGGGGGCCGCGGGCCCCGCCGGCAGGGTTCCAGCCGGGGACCGATAGGACGGGTTTTTCGCCTGCCAGGGCGGAGACCATGGGATAGCGGCGATGAGATAATTGCGAGCTAGTGGAGGCGGAGAGGAGGGGGCGGGATCCGCGGGTAGGGGGGGCGCGCGATGCCGGCGGCGGCGGCCGGGACGGCGCTGTCGCGGCCGTCACGAGCGAGACGCTGCGCTGCATTGCGGGCCTGGCCCGATGAGGGAGGAGCGAAGGGAGCCAACCTCGCGGATGAAGGAGATTCGGGGGCTTGTTTACAGTCAGAACGGCCGTCAAAGCCGGCGAGTCGGCGAGACGAGGTGGCGCGAGGAATGTCGGCGCCAACTTTTGTGAGCCCCGCCTCCCTCCGGCCCCACAAGAAGCCAGGGAAGAAAATGCAGCTCGCCGGGTCGATGATGACCCAGCGCGGCGCCCTCGCGGGCCCCAGCCTTCGCGTGTCGACGCCCCTTGCCCCTCGCGCCCCCGCGCGCCTCGTGGCGAGTGCCGCGCTCTCGCATTGCCTGTTTATCGTGACGGAACCCGGACGTGGCCCATCGACAGTCCTGCCGACCACCGAAGCGCTCGTCGAGGGCCAAGCCGCCTCGTTTCTCCTCGCGTGGACACTTTTGCCATTCTTCTCCGGTCGTGAGGGGACTAAGAGCGTCAATCTGCGGTCTCGCTCCCGTCGACGCTGCGAGATACGCGGAAGACGACGATAGGTCCCAGTTGGTGTCTGGCCGACGACGGCCGCCTCCTCTCGCTCACCTCGGCCGTCGGGTCGCTGGCAATGCATTTGAGCGTGCCATCGACGTTGCGTTCCGACGTTGGACGGTGCGATCCGCGGGTTTCGACTCTCATGTCGTGCCCGGGACGACGCCACTGCCGAAGCCGGGACTGCCGAGGCCTCCGCCGACCTACCCCCCCCTTCCCCCCCTCCCTGCAGATCGAGGCCGCCCACAAGAAGGGTGCCGGATCCACTAAGAACGGCCGCGACTCCCGCAGTCAGCGCCTCGGTGTCAAGGTCTACGGCGACCAGCCCGTCAAGGCCGGTGGCATCATTGTCCGCCAGCGCGGTACCCCCTTCCAGCCAGGCAAGAACGTCGGCGTCGGCAACGACCACACCATCTACTCGCTCATCGACGGCGTCGTCGTCTTCGGCGTCAAGAGCGGCCGCTCCGTCGTCAATGTCGAGACCGTTGAGGACTGGGTTGACCCCAACCCCAAGGGCCGCCCCGACGGCAAGGACACCCGCCGCGCCCGCACCTGTGCCAAGTACCCCTCCCGCAAGTCGGTCGTGGCCGCGGCCGAGTAGAGCGAGTGAGAAAGAGAGAGAGGGAGAAAGAGAAGATAGGTCGAGCATTGAATCGAACGCACCGAGGACACGCTGCCGCCCGCTGCCGCTGCCGCAGTTGCTGCCTTTCCCGATGCCGCTGCCGCTACCACTGCCGGCGGGCTGGGAGGGGGGGCGAGCGCCGGGCGTCCGGCCACTGGTGCCGTCCCCGGCCCCTGTTGCAGTGACCATCTAGAGAAGCAGCACCGCCTAACCTCGCTCCCCGCTCTGCCTCACTCGTCCCCCGCAACCTTCTTCTTGAGCTCCTCGAGGTCGGCTGCGAGCTCCTGACGGGACGACTTGAACAGGAGGTAACGGTAGACGAACCACGACGTGTAGCCGAGCCCGACGAGCTCAAGGAGCTTGGGGAGGAGAGGGATGCCGTTCACGGCGCCCACGAGGGTGGACGACAGCCACACGATGGCAACAGCGCCCGAGGCGTAGACGACGGCCGAGGTCTTGTCCTCGACGGCGTCCCACTTGTCGGAGAGGTCCTGATGGGGTTGGATGGAGGGGGGGCGTGGGGGTCGGCGGGCGCGAGGGGGGTAAGGGTCTCGGACAACGGGCGGTCAAGTCGACAGGCAGTCTTTTTCTTCCCTTCTCGCCGAGAGGATGGCCTCGGCGTCGATGTCGGAGGACTTTTCGTCGGCGGCGCGGGCGATGACGGCGGCGGCGCGGCGGGCAACGACGGCAGCGGGGCGAGCGGCGGCGACGGGGGCCGAGCGGGCGGCGGGGGCCGCGGTGCGGAGGGCGAAGGTAGGGCGGGCGGCGGCAACGGCGTTCATCTCGACTGCGGATCGTGACGATCGAGAAAGAGGTTTTAGGACTGGAGAAAAAGGTTTCCGGGACGATCGAGGCGCGCAGACGGCAGAGGACTCTCCGCGGATCACCGCCTCCAGCGGTCTGGACGCGTTCCGGCCCGCTGGGGGCGCAGCGGGAATTGGCTCGCGCGTTGCTCCGATCACGTCAACGATATGTCCATTGAAGTTTCTTTCGGCAAGTTTACGAGCGAGGATGAAGGACATAGCGTCACAAGCGACGCTCCACGCCGACCGTTCGCTACGCGCCGGCCATCAAACAGAGATCCCGCGCGTGTGGGGCGCGGCGCGTCGCCACCGCGGTGGCCCTAGCCTCGCCTCGACCTGTGACGACTATCGCCGGAACCGGGAGGGGGGGAGGGCCTCAACATCGTCGGGGACGACCCTCGAGACGCCGTTGCATGGGGCCTCTTCACCGCCTGTAGCAGTGCCACCGCCGCGACCGCTGCTGCCGCTGTCAGCCCTCCACCGTTGCGGTTGAAGTCTCCCCCAATTTCGTCGTCATCAGTCCCGGTGCCCGTCGCGCCACGAAGCCCAGGCGCCCCGCTGCATCACCTGCGGCCCCGCACTATCGGGCCGGACGACAACGCTCCCGGACCTCGCCAGCGTCCCCCTCTCCCACCCTCCCTGGGTGCCCCCGCCGGCGCTTTGGTCCTGGGAACCGAAACGTACCGACGGCCGACGCGACCCGGACGGGCTGACCTGCCGCCCGCCGAAACCCCCGGAGCCCCACCCCTGTCCAACTGCCGACCCCCACCCCCCCCCCCCCCCCCCACCGCCCCCCCCCCCAGCCCCCTTCTCCTGCCCCCCGAAAAGGATAAGACGGATGGCCATCAGATTGAGAATGGCCACCAAGGCAAAGCACGCCAGCTCCGCGCGGCCCAGCCACGTCGCACGGGCGGCGTTGGAGATCAGCGTGTGCTCATGCCGGTCCAGCCGTGCCTGGGGGTGCGGATGGATGGATGGATGGATGGATGGATGGATGGATGGATGGATGGATGGATGGATGGATGGACGAACGAAAGAGACGGACGACCGAGAGCCGACGAGCGTCCTGCCTGAAGATAGTCGGTCACCCCCTTAACAGAGTGCAAGCGCAGCGTTACGTGCTGTGCATATGCAAGGGCGTTGGCCCCGTCCTCCCGGGTGGCTACGTCCTGGACGGGCGCATCTCTGTGATCGTCGGCAGACCATGGCTCGTCGTTCGTCTGTCCGCCGGTAGCGGCAGGGCCGGAAGCGGAGCCGGCGCTGGCGGTCCCCGCCCCAACCCCTGCGCCGCCGCCCGTCCGGGCATCGAGCGCCGCCTTGACATCGTCGATGTCCCGGGGAGCCTTGCTCGACCCACCTGACCCCGACCCCGACGCTCTTACCGCCGCGTCGTACGCGGCCGGGTCGGCCATCGCGCCGTCGTCGCCCATGGGGTGCAGCGCGAGATCCCACGACAAAGACGCGTCGCGTGTCCCGCCATTCGTCGCACACACCTTGTAGTCTCCCGCACCGCGGACCTCCACGCTGATGCGCTCCTTGCGCCAAATGCCGCGTAAATTGCGGACGATGCGATTCGAGGGATCGTAGACGTCGACGGCGAACGAGAGATCGCGGTCCTTATTAGGGTCGCCACCACTGTCAGGGTTGAGCACAGCGATGGTGCCCTCGAGCATGAAGCGTTCCTGGATCATGGAGACGCCGGAGGCCTAAAAGATAGGGATGAGGGAGTTCGAAGCGGATCGGCAGGGATCGGTGGCGACGGAGGAGGAGGCAGGGGGGGGGGGCGGGGGCAGCCGGCCGCGGAGTCGGGGGCGTCCTGGGCGTTGCTGGGCGACGGCGGGCGCGGCGGCATTCCCAACGGCCACGTTGTAGTGCGATCATAAAAATAAACTCGCCAGCTCTGCCGTGTGGTATGCGCACTGAATCATCCCGGGTTTGGCCGTGAGCTCCAGGGCGTGAGCCGTAGGCCCGAGACAAAGCATGGCCGAGACTGCCCAGGCCGCGGCCGCCGCCCCGAGGGCGCGACGGCGCCGGCCGACAGGGTGGCGGTTGTCGGACATTCGTACGGAACGGCAAGCTGTGGCGGGGGAGGGCGCATTTGAAGCCGCAATGATCAAAAACTCAATTTCACGGCCGCTGACCCTCGACCTAGCCACCCTAGGGACCCCTAGGACGCCAGCAGTGTCGCGTCCCTCTTCTCCCCCGCCGGCCCCTCCGCCTCCCCCACCACCGGCTTCGACGCAGGAACGGCCGGCATCGCGTCCGGCCGATGCATCGGCGCGTCGGGAAGGGCAGCAGAGGCGGAGGCCGCCGCCGCCTTAGGCTCTGCCAGCGCCTCCTCGGCCTTTCCCCCCAGCAGCCCCCGCTCTAGCGCGGCCAGCTCGAGCCCCACGGCCTCCTCCTCGGCCCCATCCAACACGCTCGTCCCCGCCCCCCCCGCCTCGGCGATCCACGCCGCAGCGTCCTCGGCGGTCTCGAGAGTCCGATCGAGCTCGGCCACGGGGCATGCGGCCATCACCCGTCGCATCAGCGCTGCGCCCTGCCGCAGCGCCTCGGCGGTTTTGCTCACCATCATCGCGCCCTCGACCTTGCCCAGGAGCTCGTCGACCTGAAGCGAGAAGGTCTCCAGCTCCCGGAGCCCTGCCGACGCGATGTTTCGCCGCCGCAGCGCGTGCCGCGCCGCGTCCATGCGCCCCGCTGCAACCAGCGCGCGTGCGGCCTCCTCGTGGCGCCGTGCGACGAGCTCGACGCGGCGGCGGTCCGACTCAAGCTTGCGGCGCTGGCTCTTGAGCTGGGGGAGGTGGGTTGGGAGGTGGGGGGGGTGGGGAGGGCGTTCGCGAGGGGGCCAGGGGCGACGGGCCTCCCTTGCCACGCCGCGCTCGGCGCTGGAGGAGGGGCGGCTCGCGCGCGGCCTCTCTCCTGGACGAGTGCGATGTCATCCTCAGAAACGGTAGGACCCTTCGAGGGGGCAGCGCCCATCGGGCGTCTATTGTGCGCGGGCGACGGGCGGGCGGGCGGGCGGGTGGCGGCGCCGGCGCCGGCGCCGGCGGACAAGGACGGCCTCGCAGCCGCGTACGGGCGGGGGACGACGCCGCAGGGACGGATGGACGCCCGGACTCCTGACGGTAGAGATGCCTCCCAGGCGGCATCACTGGTCATGGGTAGAGCGGTGGTGGAGCTGCGTGTGCGTCGGGGGACGGCGGCTCGACCGACCCCTCCGCTGGCCTTCGTCGCGCTATCGCACAGAACATCGTCCCGACTCAGACGTGGCGCCAGACCGCCGCGACCGAAACAAACTGGGTCGCGCGCGCTAGCGCGACCGTGAGCGAAGCGGAGGCGAGCGCTTTCGCGTGGCTCGTTCGCTCGAGCGGCGACGCGCGTCGGCCGGCCAGCCTCTTGCGTCTCAACGACTTCCTGCGCGCCGTTCGCGTAGTTCCTGTCCCGCCGCGTCTGAATTTCCCGCCAATCAGCCACCATGCGCCTCTGTTCCACCACCCGCTTTCGACTTCGTCCTCCCCTCGCGCAGCTCCGAGCCCGGCGCGCTCGCCACCTCGTTGAGTGATGCGACCGCCCAACCTGGACGGACCCGCGTCTGCGGTGGGTACCAGCCAGTCGCTAGCGAGCCGTCTCGACGAGATCCTGCGCCCCGACCGAGCCCACGGCGGGGCGGGGGCTGGCGTCAGGCCAAGCAAGGCCGGCGTGGGCGCCCTCGGTCGGTCGTGGGGGCCCCACACGACCCACGGTGCTCCCCTCTTGCCTGACGCCGCCGGGCACTCCCTGGACCAGGATCCCTCGGCGCCCGGGCCCACCGCATCGGAAACGTTGCCGCCGCCGCTCCCGGCTGACCGGGCGTCGCTGCTCCTCCGTCATGCTGACCTGGGTCGGGGCGCTTCGTGGCAAAGGGGCGCGCATCATCCCAGCGGCCGCCCGTCCTCGTCGGCCTCGGCTTCGAGTCGTGGGTATTTCGGAGGAGCGAGTGGACGCCTACCTCCCCTTCCGCGCGGCGGGGCTGGTGGCGACTGGCCGGGCGGCGCCGGTGGCGCTACGGGCCCTGGTGGCACGTCTCTTCGTCTCCCCTCGCCTGCTCCCCTTGGCCAAACGTCAGACCCCGCCCAGCGCCTCTCCTCCTTCGCCCGGTCCCATGGCCCCCCCCGCGCCGGCCCCGTCACCAAACCTGCCGCCCTCGGTGCCCCGGACACCCGCGCCCAGATTGGCACCCCTGGGCCAGTCGGCGCGCCACTGGTCGTCGCTGCGCCAGAGACGGGCCGGCCCCTCTCCACCCTGGGCGACGTCTTGGACTACTTTCTTCAATACGGCAACCAAGCCCGCATTAAGATCTTCTACTTGAATCCGTGCACCAAGCCTAGCGATCTCGACTACGATCCCTATCGAGCCCGTTTGGTCGATCAGACGTACGCTGCGCCGGAACACCTCGCGGTGAGCATTCAGGGCGTCGTCGAGGTGCACTCCACGGGAGACTCGGAATTCCACTCCCTTGGCGATTTTATTCGAGAGCGAAGCGTGTTCCGCTTGATTCGAAGGATATCCTTCTTTCGGCACTACCTGCTGCGCAAGCACCTGGGCTTCTGGCGCACGGCGGTGCGTTGGGAGCGCTTTCGGCGGACGAGGGCGACGATAGCCGACCGACTGATGATCGTAAAGCCGGCCTTCCAGCGTGCGACTCTGGCATTGCTGGAGGCACGGCAGACGGTGGCGTGCGACGTGCAGGTGTTGGTCGGCGAGTACGGGTCTGAGGAAGATATTCTCGCTGGCGCCAGAGGCGAGGCTCCGCGCGCCATCAGCGCATCTGATTTCGTAAAGGCCAACGAGATACGACGCAACGTGGCTGTCGAGGCCCTCAAGGAGCTCGGAGAGCGCGTCGGGCGTTCTTTAGAGGCGACGGGCGACCAGGCGCTGGCGGTCGAGGCAGCCGCCCGGGACCAGGTCGAGATCGATCGGCGGAGTTTGCGCGACGATGGTCACGCATCGCTGTCGCAGCTACGCGCCTTTCGGGAGCGCAGGATCAAGGCCCACAAACTCGCCGCGGCAGACGTGGCCCTTATGCCCAACCTCATCAAGCTCGCCGACCTCATTTTCTGCGACGCCGCTGTCGACACCGCGTCGACGTCGGGCGAGGCCCTCGTCCGGCTCCTGCGGTCGCAAGAGTGGCGCCCAGCGTCTGTCTTCCGTGGCGTCTTCGAGTCCACTGCCGTTATCCGCTCTGACCCCTCGATGACATCGCCTCCTTCGCTGTCCCTCCAGCCGACCCACGACGAATTACTACTGGCAGTGCGCAAGGCGACGCATATGGCCGTGCAGTGCGTCGAGGTCCTGCCGCGCGTCCACCACATTAAGTACCTGTTCAAGTTTTTCCCGCGGGACTCGCCCTTTGCCCCCACGGACGAGGCCCCCGGCCCTGACGCTGTCCTACCCCACGCTGTGCTGACGAACTCGACACGGTGGCGCCGCGTGGTGGCTGATACTGATGCGGTGGTAGACGAGAGCTTCGCACGGGCAGAGCGCGAGGGCATCGCGGTGCTGGCGAGCAAGATGGACGTCTACGGGTTCGTCGAGCGTGTGCGCACCGACCCGAGCTATGTGGACCGCTTCACCGACGTTGACGTGCTCTCGTCAAAGATGCGGCAGATTCGGAGCTGGGCACGGTCCATCGAGGCCGTCAAGAAGATGCTGCTCTGCGGCGTCCTGGCTGTCGACCTCCGCACGGCGTGCGAGGCCATGTCAGCCGCCGCCGCGAGCATTGCGGGCCTCATGCTCCGGGCGCTCAAGACTAACACCGAGATCGCCGCCTATTCCCTATCGAAGTCCCTCTCGGAGAAGCTTCTCTTTCTTCATCAGCGGCCTACCCACCTCACGGAGTTTGTCGCCTTTATGGATGACGTGGCCGACGCCGACGCTGAACGCGTTGCCGTCCGCGACAAGGTCGAAAATGTAGACTACATGCTCGAGGTGGTCGGCACCAGCACCGCGGCCCAGTCAACCTCCTCCACGGGAACCCTTGGTGGGGGCGTGCCCGCCGACATCGTTGTCGCGAGGAGCGAGCTCCGCAAGCTCCATGAAGATGTGTGTGCCGAGCTGGAAAAGGCTCAGGCATATGTCGATGCCCGGCGGGCGTCGATGCTGCAAAAGCAAGAGAGAGCACTCCGTTCCATTGACGGCGAGCTCCTCGGGCTCGTCACTGAGCTCACGGCGGGAGCTAGCGCCGATCCCGATTCAAATGCAGTCAAGATGTGCGAAGAGCTCGACCAGATGGAGCGTGACGTCGTGTCACTGGCCACGCAGATGGGGGAGGTCCACTCGCAGGGCGCCAAGCTCGCCCCAGGAACCGTGTACGACGACGCCAACCTTGAGCACGCCGCGCGCAATCTCCAGATGCGGAGACAGATTTGGGACTGGCGTCGCGAGGTGCAGGTGCGTCGACTGGCGTGGATGTTCGAACCGATCGAGGAGCTTGACCTGGACGACATTCGGGAAGGATTCGACGAATTGACACACGAGACGGCTATCCTGAGAGAGCAGTACAAGGGCGACGCCGTCGCCCTCCGCCTCGCCGCCGAGGTCGCCGAGTTTCGGGAGCTCCAGCCGCTGCTCGAGCTTGCCGCGGACCAGTCTGTCAAGCAGCGGCACTGGGAGAAAGTCTTCGCAGCTGCCGGTCAGCCGCTCCCCATCGACCATGTTGGCACCTTCCAGCTCAAGCGCGAGACTGTTGCTAGCCTCGAAAAGCTCGGCTTCGGTGAGCCCCGTCTCCTTGCCATGGCGCGGAACGAGCAGATGGTCGCGGGCAAGGAGGAGGCCCTGCTGTCTGCCCTTGGCCGCATGCAAAACGACTTTGCCTCGCGGTCGCTCCCTGTCGTCACGTACCAGTCGGCGGCGCCTGGCGGCGCTCAAGTCATGTTCAAGCTGGGGTCTCTCGACACTCTCTTTGTTGACCTGGACGAACAGGTCGCCTCCATGCAGTCTATCAAGGCGTCGCCCTTTGCCGCGACCTTCCGTGACGAGGTGGCGAAGTGGGAGGCCCACCTTCTCTCTCTGCAAGACCTCCTTGAGCACTGGACGGCCGCCCAAGGCCGGTGGCTGTACCTCGAGCCCATCTTCAAAGTCCGTGACATCGGTGTGCAGCTGCCTGAGGAGTCGACGCGCTTTTTGGGGGTCGACGCCGCCCTTCAGGCCTTGCTTGCGCAGCTAATGGAGGACCCCTCACGGCCATTTGTCCCGTCGAACGAGTCCAAAGCGCGGAACCAGGAAATCACCTCGGAGCTCTTGTCCCATCTCGCCACGCTCGAAGGTGTGCACCGATCCCTCTCCGTCTATCTCGACGCCAAACGCCTGGCCTTCCCGCGATTCTACTTCCTCGCCGACGATGAGATGCTCGCCATCCTATCGGAAGTCCGGGACCCCAAACGAGTCGAGCCCCACCTCCCGAAGTGCTTTGAGGGCGCTGCGGGACTCCGCTACGGCGGGTCCCGCCGCGACCCCACTGTCACGTCCGTGACATCGGCTGATGGGGAGGAGATCGTGCTGCTGGCACCCGTGCGCATTCGCCAGGGCACGGGAGAGACGTCTAGCGTGTCGGTGGAGAAGTGGCTTGCGGGGCTTGAGGATGGGCTCCAGCGGGCCACCAAGGTTGCGTGCGCCCGGGCCGTCGCCGACTACGATGAGGACCGTCGGACAGAGTGGGCCCTATCCTGGCCTCAGATGGCCGTACTTTCTACTGCCTCGCTATTTTGGACTCGCCGGATCGAGGACGCCCTCGAGGGAACCACCTCGGGTGGGTACGCGTCGTCGCCGGGCGGGCACTCCATCGACGAGGCAGTCGCCACTTGTCATGCCGAGGTAGCGTCTCTCGTCGTCGCCGTCCGCGATGCCGAGCTCCCGCCACGCGCCCGTCTCACCTTCAGCTCGCTGGTGGTTCATGACGTGCACAAGCGAGATGTCACCATCGCTCTGCAGGAGGCCAACGTCTCTGCCGTCGCTGCATTCGAATGGGAGAGCCAGCTCCGGACTTATTTTGAGCAGGCCGAGCCGGGATCCCGGTGGGCCGAGCTCGCTGTCGCCAGACGGGGAAGCCTGCGGCAGACCCGGCGGCGCTCGATGCGGCAGACTGCCCTGGGCCTGGCAGCCTTCTCCCACGTCGGAGAGAAGGTAGAGGCGTCGAATCATGGAATCGCAGGCCATCCCGCTCCTGGCCCTGCGACACCGGGCCTCGACTTTGCCGCCGGCGCGGACGGCGGCCAGACTCCTGTCGCTGGCGCCGGCATGCCGGACGCCGCGGGCGCAACCCCCGCCGGCTTCGTCCTGTCCGAGGTGGGCTCTCCGGGCACGCCTGGGCGTGCCTCCACCCTGGAAGGCTTTGGCTCCACCATGGGCGACTCGGGCTTCCTCGCCGGCTCGACCCCCCAGGTCCAGCCCGGCTCTGGGCCGAGCGCTGCCGGCGCTGCCCACGGGCCCGTCGGGGGTGATGCCGACACTCTTCTGACTGACGGGCGTTCCATCCGGGTGCGAATGGTCGGGGTCGATGTCGAGTATGGATACGAGTACCTCGGTCCCTCGACGCGTCTCGTCGTTACGCCGTTGACGGATCGGTGCTACCGCACCCTTCTCCTCGCCTACCAGGCAGGCCTTGGCGGAGCCCCACAAGGCCCCGCAGGCACGGGCAAGACAGAGACGACCAAGGACCTCGCCAAGGCCCTGGCGCGACACTGCGTCGTGTTCAACTGCTCTGAGGCCCTCGACGTCGCGTCCCTCGGCCGGTTCTTCCGCGGACTGCTGGCCACTGGCGCCTGGGCGTGCTTCGACGAGTTTAACCGGATCGAGGTCGAGGTTCTGTCGGTCGCGGCGCAGCAGATTGCGACCTTGCAGCGTGCTGTGGGGTCGGACGTGCTCTCTTTCGCCTTCGAGGGCGTCCAAGTCCCCGTTGTCCGCACAGCGTGGGTTGGCGTGACAATGAATCCCACGTACGCGGGACGGCACGAGCTGCCGGACAACCTCAAGGAGCGCTTCCGCGGTGTGGCGATGATGCGGCCCGACCTCGGCGCCATCGCCGAGATTATGCTTCTGAGCGACGGCTTCTCCCATGCCGCCGCGGGGGCGCGCAAGATCGTTCAGTGCCTCGAGCTATGCCGCGGCGGCCTTGGGGCGCGCGACCACTACGATTTCGGCATGCGGTCGGCAATGGCAGTTCTCCGCACCGCTGGGTCCCTCAAGCTCAAGCACCCCTTCGAGAACGAGGACCGGCTCATCCTTCGCGCCCTCCTCGATGTCAACGTACCCAAACTCGTAGCCGACGACGTGCCCGCCTTCCATGACGCCGTGGGCGATATCTTCCCACAGGCGCGACCGCTGGTGAGCGATTACAGCACGCTCCGGTGGGCTGTGCGCGAAGCTTGCATCACACTTGGCCTCCAGGCCTCGCCCTACTTCACGAACAAGTGTATCCAGCTTTATGAGACGGTGGCCGTGCGGCATGGGCTCATGATTGTCGGTGAGCCCATCAGCGGCAAGACGGCCCTCCATCGGACCCTCGCCCTTGCCCTTGGCCTCCTCGCTGCGTCCGACCAGGGCGAGTGCCCTGTGCATGCCGAGATCGTCAACCCCAAGGCCATGTCCATCGACGCCCTCTACGGGAGCTTCAACGCCACTTCTCATGAGTGGCACGAGGGCATCCTGTCGGAGTCCTTCCGTAACGCCGCCACCGCCTACCCTGCGTCAAAGGACCGGCGGTGGCTCATCCTCGATGGCCCCGTCGACGCGCTTTGGGTCGAGAACCTCAACTCTCTTCTCGACGACAATCGGAAGCTATGCCTGTCCTCCGGGGAGACAATCCGCATGACCCCAGCGATGACGATGATATTTGAGGTGGCCGACCTGGCGCACGCGTCGCCCGCAACCGTGTCGCGGTGCGGAATGGTGCATGCCGACACATTGTCCCTCGGCTGGCGCCCAATGGTGTTATCGTGGCTCGAGCGTCTCGGAGACCAGATCATCGGACTCAACGACGGCCACCGTGCCCTCATTCTTGGTCTCGTCAACAACCACGTGCCTGTATGCCTCGAATGGCTCCGCCGCGAGGTCGGGCAGCGCGCGCTGCCGTGGTCTCCCTCGGTCGTCGTCGTCACGTTCATGCGGCTCTTCACTGCCCTCTCCGTCTACATGGGCCCATCCGCTTGGTGGGACGCCGAAGAGGCCGAGGCGCCCCGCCACATCGAGCATATCTTCGTGCAGGCCCTGCTGTGGTCCTTCGGCTCACTCTGCGCCGACTCAGCCGACCGCGACGCCTTCTCCAGTTTCTTCCGGGCCCTCGTCAGTGGTGACCTCCGGAGCTACAAGTCTTACTCGGGCCACCGGTACCGCGACGGGCTCGAGTCGGGCGCCCTGCCTGACTGGCGAGGAGTGCTGGTTCCGGCCATGGCCCAGGCAGGACAGAGCCGCGACACGTCCTTACGCGACGCGTCGAACTGCGAAGGGTCACCTGAGGGCGGCCCTGGAGCGGCCTCTGGCGCTGGCGGAGGCTCACGGCGGCCCAGCTATCGCTCCAACACCTCCGAGGCTCGGGCCATGTCGCCCTCGCGCCTCCTTGGCGAATCGTCCCTGAACACTAGTGCCTTCAAAAAGGAGACGGTCGGGGACCGGTCCCGCCCTCCAGTCGGCGGCGTCCGGCGCAGCGCCTTGTCCATTGCTGATGTTGTGTCGGGACCTCGAGGCTCGTTGCCGCCGTCGCGTGCTGCGTCGCGGCGCTCACGCGTGGACGCTGAGGTCAGCGAGGAATTCCCCGTGGGCTACGGGGTGGGGGGAGCAGGGCGGAGCAGTCTGCCCGTGTCTCCGCGCACCTCCCAACATGCAATCTTCCGGGACGGGTCCCGAGGCGGCTCTCCCAACAGCCATCGCGCCATGTCGCGCCTCGAGACGCGGGCCATCCGCGCCGTCGGCGTGTCTGACCTCGACGCCGATATTGCCGCGCGGCGGCTCCAGGGCGATGAATCCGTGTTGGAGATCCACCGTGACCTGTCGCTCGATGCCGATCGGCATGTCAACCTTATTATCGCACAAGAGTCGCTGCACAGGTCGCACGAGCAGAGCCGGGGTGGCGGCGGTGGCAGCTTCGTCGGCGGCCTGCGTCCCTCCCAGCGCGGCGGTGGCGGCTCACGGTCTCACCTTGCTGACATTCCTGCTGCCCTCAACACGCTCGACGAGCGCGAAGGTGAGGGCGACGACATGACGTCGGCCTCGACCCTGTCAGACGTCGGCAACGACCTCCGCAGCCCCGCGGGATCGCCCCGTCCGTCTCAGCCCGTCGCTCGCGAGGCGAGTTTCGATGACAACGACGACGACCCGGGACTCTATGTGCCCGACAATGTCGCTGGGACCCGAGGTGGACTTGCGGACGACGCTCACAACCTAGCCCCTGCGGCCGTTGGCTACCGTGCTGCTGAGGAGAGCTGGTTGCAGCTCCTTGGACTCCCTCAGTCTCTCGGGTGCAAAATAAGCGAAGAGACTATCCCCTCGAACGGTGATAATTCTGCGACGAGCGTGTACGATTGGGTCTTTGACCCATCTGGGCTCTCTCGTGCGCCGACTGCCAATGGGCAGACTCGCCCCCCAACCTGGCGCCGGCTTGCGCCTGGTGTCTCCTCGTACATCTCCCCCGCCGTCTCTCCTCGGGCTCCCCGCTCCCCCGGCTCGGCGGCCGAGTCGGGCGAAGGGCTCATAGGCACAGTGGGGTCGGAGGGGTCCGACAAAGACCAAGTCACGTCGGCCGCGCTGGCCCCGCCCGCGCCCGCGCCCAAACCCTGGGGCGAGCTTGTGGTGCCAAGTACAACTCACGCATATACGACGGCCCTGTTGCGTCTGTGCCTCCAGAACCTCCAGCCCGTCCTCCTCATTGGGCCCGCGGGCAGCGGCAAGACGACCTACACTCTTGACCACCTGCGAAGCATGGACCCTGTGACGTGGACGGTCCCCGCATCGACAGCCCTCCACGCCCGGTCGACGGCCCGCGCCCTTCAGGCTTCGATCGAGGCTCCGCTCGAGCGCCGCCGCCGCGGGGTGCTTGCGCCCCCGCCGGGCCGCAACACAGTGCTTTTTGTCGACGACCTCAGCCTTCCCGAGCCCGAGACGTGGGGCTCGCAGCCGCCGCTCGAACTCCTCCGGACCTTAATCGACCTAGGCGGCCTCCACCGCGCCCGGCCGAACGACCTCGGCTTCACCGAAGTCTCGGGCGTCGCCGTCGCTGCCGCCATGGGCCCCAGCGGTGCGTCAGGCCGGCCCGCCCCGACTGCCCGGCTCCTGCGTCACTTTTGCACTATAGCCCTGCCCAAGCCGTCTCCTGACGTTTTGAAAGCCGTCTTCGCATCTAAGCTCTCAACGGCGCTGTCGGCGGCGGGCATCCCCTTGGGCAGCGATGGGCTTATGTCGGCCGTCGGGCCCTGGGTCCGCGCTGCCGTCCGCGTCCTCCTCGCTTTCGAGTCGCGCTTTTCCCCAACCCTGGACAAGCCGACCTACCGGTTCTGTGCCCGCGATGTCGACCGTCTCTGCCACGGTATATCTCTGCCTATCAGCTCCATGAGGGGTGCCGGAAGGGGCGCGACGAGTGCAGCCACCGAAGCCACGCGGTTGCTTGACACCGCTGGCGCCCGTGCTCGCCTCTGGGCTCATGAGGCGCTCCGGGTATTTGGCGACCGCCTCGAGGACGACGACGTCGATGTTGCCAGGTTCGAGATTGTTGAGGCAATGCGGGCAGAGCTTCCTGCGACTTGTCCCCCAGAGGAAGCGTTGGTTGTGGCTCCTCGGGACAGTGAGGCGACTGGCCCCGCAGGGGCAGCCCTGACCGACGCTGTCGCGGGCCTCACGTGGCTCGCCGCCCGTGGTGGCGACGCTGAGGGAGGCAACGGCGACGGGATCCCAGCGGGCTGCTACGTCGAGGTGCCTGGCGGCGTGTCGGGTGCGACTGCCCTGGTCGATCAGGCGCTCGCGTCGCATAATGCTCTCCAGCCGCGGGCGCCGCTGCGGCTAGCCGTATTCCACTATTGTGTGTCTCATGTCGCTCGCGTCGCCCGTGCCTTGACCTTACCCGGGGAGGGCCTGCTGCTGACGGGGGTGGTCGGCGCCGGCCGCGCGTCATGCGCCCGCCTTGCGTGTCAGCTCGCTGGGGTGCGCCTGGTCGAGCCTCCTGTCGGCCGTCGCGTGCCCTTCGACGACTGGCGCGCGGCTGTTGCGGGCGCGCTGCGTGATGCGGGGCTCAAGGGACGGCCGATCGCCCTCCTCCTCGCCCAGAAGGATTTCGCCTACGCAGAGCGGCAGCTTGAGGTGGCCTCAATCCTCGCGCGCGGCGCTGACGATCTGGTGTCTCTCTTCTCCGCCGAGGAGCGGGCCGAGCTTACAGTCGAGCTTGAGTCGTCGTGGCGGAGCCGCCGGGCATCGGAGTCACTCGCGCGCGGCGGGGTCAGACCCGCCGCCGATGCCCATCCCGATAAGGGGCAACTGTGGGCCGACTTTTCGCGGCAAGTGCGTCTCAGCCTCACGCTGCTGCTGTCGACCGCGTCCGACCCCAAGCGCGTCGGGGCTGTTCTGGCCGCCTATCCGTCCATCGGCGCCCTGGCTGTCGACCGCTTCGGCCCTTGGCCCGATGAGGCCCTCGACGCCGTGGCCCGGTTCCAGATCCACCGCTCATCAGTGCGCATGGCGCCGCAAAACACGTCAGCCGACCTCTCAGCCGGCGTGGAGGCGTCCCTCATCGAACAGGTGGCGGCATCCTTCGTCGGTGGGTCTGGGCCGAGGGTTCCCGCGCGGGTTGCATCCGAGTCGGCCGGGCCGGCCGACCTCGAGACCCGCGTCGTGCGCCTGTGTCGCTTGATCCACCTTGACGCCGTCAACCTCACCGGGCAGCTCATAGCCCGTCACGGGCGCCACGCGCACGCCACACCGCGCCTCTTCCTCTCTCTGTTCGACACAGCGTCGACTCTGCGCGAGCGGTCCACAAATCTCATAGACGGGCGGCTCAGTCGCTTCCAGGACGGGCTGGATCGGCTCGCCTCGGCCGGGACGGCCGTTGCCAAGCTCCGGCGCGAGCTCGAGACGCTCAAGCCTCGCCTGGAGAAGGCGACTCGCGAGGCTGAGGACCAGTCGGCCAAGCTTCACGAGGACGAGGCGCGGACGAAGGAGGCCGAGGCCGCCGTCGACGTCGAGCTGGCCCGCGCCAACGAGGTCGCTGCGGCGTCCGACGTCATCCGCATTGAGTGTGAGGCCGCCCTTGCCAAGGCGGTCCCTGCCCTCGAGGCTGCCATCGCCGCCCTCGACACCATCGACCCCGCTGACATGCGCATCGTGCAGACATACAAGAAGCCTCCGGAGGCCATCCGCGTCGTCCTTCAGGCCGTCATGGTTCTCCTGGGCATTCAACCTCTCCAGGTTCCCGACCCCAATGAGGCGGGCAAGAAAATCCTGGACCACTGGACGCCTGCGCTCAAGATGTTGGGCGACTCAAAGTTTGTCGATCGGCTCCGTCGGTACGACAAGGACCACATAGACCCGCGCCGGGTCAAGCGCGTCAGGATCGACTTCCTCGGGCGCGATGAGATGGTGCCAGCGCGGGTGGAGACGGCCAGCCACGCCGTTGCGGGCCTCTGCCGGTGGATCATTGCCATCGTCCAATACGACGACGCGGCGAAGGCTGTGGCGCCACGCCGTGCCGCGCTTGACCAGGCCGAAGCCGAGCATGCGGCCCTGATGGACGTCGTCGGCGACCGGCGCAAAGAGCTCGGCGTGCTGCACGCGCGCCTAGTCGACCTCAGGCGGGACAGCGCCAGGCTGGAGAAAAAGCGTGCCGAGCTTGCAGCTGAGACTGCACTGTCGCAGGTCAAGATGGACCGCGCCGCAAGCCTCGTCGGCGGCCTCGAGCACGAGGCTGACCGGTGGTCGCGGCAGGTCTCTGACGATCGCGCCCGCCGGCGTCGTGTCGAAGGCGACACTCTGCTCTGTGCCGCGGCGCTCACCTACCTCGGACCGATGACCAAGGATCTGCGGGACGAGGCATTGGCGCGGTGGACGACGTGGCTCGACGATGTCGGCCTGGACTGGTCGCCGGCCGAGGGTCGCGCTTGGAGCGTCGTGCCACACCTCGGCAACCCCGTCGCTCACCTCCGGTGGGTCGCGGCGGGCCTGCCCGGCGACAAGTTGTCGGAGGAGAATGCCGTTATGACACTGGCGGCGACGCGGACACCTCTGCTGGTGGATCCGCTTGGTCAGGCGCGGACATGGCTTATGCGGCTCGGGTCGGCCGACCGGCCAAGCCGCCGCGCCGATGGGTACGCCCCCACTGTTGGGGCTCGCCAGCCCCTCAAGGTCATGCGGTCCGATGCCCCTCGCCTCATCGACGACCTCAAGCGCGCCGTGCAATTTGGCACGGCCGTCATCGTCACAGGCGTCGGCGAGTCCGTCGACCGCGAGCTCGACCCCCTCCTCGCCGGCCGGTCCTTCGTCGTCGCTGGCCAACGTTTTCTTCAGCTCGGAGACGAGGCCATCGAGTTGTCCGACTCTTTTCACCTGATTCTACTCTGTGCCCACGCCAACCCCCGCTTCGATGCCGCCCTGGCCTCTGCCTGTTGCGTCATCAACTTTGGCTTCACCGAAGACGGTCTCGCCGCCCAGCTCGCCCGCGCTGTCCTCTGGGCCGACCTTCCTCGCCTCGCTGAGCGGGGCGACCAGGTCACGCTCGAGCGTGCGGGCATCGCAGAGGGTCTCCTGGTGCTCGAGCGCCGCATCCTCGATGCTGTCGCTGTCGGCGAGTCCATCCTGGACGACTCGGCTTGCGTCGATGTTGTCACCGAGTGCCAGAACCTAGCGGGCGAAGCCCGCCGCAAGGACGCCGCCGCTACCATCGTGTCTTCGCGCATCGACGCCTTCGCCAAGAGTATTCTGCCGGTGTCGATGTTGGGTGCGGTCCTCTTTTTGTGCAGCCAGGATCTCGCAGCGCTGGATCCTATGTACGTATTTTCATTGGACTGGTTTCGGGATCTGTTTGTCGCGGCCTTCAGCAATGTTCCTCCCGACGGCGCAGCCGGACAGGTCGGCTCTTCCGCGACCCGCGCCGCCGCCCATGGGGTCCTTGCGCGCCGTGTACTGGATCGGCAAGCCTCGCAGGTCATCGCCGGCGCTGACGGCGAGCCCACCGACGGCAGTGTGGCGGACGGCCCGGTCGAGGGAGCGACGCCGCCGTCGGGTGTCATGCCTGTCAACGCAGCCGAGGCCGCCGCCGACGTGTCGGAAGCCGAGGAAAACGTCGACGCTGTCATCGCGCCACGTCGTCTTGACGCCGTGCGCCGGAAATTGCTCGTCTCTGTCCACCGGGCTGTCTGCCACGCCCTGTACAGTCGTCACCACCTTGCCTTCGGCGCGTCCGTCGCCCTCAGGCTCCTCCAGTCAGAGACTTACTGCGGGAGCGATCGCGAGAATATGATCACGCCTGAGCAGGCAAGCTTCCTTCTCACGTCTGGCCGCGGTCTGCCCCCGCATCCGCTCGAGGGCGCGGGCAACCGGCCCGGCTGGGTCGCCCCGTCAACGTGGCAGAGTGTGTGCCGGCTCTCTGCGGTCCTTCCTGCGGTGGCGGGCGTGCCCGCCGCCATTCTGGAAGATCCTGCTGCTTGGAAGGACGCCATCTCGCGCCTCGAACCGTCGTGTGCGGGCCTGCCTCCGGCCCAGGGCCTGCCAGCGCAGGGTCTGTCTCCGTTCCAGGCGCTGGCCCTGACCCGCGCTCTCCGCCCCGATCTCTCCCTCGCGGCGCTGCGCGGATTTGTTCTCGCAACCCTTGGGCCAGAGTGCGCCATCGTCGATTCTCTCGGGATGGTCGAGGTCCTCGAGTCGTCGACCAACCTCCGCCCCACCGTCTTTTTGCTTGCACCGGGGCTGGACCCCCGGGCTGAGCTGGAGGCGGCCGTTGCCGCCGCGGGCATGGCGGACCGTCTCCGGAGTGTCGCCCTTGGTCGGGGCCAGGGCGCCCGCGCCGAGGCCTTGCTGGCCCCCGCCGCGCGCGACGGTGACTGGGTGCTGCTGGAGAACGCCCACCTTGCGCCCAGCTGGCTGCCGTCGCTCGAACGCTATGTGGATCGTCTGGCGGCCGAGCCAGACGTCATCAATGGGCAGTTCCGGCTCCTAGTGACGTCGGCCCCGACGGCCGCCATGCCCGTCGGCCTCGTCCGCGCGGCCCACAAGGTCTGCCTCGAGCCCCAGCGTGACCTCAAGTCGCTTATCGACCGGGCGTTGACACGGGTCGAGCGCCTCACGGACCTGCCCGACCTTTGGCCCCGCGATGAGGTGCCCACCAGCCCCGGCGTTCCTTGGTTCGGCCGCGTCGCCTTCGCCCTCTGCTTCCTCCACGCCGTGTTCAAGGCCCGCGACAGCTACGGGCCCCTGGGCTGGTGCGGGCGCTACCCCTTCCCGGACTCAGACCTCGACCTGTCCCTTCGCCAGGCCGCGCGACTCCTGGCCGCTCGCCCCCCCGCCCGCGACCACCGGCCGGCGGAGTGGCGGGGCGTGCCCTTCGACGCCCTCCGCCACCTCGTCGGGCGGATCAACTACGGCGGGCAGGTCACCGACGCCCGGGACAGGGCCCTCGTGGATCGACTGGTGGAGGCGGTGCTCGGGCCGCACCTGCTCGCCCCTCGCCCCCCGCCCCTCCTCCGCCGCGGCGGGGCTTGCCTCCCGCCCATGAGGCATTCCCTCGACGACCTGAGGCGCGCCGTCGCCGCCGTTCCCCGCGACGCGTCGCCGCTCGAGCTTGGTCTCGACGAGAACGCCGACCTCGCGCGGGACCTACGGGAGGCCGAGGACGTGCTGCGGTGCTTGTCGGCAGCGTCGTCGGCCGAGGCGTCCTCGGGTTCGGTCGGGGCGGGCGGGGCTGCGCGCGCCAAGCGGGCCCGCGACGAGGTTGCGGCCCGGCGGGCGTGCGGCGACGTCCGCGCGGCGCTCGAGGGGCTCGAGCCCCCGTTCGTCTCGCTGCGGAAGCAGGCGGAAGAGGGCGCACTGGGCCGTGTACTCGGCAGTGAGGCCGACGCCGCGCGGACGCTCCTCGCCGCGATGCGATCGGGCGTCGACCGTCTCCTCGACGTCCTAGACGGCCGCGCCGCCGCCACGGCCGCGTCCGAGGCCGCCCTCGCCGCCCTTTCGTCGGGCGCCGTCCCATCCGCCTGGCGCGCCCTGGCACCTCCCACCGGAGCGCCCCTCGCGACCTTCCTTCGGACGACGGCGGCGCGCGTCGCCGGCCTCCGCCGGTGGCACGGTCCGCGCGGCCCTCCCAGCCTGTGGACCTTGGGCCGCCTCTTCAGCCCTACCGCTTGGCTCTCGGCGCTCCGGCAGGACTTTGCCCGGCGGCGCCGCGTCCCACTCGACGCGGTGGAGTGGCGTTTCTCCTTCTCGGAGGATCCCGGAGGAGGCGGAGGGGACGACGACGGGGAGGGAGGGGGTGGGGGCGGGGTTGGGGGTGGGGCCGGCGCCGCCGCCGACTTGGAGACGTCAGTCCCGGCACCGACGGACGGGGCCGTCGTCCGCGGCCTCGCCCTCGAAGGAGCGGCGTGGGATGGCCGCCGCGGGTGCCTGGTCGAGGCCCCGCTGGGCCAGTTGCGGTCCCGCGGCCCCGCCATCCTCCTCCGCCCGGTCGACGGTCGGGCCGAGGCGGGCCGGTCGCCCGACCGCCGGGGGGCGGGCCGCGGCCCCTCGTCGGGGGGGCTTGGCCGCGACCGGCCGCCCCGGGCCCTTCCCACCTCGAACGTCGGCGCGAGTCTCCCGGTCGGCGCGGGCGCCCCCCTCGGCGGCGAAACGGGAGCGTCGTCGGTGTACCCGTGCCCAGTCTACCACACAGCCGACCGTGGGGAGGGAGGATCCGGCCTCGCTTCCAACTTCGTCCTTACCGTCGACCTGCCCTGCGGGCACGGCGTGAACGCGTCGCACTGGGCGGGACGGGGGGTCGCGCTCTTTGTCGACTCCGCGGGCATTTGAGGGGATCGGAAGGGGAACGGGGGCGGCGGACGGGCCGCACGCGAGTTGACTTTTCTATCGGACGTTTCGCCTTGCCCCGCCCCCCTCTCTCACCCCAGCGCGCTACGGCGCGCGCCTAAGTGGCGGCAGGAGATTGCAATGCTCCGCGCCAACCTGTCGGGCCTGAGGCGCGTGCTGCGCGTGTCGGGCCCTGATGCGCGGCCCCTCTTGCAGGCTCTCGTGACGGCGGATGTGGCCTCGGCCGCCTCGCCCCTCGTCCCCGGCTCTCCCGTCTTCTGCGCGTTGCTCGATCCCCGCGGCCGCGTTTTGCACCATCTCCACCTCCACGCCGAGGGGGAGGGCGGCGAGAGTGCAGCTAGCGGCGCCGTCCTCCTCGACGCCTGCGCCGGCGCTGCGCCGGCCCTCCTCTCGCGCCTGCGGGCGGCCCGCCTTCGACGCAAGTGCGAAGTTGAATTCGATGACAGTCTGTCGGTGGTGGCCGAGTTTCCCGTTCCCTCGCTGACGCTAGCGTCCACGGCTCCCCCGACGGCAACGGCCTCGACCTCGTCGACCTTCGCCGCCCTCCCCCCCGACGCCCGCGCCGTCCCCTCCCTCGGCCTCCGCGGTCTCCTCCCCGCCGCCACCGCCGCCCGGCACTTCGGGCGTCCCGATGCCGAGGATGCCGACAGTCTACGTGCCGCCCACGCCGCGGCGCGCCTTCTCGCCGGATGCCCCGAGGGCGTCGTCGAGGCTCCGCCGGGCCGCGCCGGCCTCGCCCTCGAGGGGGGCCTCGACGCCTTCCCCGGCGGGGTGTCCTTCTCCAAAGGGTGCTACGTGGGTCAGGCGAGTCCGTGTGCGAGTGCGTGCGCGTGGCTTGCGCGCGGGCGCCTCGCGGCCTCGTCGTCGACCCCTCCCTTCCCCGCCCCGCAGGAGATGACGGCGCGGACGCGGCACGTCCTCGTCGTGCGACGCCGGTGGGCGCCGGTGTGGGGATCCGGCCCGGTTCCCGCGGGGGTGGCCCTCGTCGACGGCTCCGCGCCGCCGCCATGGCGGCCCGGCGGTGCCGAGGGGGACGACGACGATGCGGCGGGGGGGGTGGCGCTCTGGCCCGCCGTGGGAGGGGGAGACGCGGCCGACGCCGACGCCGACGCCGACGGCAAGTCCGAGGGGCCGCGGCGCAGGCGGAAGCGCCCCGCGGGCCGTCTGCTAGCGGCCGTGTCCGTCCCTACCGACGCCGCGTGGGGAGCCGCCCTGCGTGCGGCCGGCGTGGGATGGGTCGGGGCCGCGGCTCTGCCCCAGACCCTGACGACGGCCGGGGGGGGCGGAGCACAGCTCCGCGTCAGCAGCGGCGCCGATGGGGACGGGGACGGGGCGCGTACGGGACGCCCGACTTGGTGGCCGGCGGGCTGGTGACGTTGAGTGAGGACGGGATAGTCGCAACATTCAATTCTTCTCTCATTCTAGTCATGATTCCACCGCCGCCGTGCCCCAATGGGCTCGGCGGTGGGCTCTTCCTTCACTGCACCGACCGCAGCCCACTGCGGTTCTGCTCGTCCGCGGCGTCGGGCGCCGGCTGCGCCATCGGACGCGCGTGTGGATGTGCAGGCGTCGCGGCTCCCGTCATCGCCTGGCTGGCGGCGAGCTTCTGGATCTCGCGCTGCCGCCGGTCAGCTGCCCGGTCGTTGACCGTGGGCCCCTGCGCGCGCTGGATCTCATCAAGGCGCTTACGGCGCTCGCGCTCGGCGTATTCGCGTCCCGCAGCCGTGTAAGGAGGCGGAGGCGCCGGCCTGTGAAACAGCGAGAGCGCGGCATTGCCCCGCTCAACGCGCTCGACGCCCCGTGTCTCAAGCGACAGCTGCAGCCGCCACCGTTGCATCCTGCCCTGGGCGTACAATTCTAGGTCGTCGTCCTCCACCATGTCGTCGTCGAAGTCGTCACTGTCGGAGAGCTCCGACTGCGAGTCCACGCTGGCCGCCCCCTTCTTTTTCTTGTCCTTGACGCCCGCGAGGTGCTGCCGCGCCGCCTCACGCTGCCCGTCGAGCGCCTGCTGTCTCTCGTCGATGGCCAGCTGCCACTCATCGATGAGGTCGTCGTAGTAGTCGCCGTCGGTGCCTTGGAGCACAGTGGGGTCCTCAGCGAAGCAAAGGTAGACCATCAGGACGCCACCCTCCACGACGGCTAGAGGCAAAACGCCCGCGACGAGGGCGCAGAGGCAGAGGGGTAAATAGCCGTAGTTGAGCAGGCCGCCTCTCGGGGGCGCGAGGGAGGCGAGGTCGCCACCAATAAGCGGCTGGCCCGTCGCGGGGGCGACGGGGGGGGGACACCGCTCGAAGAAGTTGACCTCGACCAGGGCGAGCGAGGGCGTGCCGCAGCCTTCGCCGGGGCTGATTTCAGCGTCGGGGGCAAAATGGAGGACGGCGGCAGTCAGGCCCGCCGCCGCCACGAAGCCGATGATGGATCCGGCGAAGGACAGGTATGTCGTCACCGCATCGGGCACGATAAGTCGGACCGACGTCGAGTCAAGCGCCGCAAGGGCCTCACCACATGCGCTCACGTAGCTGTTGTTGGCAAAGACCAGGTAGGAGAAGCCAAATGTGTTGAAGGGTCGCAGCAGAGCGTCAAGGAGGGACACCACGGCAGCAAATAGCTGAAGCATGAGGGAAAGGCGGGTGCGGAAGAAACCAGCGAGGCCCATAAAGATTTTCGACAGGCCTGCGAAGGCCGTGCCAAGAAAGACAGAGCCGGCATTGATGGTTAGAGCGCGCTTCATCCCGCGGCCCACGCCCTTGTGGACGTTGACGTGCCGGTAGTACCAGTAACCCGTGACTTGGCTGCCCGTGACAAGCAGCGTGTTGTAAAGGTAGCCGACTATCCAAACGGCGCACACGCCCAGCGCAGCGTCATACCATGCGGTGAACCGTCCTCCGACACGCGCCCCCGCAATCGTCCAAGCGACAGCAACAGCTGTGCTCGCCACGCCGCACGCGAGGATTGCAAGGGTGAGAGTCGGGCCGGAGGCATTGGCGATGGAGATTTCAATCGCGGCGCACATCTTGGCGACAGGACGCTGCATGGCGTACCAGATGACGAAGACCAGGAATAACAGCGACCACAGGATACACCAGATCGGTTGGAGCCACGCCGAGATGGCGATGGCCACGATCAGGCAGAGGGCGCTCGAAACGCCCACAGCATCAAATGTGAGATAGGGGAAGTAGGTAAAAATCGTCAGAAAGGCGAGGGACACCATGGGAATCGATGCCGCAGGAATGATGAGCTTGGACCACTTGCCGTTGGCGACCAAGGCAGTATAAGGAGATGCGACGAGGGCGCACTGCTTTTCTGCGTCGAAGCCGCCCTCGCCCGGCACGCCTGTGAAGACGCCCGGCCGCACGGGCTGCGTAGTGATCCCGTAAACCAGTTCCGACGGAATCCACTTTTGGACGTCGTCCGGGTCGCGCACGCCCCAGCATTCGTTGGGTAGCGCTGCCGCCACGTGCAGGGCGCGGTCGACGAGGTAGTGTGTCCGACGCCCGTCGTAATTCCGGCAAGTACCGCGATCGGCGCGAACCGCCGGGTCAGTCGACTGCAGGAAGTACTCTTTGCCGCACGACGTGGGGACGATCTCGCCCGTGTCCGTGTCTTCTAGCGTTTTGTAGCAGGGCGCACAAGCGTATCTCGGCGGGACGCCGTCGCGACCCTCGCGCATGTCGAGGACGAAGGAACCCGCCACGAGGGTGGCAAAGCTAAGGACGACGACGAGGAGAACGAGGTAGCAAAGCCTGTCGCGGCTGGTCCGCAGCGCGACGACAGGCACGGCACACTTGCGCTCAACGTCGCGCTCGCGCGCTGCAGCCTCCTTGCGCTTCTTGGCGACGCGCTTCTCACCGGCCAGGATAAGGCCACCCCGTTTGGCCCCCTTGGCCCTCCGGTCCCGGACGTGCTGCGCTTGATCCTTGGCGGTGGCCCGGTCGTTCCGCGACATCGTCCGGCGCACTGAGAAGTTCCGCTTCCACTGCTGAAAAGGTTTAATCGAGGCCGTGCGCTCTGGGGCTCCAATCGGCTTCGTGTCTACCCCTTGGAGCGTCTCCCAGAACGTGTCCCTCTTCCCGCCGTTGCGGGCAAGGGTCTCCGCGTCGACCCTCCGCTGCTCTGCCGTTTTCAGACCCGGCAGGACGCGCGCGGCAAAGTCGATGGCCTCGGCGGTGCCCTCGACCAGGTTCTCGGTCGTCTTGACGCCGACGACCCGGGCAGCCTCGATAAAGGACAGGCGGCGGGGCTTTTGCATGCCAGGTCCCTCGATGATGCTGGCGGCGGGAATGACGACGGCGCCGCCGTCGTCGTCATTCCGGCCAGCGTCCGAGCGGCGCGGACCGTCGTCGTGTCCTCTCTCCCCGGGGGGAAGCGAGGCGAAGGCAGGAGGACCCCCGAGAACCCCCTCGCCATCGCTGGCGGTACGTTCAGTTCCCCCCTCCTCATGCTGGCTGCCCTTGACCCCGCCAATGTTCCCGCCCCGCTCCTCGCGGGACGAGGAGCGAGACGGGCCGGGGTTGGTCGTATCGTCGTCATAGACGCCGGGGAGGGACGGCTGCGGAGAGGAAGAGCGAGTCAAGGTCGGCGACGCCGCGCGCGACGAGGATGAACCCGAACGAACGCCGGCCGGCCCCTGGGCGCGACACCCCGGGTTAGGCTACCGGCGGCCGCGGGGCGCCGCTTCCACCTCACTCGGGACTCGCCCTATCAGCGCCGTACCAAGATGGGCCGACGCCGGCCCCCGCAGGGCTGGCGCCGGCCGGTGAGGGAGCATGGACGGGCTCGTCGCCGGACGCCTCGGCGACGACGCCCCACGGTCTCTCGTCGCCCTCATCCGGCTCGACCCGATTTTTCCTAATCATTTCACACTCGTGTCTAAGCTCGAGGGAGGCCGGCGAACACTAAGAGCGAGCGGGGAGCTTGCTGGTCTCCCGGGAAACGGGGAGGCGTTGCGGGGCGTGCGACGCCCCGCGCACTGAAAACGGCCGGTGGCGGTTCAGCGGGAACTTGGGGAGGCGCGGTTGAGTCATCTTCGGCTTCAACTCGAGGCCCTCTCTTCCGGTGTTCTTCAACTCGACTGGGGAGGCTAGATTCCCCGTGAGGGGTCGCGGCAGACAGTCTATCCTATCGGACCGCGTCCATCTCTCGGCGGATATTCCGCCGAGCCTCTCAGCGTCGCCGAATGGACGGCGCCGACGAGCGGGGCGACCGCGGCGACCGTCCAGTCCGCCCACGCGCCGACCCGGCGAGTCCGCCTGCGCAGCTCGGAGCTCCTTGCATAGAAGATAGAAGCTCCTCTCCGCCAGCGCGAGACCGAGCCTTCTCGCCCGTCGAGTCGTCCGCCAGCCGCGGCGGCGGAGGCAGGGCCGCGCCCGCCGCGCCCCCCCCCCCCCCCCCCCCGCCCCCGCCGCCCCCCCCCCCCCCCCCCCCCCCCCCCCCACCGCCCCCGGCGGCACCCCCCCCCTCTCCACCCGCCAGGAGCTCGTCCGCGAGATTCT
>Ga0181576_10000484_pt1 | contig 29307 bp, 27 predicted proteins | sample 101ome_22_FD_132464 | JGI IMG/M metagenome (GOLD analysis project Ga0181576, IMG submission 132464) | Coastal salt marsh microbial communities from the Groves Creek Marsh, Skidaway Island, Georgia - 101412BT metaG (megahit assembly) | ecosystem: Environmental > Aquatic > Marine > Intertidal... | reverse complement strand
TACGGTCAGATGGAAAATTAGACGTCAGGTCTCGTTAAAAAGCAGCTTTAGAAGGCAAATTTTGAGTGCTATTTTTTTTGTAAAAGCTATAAGAAAATCCATTTTGACTGCTATAGGCTCCTATTTCTCCATTTTTGTTAGTGGCTAAATAGGCCACCTGAAAAGGAGGCTTGCCCTGGTTTTTTTGAAGTATACGTTGCACGGCTTCTTCACAAGCCTCTTGGGGAGAACGCCCCTGACGCATAAGTTCCACAATCAAAAAACTGCCCACTGTTTTGATAACCTCTTCCCCAAGTCCGGTAGCCACTGCGCCACCCACAGCATTATCAATAAACAAGCCAGAACCTATTATGGGAGAATCTCCCACCCGTCCTTGCATTTTATAAGCCAAACCGCTTGTGCTACATACGCCTGATAGATGGCCATTTTTGTCAGAACAAATCATGCCTATAGTATCGTGATTTTCGACGTTGATTTCGGGTTGATAAAGTCCTTTTTCCAACCACTTTTGCCAGGCTTTTTTACTGGCTTCGCTCAATAAATTTTCTTGGACATAGCCTTGCTCTAGGGCAAATTTTTCGGCTCCTTTTCCAGCCAATATAACATGTGGAGTATCTTCCATCACGGCCTTTGCTAAAGCCGCAACATGGGTAATGTTTTGCACAGCCATAACCGAACCACAATTGCCTAGGTGATTCATCACGCAGGCATCTAAACTCACATGGCCATCTCGATCGGGTGCTCCGCCTTTACCCACCGTGGTGTTTAAAATATTAGCCTCTTCAAGGGCTACCCCTTGCACAGCTGCATCAAGTGCTGTTGCTCCCTGTTCAAGTGCTTGACCGGCTATTTGTGTGGCTTCAGGCACCCTCCAGGTGCTAATCACATAGGGACTGTAAGAACCGCCCTTCAAATTTTTAATTGGGGGGTAATCATTGGCAAAAAGTTTGGGAGAGATTAGCAAGCTGCTCACGCCCAGCGCACCCTGGTCTAAAAATGCTCGTCTTTTCATGCAGCCACAAGTTAAAAAAAAACTATTGTTAAAGTCGCGTATTAATAATGTTATTGAAGATGGAACCGAAAGTATAACTCAACCCTAGCGAAATGCGGTTTTGAAAGTTAGTGGCAATTTGTCTTTGTCGTAACAACAAGTCCTCAATAGAAACCTCTCCCTTGGGTAAGTTAATTTGATCTCGTATGAGCTGAAAATTTCCCGAAACCCTCAAAGAGAGCCCTTGCATGATTCTTAAATCAACATAGTTATTCACAGTTAGTCGGTTTTGGTTTTCACCATTGAGAAACTGTGAGGCGACTAAATAGGACGAAAGATTTCCCCAATTTTTTCGATATCTTACGTTGAGTGTGAGAGATTGTGTCCACAATTTTTGAGTTAAATATTCGTAAATCGTTTCTTCAATGTAATCGTAATAACTATATCCCACTTTATACGCAAAGGTGATTTCTCGGTTTAATACTTCTTCATAAGGAAAAATATTATATTCTAGAGCAGGAGAAAAATTATAAAATGAATTAAAATTTCTAAAGGTATCTTTTTGAAAATTTCCAAAAATGCCGGTGGAAAAATGATCAGATAGGCTTCGAACCAAGCTGGCCGAAAAATAACTTCGTTCTCGAATGCTATTGTATTGTTCGTCTTCCCCTAAAAATGTTTTGACTGCATTTTGAAACCCAAAATCAGAACGAACGCGCCACATTTCAGTAACGCGATCAATTTCAAAATCAAAGCGGTATTCTTTTTCGTTGATGCTTTTTTCATCTTCAAAATCAAAAGCTCCCGAAATTTCAAATACCCAATTTTTCCATTTGTCAGCAGTTTGTTCAATGGGCTCTGCCTTTGGCGTTAAATACGACACTTCAATTTGATCTTGATAGGCTGTGTTTTGGAGCATATAAGCCAAACCTAATTTATAGGTTTTTAATAGTTTATCTCGTCGTTCATAAAATGTGAGATTAGGATCTATAAATACAGATAGATTGTTTTCTTTTTGATCAAACTTTGCTTTGCCTGTAAAATTAAATTGATATTCTCTTCCACCACTACCAGTTGAAATGTCAAAAACAAAAATGTCAATGTCTGCCAAATTTTGATCTCGAACATAATCAATAAACAAGGTGTTTTGTTGAATATATCGGGCATCGCAATTACATTTTAAAAAAGCTTTTAGTTTGGTGGATTGGGCAGTAGTTTTTACAGTGGAAAAAACGAGAATAATGATATATAAAAAAGTGCGGTGTGTCATGGAGCACAAAGGAACCCTTATTTTGCAAAATTGTCAAATAAACCATAAACTTTCTCCAAAGTAAAAATCTTTTAGTAACTTTAATTCTAAACCATAAATTAATTCAAATGAAAACAAAATCCGTATTTCTATTAGCCCTTCTTTTATTTGTGACTCATCTCTCAGCCCAATCTGTTATTGAGATTACCTATTTGGATGTGCCTGCTGTTAAAATTAACAGGTATGTGGAGCTACACAAAAAAATGGCAGATTTTACAATGAGCGACGAACGTACCCTAAAAGGACAATGGCTCTACAGACATTGGTATGGTTCGGGAGCCTCAGTGGTAATTTACGACCAATATGATTCAGCGGAAGACGCTGTGAATGATGATTTTAGAAAAGCCTACCAAGATCACTATAAAAAGCTATCTGAAGAACAGCAAAAAGAAATGGATGCCGTTTATGCCGAGTGGTGGTCATTCTATAAGGGGCATTGGGATGAAATGCGGGTCATTAACTATGAGAATTATTATGTTTCTAAAGAGAATGTTGATTGGGATATCCCCTATGTTTTTGTGGTGGGTGATTATAACACCAATGGCAATTTAGGAGAGTTTGCTAATGCTTATATGGCGTGGCAAATCATTCCCGGTGTAAAGGAGGGAATGCAATTGGCAGGAGGAGCTAGCGCTCATTACAAAGGAACAGGGGCAGATGCCCAATTTTTTGCTGCTTTTAAAAGCATCACAGAATTTGCTGAAGCCATTAGTAACCAAGGTTCTGCTAATGCCGAGGCCAGAAGTAAATTTTGGAGTATGGTTGATGGCGAGCACAAAGACCAAATCTATATGCATCTTGGACATCTAACAGCTGATGGTTTTAATTTGGCAGGTAAGGACAAATAAAATTATGTTACACTAGCACTAAGCCCTCCCAAGTGGAGGGTTTTTTATGTAGTGCTAAATCACCAACATCAAAAGGGTGAGTAACATCCCGGCTAGGGTAAAATAAATTGCTTTTTTAAAAATATCTGTTTGTGGTAAAAACATCCAAAAAGCAGAAAAAACAAAAAACATTAAAGCAACCCCAAAGAAAATATTAAAAAAGAAAAGCGGTGATGCTGAAGTGGCTTTGTGCATTTTTTCCATGGCACCCAAAACCAAAGGCGGCTTTTTTTGAATGTATTTTAGAGCACCAGTTTCAGGATTATAAGAGAGTAGTTCATCACCACGGCCCAATGGAGGTTGCTCCAATCCTTTTTCAATGGTTTTTTCAACCACTTGTTCTTTTTTGAAGAGGTCAGTGTTTCGATAGGTGAGGGTAATGCCTGAAAAGGCATACACAAACATAATACCAGCTAAAAAAAAGCCTAAATAGCGATGATAAACCCTTATCTTATTACTGAGTTCTCGATTATTGAGTGCCATAAGTCTAAATTGATTTGTTTTCTAATTGGGGTTAAAAGTAGCAAAAAGGGTTAATCTTAAAAAAACAGATTTTTTTTAGTAATCTTAAATTTCTTCTCTTCCAAGAGGGCTAGATCGAACTCCATTGTTGTTCCAGTTTTTCAAAATCGAGCAGGCTTTCGGGGTTTTTCATGGCTCCTTTTTGCAAAATTTTGTCTAAGGCCTCACCACTAAATAATTTTTTGATGGGAACTTCCATTTTTTTACCACTAAGGGTGTAGGGAATGGCCCTTACCTGAAATAGTTCATCGGGAACATGACGGGGCGAACAATGGCTTTTTAGTTGAGCGATAATCGTTTCTTGAAGGGTAGAGGTTAACGCAATTCCAGGCATCAAGGCTACAAACAATAGCAATACACTTTCTCCTGTAGGTTGGAGTAAATCAATCACTAAACTATCATGCACTTGGGTCAACTGTTCTAGGGCTTCATAAATTTCGGCTGTACCTATTCGAATTCCGTTACGGTTTAGAGTTGCATCCGATCGACCGTGAATCACAATACCTTTCTCATGGTTTAGGGTAATCCAATCGCCGTGGCACCAAGTGTTGGGAAAACGGTTGTAATAGGAATCTTGGTAGCGTTTTTTTTGGGAATCACCCCAAAAATAGAGCGGCATACTGGGCAGGGGTTTCGTCAAAACCAATTCTCCCATTTGATCCAACAAAGGCTGCCCTTGTTCGTTCCAAGCCGCTACAGCAGCTCCCAATAGGGGTCCCTGAATGGCACCGGCATAAACTGGCGACAAAGCATTGGCTCCCACAAAGGCCGTACACACATCTGTTCCTCCGCTTAAGGATTGAATATGAACTTGTGGGAGTTGGGCTTGCAACCATCTAAATACTTCGGGCGTGAGGGGTGCTCCTGTGCTTCCTATGCTTTTTAAATGTGGCCAAGAATGGGTGTTCAAGTAAGATATATTTTCTTTTTTACATAAAGCATAAAAAGGCGCACCATGACCAAAATGATGGATTTGCATATGCTGTGCCATTTTCCATTGGACGGTGAGGTCAGGAAAATGGGCTGCACCGTTAAACAGGCATAGTGAGGCTCCGCAGAGTAGGGCTCCCAAAGTATAATTCCACATCATCCATCCGGTGGTGGTATGCCAAAAAAAGCGTTCCCCTTCCTGAACATCTTGATGCAAGGCCAAGGCTTTGTAGTGCTCTAACAAAATGCCGCCTGTGCTGTGGGTAATGGCTTTAGGTTTGCCCGTAGTGCCCGAAGAAAACAAGACCCAAATAGGATCGGAAAAAGAAACCGTTTCAAAAGTCAAGGAAGGAAATGTAGTGGGATTTAAATCCCAATCCTCAAATCCTTCTGAAAGAATTAAGCTGGCCGACAACTCAGGTAATTTTTCTTGAATGGCTTTAATTTTAGGACGAATATCAAAAGTTTTACCATTGTATTGACTGCTGCTGTGTGCCACCAAAATCTGGGGAGACAACAGTTTAAAACGATCTGTTATACTCCCAACACCAAACTCAGGAGCACAACAGGTCCATACGGCTCCTAAACTGTTGCAAGCTAAAAAAGCAGCCACAGCATCGGGGTGATTGTTTAGAAGGCCAGCTACAACACTTCCTTTTTGGACACCCTGCTGTTTAAATTGTGATTGAAAATGAGCTACTCTTGTAGCTAAAGCGGCCCATGAAATGGGAGTTTGGATTTCGTTTTCTGCTTGATAGAGCAGGGCGAAACGATGAGGACTTGCCTTTTTAAAAATATGAGCTGCATAGCTTAAACGTGCGCCCAAAAACCATTGGGCTTCGAGCATAGAAGTTCCATTTTGTAAAACTTGGGTATAGGGTGTTTTAAAATCAACCTCAAAAAATTGAGCCACAAAAGCCCAAAAGCGATCCAGATTTTGGGTAGACCACTCATGCAAGTCGGAATAGTTTTTAAAGTGGCATTTTTCTTGAGCTTCTAGGGCTGTTTTAAACCGTCCCAAAACCGATTGCTTTTGATAAGCAACGCTAGGCTCCCAAAGCTTTTCGCCAAACGCTATTGAAGGGGACTGTTTTTTCAATTCATTTTTATATCTTGTTTAAAGATAAACAGAACCATAGAGATGCGCTTTTTAAGACTAAAGAATATTTTTTTAGGTGGGACATTTTGCCTCCTTTTAGTTTCCTGCAAAACATCCAATTCCTCAGCCCATATTGAAAACTGGGAGTCCCTTTTTAACGGTCAAAATCTAGACGGATGGACAATTAAAATAGCCAATAGACCCCTGAATGAAAACTATTTAAACACCTTTCAGGTTGAAGATCAAATGCTACGCATTGTCTATGATCAATATGAAGATTTTGATGATAAATATGGCCACCTATATTATAAACAGCCCTATTCACACTACAAACTTCGCTTTGACTATCGCTTTGTAGGAGAGCAAACTCCAGGAGGTGAAGATTGGAACGTGCGGAATAGCGGGGTGATGTTTCATTCTCAATCGGCGGCTAGCAATGCCTTCGAACAGCATTTTCCCGTTTCGGTAGAAATTCAACTCTTGGGCGGATTGGGAGAAGGCAATCGAACCACCGCCAATATTTGCACCCCTGGTACCGCTGTGGTTTTGCAAGATAGTGTGGACTATAGCCATTGCATTTCCTCTCAATCTAAAACCTATCACGGCGATCAATGGGTGCGAGTGGAGGCAGTAGTGTTAGGCAGTGATTATGTAGCCCATATTGTAGAACAAGACACGGTTTTAGAATATAAAAGCCCTCAAGTGGGCGGTGCTTTTATTAGTAAAAATCAAAATGGAGCCGATTGGGAACGTATGGGCGTAACAAACAAAGAATATTGGATAGCGAAAGAGGGAGCACTGTTGTCTGAAGGCTATATTGCCTTGCAAGCAGAAAGTCACCCGATTGATTTTAAAAATATAGAATTGTTAAATTTATGTGGATGTACTGATCCGAAAGCCCTCAATTATAAATCGTATTATGTTAAAAATGACCCAGCAAGCTGTCAGTATAAATAATAAAAAATGAAACGGAGAACCTATTTGCACCATCTATGGGGAGGCACACTAGCGCTCACCTTTAATCCATTTGAGGTTTGGGCAAAAGTAGAAACAGCAGGCATAAAAGCCGCAGACGAGCTATTGCTTTTTGAAGCCTTAGCCGATTTAATTATAGAGCTACCCGAAGCCAGTATCTCAGAATATACACAATGGGCCAATTTTGTACATTGCTATGCTACCCATTTTGTGAGCGTAAAACAAAAAGAGGCCTTTTTTGCCGGCAGTAAAGCTTTTGCTTCCTATTGCCAAACCTATCACCAGGCTCCTTTTGAACAACTCGAAAGACAGGTTCAAAAAGACCTTTTGGAGTCTTTGTTTGCCGAAAGTTTAGAAAATCAATTTCCAAAAGGAACTAAATGGATTAAGCAATTTAGAACATATTTAATGTTTGCTTTTTATACTTCGGAGCGTGGTGCAACCCAGCAGTTGACCTATCTACCCATTCCAGGAAAATATGAAGGAGATCTTCCTTTGCAACCCAATCAAAAAGCTTGGACACTCTAGCCTATGGAAACACAATTTGATGTTATTGTAATTGGTTCGGGCATCTCAGGAGGATGGGCAGCCAAAGAGTTTTGTGAAAAAGGATTCAAAACCCTGGTTTTGGAAAGAGGGCGACAAGTGAAGCATTTGGAAGACTATCCAACCGCCATGAAACACCCGTGGGAGTTCGAAGTTGGTGGCAGAACGCCCACTCAAATGAAGGAAGAAAATCCAGTGGTATCACGTTGCTATGCCTTTAATGAAACCACTTCTCATTTCTTTGCTAAAGACCAAGAATATCCTTATCAACAATCGAAGCCCTTTGACTGGATACGGGCTTATCAGGTGGGAGGGAAATCACTTTTATGGGCCCGCCAAGTGCAGCGTTGGAGCAATACAGAATTTAGCAGTCCAAAGCGAGATAGCTATGGGCAAGATTGGCCCATTCGCTATTCAGATCTGGCCCCGTGGTATAGCCATGTTGAAAAATTTACGGGAGTAAGTGGCAATAAAGACGGGTTAGAAGAAATTCCCGACGGGGAGTTTCTCAAGCCTTGGGAAATGAATGCCATGGAAAAGCATTTGCAAGTGCAAATCAAAAAGCACTATCCGGAGCGTACACCTGTCATTGGCCGCTGTGCTCACCTCACTGAAATGAACGATACCTTTAGAGCCCAAGGGAGAAATCAATGCCAAGCTCGAACACTTTGTGAGCGGGGTTGCCCTTTTGGGGGCTATTTTAGTAGCAATGCCTCCACCTTGCCCTGGGCCGAGAAAACGGGCAATCTCACTTTGCTGAGCGATACTCTTGTGGAGTCACTTGTTTATGATTCTAAAACCAAAAAAGTGAGTGGTGTGAATACCTTAAATCGTTTTACTAAAAAACGACAATTCTTTGCTGCCCGATGCGTGTTTGTGAATGCTGCCACCATTAACTCCAATGTAATTTTATTGAATTCAGTTTCAGAACGTTTTCCAAACGGATTGGGCAATGACAACGGTAGACTTGGAAAATATTTAGCCTTTCATAATTATAGAGGCAATATAACAGCCAAATATAAGGGGCTTCAAAACTCCTATTATTATGGCAGAAGGCCAACCGCCATTATGATGCCCAGTTTTAGGAATGTTCAAAAACAAGATATGCCATTTAAGGGAGGCTATATGGTGTTTTATAGTGCAGTTCGAGAAGGTTGGTCAAAACAATCAGAAGGACCTGCTTTTGGTAGAGACTACAGAGCTCAGTTGGAGCGCCCTGGGCAATGGTCTATTTATATGATGATGCAGGGAGAAACCGTTCCCATTGAGCGCAATCAAGTGCGTTTGAGTAAACTTAAAGATCCTTGGGGCATGCCCCAAGCCGATTTAGATGTGGCTTATACAGAAAATGATGAGTTAATGCTGGCTGATTTTCTTAAAGAAGGAAAAACCATGCTCGAAAAAGGGGGTTGTGAACAAATCAATGCTTATGATACCCAACAAGCACCAGGCTTAGATATACACGAAATGGGAGGAGTGGCCATGGGAGAAAATCCAAACAGTTCCCTTTTAAATGCCTACAATCAAATGCATTTGTGTGATAATGTTTTTGTGACCGATGGAGCCTGCATGACTTCTACCGGTACCAAAAATCCTTCTCTCACTTTTATGGCCATTACAGCCCGTGCGGCCAATTATGCTATGGAGCAACTTAAAGACAAAAAGTTATAAAAAAGGAAATATTATCATTAATTAATTCACATTTGATGCGTTATTTTTCCATTCTGCTTCTTTTATTGCTCTGGAACTGCAAAGCTCCACAGCAAAATCCCAATGTGATTATCATTATGGCAGACGACCAAGGATGGGGCGATTTGAGTTGGCACGGCAATCAAGATCTCAACACTCCCAACCTTGATGCTTTGGCTGCCCAAGGCGCTGCTTTTGAAAATTTTTATGTCAGTCCGGTTTGTTCCCCCACTCGCGCGGCCTTGCTAACTGGACGCTATCATTTTAGAACCGGAGTCTATGGTACTTCGGCAGGAGGAGAACGCCTCAATTTAGGAGAAGAAACCCTCGGAGAAGTATTTCAACAAGCAGGCTATAAAACAGCTCTCTATGGAAAATGGCACAGCGGTATGCAGTATCCCTATCATCCAAACGCGCGTGGATTTGAAGATTTTTATGGGTTTTGTTCGGGTCATTGGGGAAATTATTTTGCCCCCGAACTTGAGGCGAATGGAAAGATCGTTAAAGGAGAGGGGTATCTCACAGATGATTTAACCCAACATGCCCTTAGTTTTATGGAAAACCATCAAAAAGAACCTTTCTTTCTCTATTTGTCCTTAAACATCCCCCATAGCCCCATGCAAGTGCCCGATTCCTATTGGGAAGCATTTAAAGATAAAACCTTAGTGCAAAACGAAGGAGTAGAAAATCCACTGCACACGCGTGCTGCTTTGGCAATGGTAGCTAATATTGATTCAAACGTAGGGCGTATTATGGCTCATTTAGAAGAGCTGAAATTAAGCGAAAATACCATAGTGGTTTATCTTTCAGACAATGGGCCCAATGGCAGAAGATGGAATGGCGGCATGAAAGGTATTAAGGGCAGCACCGATGAAGGAGGAACCCGTTCTCCTCTGTTTATTCAATGGAAAAATAAGATTGCCCCAAAAGAAGTGGCGCAGTTAGCAGGAGCCGTAGATTTATTGCCCACCCTTGCGCAATTAGCAGGCATTGAGCATAACCCCCCTAAGACATTAGGCGGAATGGATCTATCTGCTTGGCTATTAGACAACGAAAACCCAACAGCAGAACGTATGTTGGTTTCTTATTGGGGCAATAAGATGAGTATTAGAAGTCAGCGGTTTAGGCTAGATGCGCAAAATGAACTTTATGATATAGAACAGGACAGAGGCCAGCAAAAACCGTTAAACAAAGAATTACACCAAGAAGCCTATGCCTCTCTACTGGCAGAAAAAGAAAAATATAAGGACTTTGATTTTCCTTCTAAAGAGAAAGACCAACGACCTTTTCCGGTGGGACATCCCGATTTTATTTGGACTGAACTACCGGCTCGAGACGCCCAGTTAAGAGGCAGTCTTACCCGAAGTAATAGACATCCTAACTGTACCTTTATCACCTCTTGGACATCACTTAAGGATGAAATAATATGGCCCGTATCTGTCTTAGGTCCTGGCACTTTTGAAGTGTTGCTATTCTATACCTGTAAAGCAGAAAATGTTGGAGTTTCTGGCACTCTGACGATGAATGAAGCAAGCTTAAATTGGACTATTACTGAGGCTCATGATCCTCCTTTAGTGGGTGCTACACTAGACCGTTCAGCTCGCATAGAATCCTATACCAAAACATTTAAACAATTGTCTTTAGGTACAATAACACTTGAAAAAGGAAATGGAGATATGCGTATTCAAGCTACTAACATTCCAGGAACAGCAGCTCTTGATGTGAGACGAATTCAATTAAAAAGAATCAATTAAAAAACCATGTTAAAAAAGATTTTCATTTTGGTTCTCATTGGCTACACTTTTCAAGCCTGTAAAGAACCTATTTTAGTGATGAGCTATAATATTCGGTATAATAACCCCAACGACGGCGATAACCATTGGGATTTTAGAAAAAAAACTATTTCCAATTTTGTTTTGGAACAACAACCTGATGTGTTTGGTTTACAAGAAGTTACCCACACCCAATTGTTGGACCTTTTAGAAGAATGGTCTGTCTATGACTTTATTGGGGTGGGTAGAGAAGATGGCATGACCAAGGGAGAGTATAGTCCACTGTTTTATAAATCGTCAAAATACAAGGTGTTGACCTTTGGTACATTTTGGTTGTCCGAAACACCCGATACCATTTCAGTGGGTTGGGACGCAGCTTTAGAACGCATTTGTTCTTATGCTCATTTAGAGGCTTATGAAGGGGGAGAACGCTTTTGGGTTTTTAATACTCATTTTGATCATCGTGGTGAAAAGGCTAGAGAAAAGGCTGCTAATCTTTTAATAGAAACAATAGCGAAACTTAATACTTCTCAAGATCCAGTTTTGTTGATGGGTGACTTTAACTTAACCCCAGAAACACCCCCAATTAGGCAAATCACTGCTCAATTTAATGATGTTTACAAGGCATCTCAAGACCCCCCTTCTCAAGCTGCGACCTACAACGGATTTGATGAGAGTCAGTTTGGTGATAAGCGGATTGATTATATTTTCACACAACAGTGCAAGATTAAGGAAGCAACTCATTTGGCTTTAAAAACACCCATGGGAGGTTGGGCTTCAGATCATCATCCGGTGCAAGCTAAACTCACTTTTACAAAGTGATGACATTCGCTCAATTTTTAGTACATTGCTTGCTTAAAACCTCATAAAAATTAATAAAAATTATCATGATGAAAAACGTATTATTTTTAAGTATTGCCCTCTGTATGTTAACCCTTCATGTAGAAGCACAAGAATTTAAAGGCTTAGACAAAAGTCCTTTAGACATGATTGAATTTCCAACAGCCAACAATCAACCCAATAAATTGGCTCGTGTTCTCTACAGTCGTCCCCAATTACGCGGAAGAGATGTTGCAACAGTAGTGCCAGAAGGAAAGCTGTGGCGTTTAGGGGCCAATGAAGCTACTGAACTCACGCTCTATACCCCAATGAAGCTCAACGGCAAAAGCATTTCTGCTGGAAGCTACACACTTTATGCAATACCCTCTGATGGCCAAATGACCGTTATAGTTAATAGTGCTACTCACGTTTGGGGTGCTTATAATTATAAGGAAGCTAATGATGTGGCGCGCATAACGGTTCCGCTTCAAGAAGAAGGAGATTCTTTAGAAGCTTTTTCAATGGCTTTTGAAGAGCAAAGCAATGGCTTTAATCTGCACATGGGATGGGGCTATTTTAGAGCAAGCGTGCCTTTTACAAAATAAAGAAACATTTTCTTGTTTCAGAAACCCCGCCTTATGGTGGTTTTTTAATTTTTAAACACTATTGAGCGAAGAGATGCTCGAGGGGAATACGCGCAAAGTGAATGCCTTTTCTATCGCGTTCATAAAACAAGCCTAAGGTATTGCTGTCAATTTGAACGAGGTCAGAATAGGCAGCAACGCCAGCATAAATTTCTTTTTCAATGGTCCAATTTTGACCTAAATCGACACTTCCTTTAACGGTCATTTTAACTCTTTTTTCGGTGCTGTTAGGGCCCGAATAAAGCAAAAGGGTATCCTGGTTTCCTTCAAACAGCAATATACTAGATTGACAAACGGGGCTACTCAAGGCCTCATCAAAATAGACTTCTTGCCAAGAAGCACCACCATCATTGCTGAGGGCTATCAAACGCTGTTTGGTATAGCCATTTTGTTCTCTAATGTTGAGCATGAGTTGTCCGTTGGGCAACACGGCTCCAATGGCTTCATTTGAAGAGGGAATGGGTATATCAGGGCTCACTGTCCAAGTTTGACCGTGGTCGTCAGAATAAAAGCCATAGGCTCTATATTCATTAAAATCCTTCTGTGGCGGGCCTTGAGAATGATTGGCAGGAATGTAAAGTCTTCCTTTAAAAGTTCCACTTTGAAATTGTAGGGCATGTCCAGGTGTAGTGGCATGGGTTCGCCAATCTTTTTCGGGTTGGGAGGAATTTTTATTAAAATGTACACTGGTTGTAATTTCGATTGGGCTAGACCATGATTCACCTTCATCAGTGGAGGTGATGTAGAATACTTGTCGGCTACCATGGCCCAAACGCAACTCATGTTCGGAAACATCACCTGTATTATAAACTAAAAATAAGCGTCCGTTTGCAAAGCGTGAATCTTGTGTATCCCATACCGGAGCCGGGTTTCCGGCTTGCCAATCGCCAAATTGAGCCACTACTTTGGGGGTTGACCAATTCCGTCCTCCATCGGTACTTTTGGTCATAAGAATATCCACATCACCAAAGTCATTGCAACTGCTAGTGCGTCCTTCGGCAAAGGCTACTAGCGTGCCTTGAGGAGAGGCTACAATAGCCGGAATACGGTAGCAAGCATAGGCCCCTTGACCGTTTGTGAAAAGAGGAATATCTTCCATTTGGGCATGAGACTGAATACCCCATAACCCTAGTATGAAAAGAAAGATAATCACACTCTTTTTCATTCGGACAGTACGATTTTTAGTGCCTCTTCTACCATAGGTTCAAGCACCTTATAGCCCGCAAGGGTGAGGTGTACTTCGTCATGGCTATGTTCTTTAGATAGGCCATTTTCACCATTGTTAAGGGCGCTAAAATAATCCAGATAATAGACCCCTGCTTGATCAGCATAAGCTTTAATCATGGCATTGAGTTTAGGAATTTTAATGTGGGGATCTTTACCAGGACGCCAAGGATAGTCTTTGGCAGGCAACACAGAACACAAAATGACTTTAATGCCATTGGCTTTAGCAATTTCGGTCATGGATTTTAGATTGTCTAAAATCATTTCAAGCGTCATGGGGCCTGTATTTCCAGCAATGTCATTGGTGCCGGCTAAAATTACTACGGCTTTGGCTCCAATATTAATAACATCGGCTCTAAACCGCACTAACATTTGGGGAGTGGTTTGGCCACTGATACCCCGGTTAATATAGGGTTTGCCTTTAAAAAATTCAGGGTGGGTGTTGAGCCAACCTATGGTGATGGAATTACCCATAAACACCACCCGATTGGGTTGTGTATTGATGGCAGGAAGAGCCGCGTTATCAGCTTTAAATCGTTCAAAGTTGGCCCAATCTTGGGCAGTAGCTATACTCATCATAATGCATAGAATACCGAAATAGTGTAGTTTTTTTTTCATGACCGTTGTGTTAATTAATCTTTTAAAGATAAGTAAAGATGGAGGACTTTTTAGTACATTTAGAGGACAGAAACAAAAAACCAAATGAAAAAAAACATACTAGGAATCATCCTTGTGGGTCTTCTGATTACCACTCAATTCAAACTAACAGCCCAAGAATATGTGCCCTCCGAAGTCAATTTAGAAGCCAGAACGTGGTTTCAAAATGCCAAGTTTGGCTTGTTTGTGCATTGGGGTGTATATAGTCTTTTAGGCGATGGAGAATGGGTGATGAACAATCAGAATATTTCCATAGAAGAATATAAAAAGCTTCCAGCGTTTTTCAATCCCATAGATTTTGATCCCAAGGAGTGGGTGTCACTCGTTAAGGAAGCTGGCATGAAATATATTACCATCACCAGTAGGCATCATGATGGTTTTTCTATGTTTGACACCAAAGCATCAGACTATAATATTGTAGAGGCTACCCCCTATGGTAAAGATGTGCTGAAAGCCTTGGCCGAAGAATGTAGACAACAAGGAATAAAATTGTTTTTTTATTATTCGCTCTTAGATTGGCACCGAGATGATTATTTTCCTCGTGGGAGAACTGGCACTGGTATTCCTGGGCGAGGAGAAGGCCAATGGGAAGATTATATTGCTTTTATGAAAGCTCAACTAAAGGAGCTGCTCACCAACTATGGCGAAATTGGAGGCATTTGGTTTGACGGACATTGGGATCAAAAGGAGTGGGATGGCAAAAAGTTTGGAAAACTCAAAGTAGATTGGCACTATGACGAACTCTATGGCTTAATTCACGAATTACAGCCTCAAGCCCTCATTGGTAATAACCATCATATTGGGGTTTTACCAGGAGAAGATTTTCAAATGTTTGAAAAAGATTTACCCGGAAAAAACACCACGGGTTGGGGTACTGCCGCAGACCAAATTGGCAATGTGCCTTTGGAGGTTTGTGAAACCATTAATGGTTCCTGGGGATTCAATTTGCAAGATCGCAAGCATAAATCAAAAAAAGAATTAATTCAATATCTTATCAAAGCTGCAGGCTATGGAAGCAACCTATTGCTAAACGTGGGGCCCATGCCCAATGGTAAAATTCAACCACAACATGTATCATCTTTACAGCAAATGGGTGCTTGGCTACAAAATTATGGCGTTACAATCTATGACACTCAAAAAGGACCATTGGCACCAAACGATCGTTTTGTGACAACCCAAAAGGGAAAAACTATTTATTTACATCTAATGGATGCCAACACCAAAATGCTTCACATTGAAGAGTTTCCTGTATCCATCAAAAAAATCACCCATTTCGATTCCAATAGTCCATTGTCTTTTCAGAAAAATAAATTTGGATTGACCATTGATTTAACGTCATTGACTTTAAATGATATTGATAACATTATTAAAATTGAATTAAGATGACAACAGAAAAAAAACTCTCGCAACGCCTTTTATCTCTAGATTTTTATAGGGGTTTGGTCATGTTTCTTTTGGTGGCAGAATTTTCCCACCTTTTTGATGCCCTCATGGAAGCTCCCGAAGCTTTGGCTTGGCTAGTGCCCATTGCCGATTTTATGTTTCATCACGTCCGTTGGGAGGGTTTGCATTTTTGGGATTTAATTCAGCCCTTTTTTATGTTTATAGTGGGGGTTTCCATTCCGCTTTCCTACGCCAATAGAATTAATAAAGGAGATTCTGAGGCTGCCATACAAAAACACGCCTTTCGCAGAGCATTTTTATTGTTGCTTTTTGGCTGGGGTCTATATAACATTAGCCCTGAAAAAATTATTTTTCAATTCGACAATGTTTTAGCGCAACTTTCCTTCACCTATTTGTTGGCCTTTTTAATTTTTAAAAGAGGCTTTTGGTTTCAGTTTTTTGTTGCTTTGGGTTGTATTGTAACCAGTGATTTACTCTATCGTTTTTTTAGCGTGCCCGGGTTTGATCAAGCCTTTGTGGCAGGTGAAAATTTTGGTGCTTGGTTCAATATTTTCATTTCGGGCTATGAATATTCTGGACATTGGGCTGCCTTCAACGCCTTGCCTACTGCTGCTCACACCATTTGGGGTGTTTTGTGCGGAAAGCTGTTGTTGAGTTCTCTTTCCAATTCAGAAAAAGCAAAACGAATATTATATGCGGCACTTGTTGCGCTTGTCATAGGTTTTGCCATCACGCCGTTCACTCCTATAATCAAACGTATTTGCACCACTTCATTTGTTCTCATTTCAGGAGGCTGGGCGCTATTGGCTCTCGCCTTTTGTTTTTGGTTAATTGATGTGAAAGGGTTGGTAAAAAACGTCAATTTCTTTCGTGTGGTGGGGGTTAATCCCTTATTTATTTATCTTTTTTCCTCCATAGGAGGGGCGCGTATGTTGCAACGTGTTTTTGCGCCCTATACCAATTCTATTTTGGGACCTGCCTCCGCTTGGTTGGCCGATGTTGTGCTGAGTTTATGGGTGCTCTTTTTGTTGTGGTATCTCTGCTATTGGCTCTATCAAAAAAGAATATTTTTTAAAATTTAACTTTTTACATGGGTATGCAGAGAAGCTTCCTTCCAATTTTTGGTTTTTTGGCCCTGATGTATAGTTTTTGGAGTTGCCAAAATCCCAAAGAACAAAAGTCTGCGCCTAATATTATCTACATTTTTGCTGATGATTTAGGCTATGGAGAACTCGGAGCTTATGGGCAAGAAAAAATTAGAACCCCTAATTTAGACCGTTTGGCGGCTGGTGGTATGCGTTTCACACAGCATTATACCGGAGCGCCAGTTTGTGCCCCCTCTCGCTATATTTTACTTACCGGACGGCATTCTGGGCATGCCTACATTAGAGGCAACTACGAACTAGGCGGCTATACAGATGCCACTGAAGGGGGGCAAATGCCGATTCCATTAGGAACACCCACCTTGGGCACACTCCTCCAAGAAAAAGGCTATACCACAGCTGTAATAGGCAAATGGGGGCTGGGCATGCACGACACTACAGGCAACCCACAAAACCACGGTTTTGACTATGCCTATGGTTATTTGGATCAAAAGCAAGCGCACAATTACTATCCCACTCACCTCTGGGAAAATGGCCAATGGGATTCCTTGCCTAACCCTTATTTTAGTGTGCATCAATCAATCCCTAAAGAGGCTAACCAAGAGGCGTTTAATGCTTTTAAAGGGGAAGCCTTTGCGCCTGATCGAATGCTCACTAAAGCCCTAGATTTTATTGATGAAAATGCAGGTGAAAAACCTTTTTTTCTCTATTATCCATCTCCCATTCCGCATTTGGCTTTGCAGGTGCCAGACTCTTTACTTCAAGAATATAAAGGAAAATTTGAGGAGGAACCCTACCATGGAAACCAGGGCTATTCTCCCCACCAATTCCCTCTTTCAGCCTATGCGGCTATGATTACCCATTTAGATCAGCAGGTGGGAGCTATTTGGGAAAAAGTGAAAGCTAAAGGGGAAGAAGAAAATACAATTATTTTTTTCTCCAGTGATAATGGGCCTACTTTTTTAGGAGGTGTTTCAGCTTCCTATTTTAATAGTGCAGCTGGACTAAGGGGCTTAAAAATGGATGTTTATGAAGGGGGCATAAGGGTGCCTTTTATTGCCTATTGGAAAAATAAAATTCAAGCTGGAAGTGTTTCAGATTTAATATCGGGGCAATGGGATATGTTTAACACTTTTGCCGATATAGCGGGGGCACCACAAACTTCTCCAGATGGTATTTCTCTAATGCCAGAGTTGGTAGGCGCTTCTACACAGCCTAAACATCCATATCTTTATTTTGAGTATCCTGAAAAGAGAGGTCAATTGGCAATTCGAATGGGTGATTGGAAAGGGGTCAAAACAGACTTAAAAATAAACCCCCAAGCAGCTTGGCAATTGTATGATTTAAAAACAGATCCTTCAGAATTACATGATCGGGCTGCAGCATTTCCTGACAAATTAAAACAGTTGGATAGCATCGTGCAACTGGCCCATCAACACCCTCACATAAGAGAATGGGAATTTATTGACTCAAAACTTAAAAAATAATTCAGCATGCAAAAAGCAGTTCAAATTAAAATTTTATCAATTCTCATTCTGATGCTACTTGGCTGTCAGCAAGAAGCGCCGTTAACCCCAGTAGGGCCTGTTCCTACCCCTAGGCAAACCGATTGGCAGGCGCTAGAATATTATGGATTTATTCATTTTAACATGAATACATTTACCAATAAAGAATGGGGCTATGGCGATGAAAAGCCCAGTCAATTTAACCCTACGGCACTAGACACGGATCAATGGGCCCGCATTATGAAAGCTGCTGGCATGAAAGGTATTATCATTACCGCTAAACATCACGACGGATTTTGTCTTTGGCCTAGCGCCTACACGGAACATTCTGTTAAAAACAGCCCCTGGCGAGGAGGGGAGGGTGATTTAATTCAAGAATTATCGGCTTCTTGCCAAAAATTTGGCTTGCAATTGGGTATTTATCTCTCCCCTTGGGATCGGAATCATACCGCTTATGGAAGTCCAGAATACATCACCTATTTTAGAAATCAACTAACAGAATTACTCACCCAATACGGACCAATTTTTGAAGTTTGGTTTGATGGAGCCAATGGAGGAGATGGCTATTATGGCGGTGCTAATGAGGAACGAAGGGTAGACAAAAAAAACTATTACGATTGGGCTAACACATACGCATTGGTTCGCAAACTTCAACCTAATGCTGTTATGTTTAGCGATGCAGGCCCTGATATTAGATGGGTAGGTAATGAAAAAGGCTATGCCGCCGAAACCACCTGGTCTCCTATTTATCGTGATAGTGTTTATGGAGGTATGCCCGATTTTCATCGTTTTGCTTCTGGACAAGAAAACGGAACGCATTGGATTCCCACTGAAACCGATGTCTCTATTCGCCCAGGCTGGTATTATCATCCAGAAGAAGACGACCAAGTTAAATCTTTGGATAAGTTGGTTGATATTTACTACAACTCTATTGGGCTAAATAGTTCGCTTTTACTCAATATTCCGGTAGACAACAGGGGGTTAATTCATGAAAACGATGCCGAAAAGCTGTTGCAACTAGGCGCTTATGTTGAAGCCACTTTTGCTGAAAATATACTAGCTAATGCCCATGTTTCATCGGAGCAGAGTAGGAGCGGCTTATCGGCATCCGCTATTTTGGATGGAGATATAGAAACTTATTGGGCCGCAAAGGATCAAGCTGATCCTGTGAGTCTAACGGTTAAATTGAAAAATCCCGAACAAGCCAATGTTTTTGAAGTACGAGAATTTTTACCCTATGGCCAACGCATCAAAGGGTTTGAACTTGAAGTGCTGGTGGATGGCATTTGGAAAAAAGTAAAAGAGGGTACCACAGTAGGAAACAAAAGGCTCATCCGATTTGAAACGGCTACTATAGAAGCCTTGCGGTTTACAATTACCGAAGCCAAAGCGGCTCCTGTAATTACTGAAATGGGTCTTTATTTAGAAGCTGAAATTTAATTTGATTAGGATGAAAAAAATACTTGTTTTATTTGGGTTAATAGTATTTCTGGTTGGGTGTGAGCAGGCTGAACCACAACCTCCAAATATAGTTTTGTTTTTTGTAGACGATTTAGGTTGGCAAGACACTTCGGTGCCTTTCTGGACAAAACCAACCCCATGGAATGAGCGGTACCAAACACCAAATATGGAGCGATTAGCAGCAATGGGAGTCAAATTTACCAATGCCTATGCTACTCCAGTTTGTTCACCCACTAGGGTGAGTCTTCTAACAGGTATGAATGCTGCCCGCCATAGAGTGACCAATTGGACCCTGCGACCTGATCAGCAACAACCTATGGAAAAAAACCACCCCACTTTGGGTTTCCCAGATTGGAACTATAACGGTATTGGCTTGAGTCCCGAAACGCCAAATGCGGTTTATGCCACTCCTTTTCCTGAGTTGTTGAGTCAAAAAGGCTACTATACTATTCACGCTGGAAAGGCCCATTTTGGAGCTATTGGTTATCCTTCCTCTAATCCAGAAAATCTCGGTTTTGCTGTTAATATTGCAGGGCATGCGGCAGGTGCTCCGAGTAGCTATTTGGGCAAAGAAAATTTTGGAAATGGAAATCCAGATCAAAAAGTATGGGCCGTTCCAGGGCTTGAAGCCTATCATGGCCAAGATATATTTTTAACCGAAGCACTCACACAAGAAGTTTTAAAAGCTGTATCTAAACCGGTTGAAAAGAGGCAACCTTTCTTTTTATATTTTGCTCCCTATGCTGTTCATACACCCTTAAAGCCAGATGATCGTTTTGTGCAAAAATATCGTGATCAAGGATTAGAAGAGCCAGAGGCACGCTATGCTTCTATGATTGAAAGTATGGACCACGCTTTAGGAAAAGTTTTAGATTATCTCGAGGCTGCTCAAATTGCGGATAATACCATTGTGCTGTTTATGTCAGACAATGGAGGATTAAGCGCTTCGGCTAGAGGAGGGGAAAAACATACCCATAATAGTCCGCTGTCTAGCGGAAAGGGTTCCATATATGAGGGAGGCATACGGGTGCCCATGTTGGCACATTGGCCGGGAGTTACAAAAAGGGGGACAACCACTGACCATCCCATCATTATTGAAGATTTTTTCAGTAGTATTTTAGAAATGGCAGCAGTAAACGCCCCTGATGTGGTACAAACTGTAGACGGGAAAAGTTTTGTGCCCCTCCTAAAGGGTAGCGCCCCACCCACCCACCCTTTGTTTTGGCACTATCCAAACGAATGGGGCCCTGAAGGTCCGGGCATAGGCAGTTATAGTGCTGTGCGAAAAGACGATTGGAAGCTGATTTATTTTCACCTCGATCAACATTTTGAATTGTATAATCTCAGTGAAGACATTTCTGAAACTCAAAATCTTTTTGCTACAGAAAATGAAAAAGCACAGCAATTAGTTGCCGTTTTAGATGCTCATTTACAAGAGGTAGAGGCTCAAATGCCACATCTTAAAGCCACACAAGAATCAATTCCTTATCCTTTAAGCGCTTTAGAAAACGAACAACAATGAAAGAAAAATTAGTGATGCCCCTGCTGGCTAGTCTCACCTTGGGACTGGCCCCTTTTACTCCAGAGCCGCACCTGATTGGAAAACTCAGATGGGTGGCTGGGGGAGCCAAAGGTATGCAAGGGATGGATTATTTTGATTTGCTTTTACACGGATCGCCTTGGGTATGGCTTATAATTTCATTATTTTTACATCTGAAAAAAAATAATTAACGATTCAAATCTGAAATTATGGCTACTTATGAATGTTCAAAATGTGGAATGGCTGTTAACGCAACTTGCGCCAAGTGCAACATTCCCTTAGAAAATGACTATCTCACTTTAGACAACGGCACTCAAGTACAAATATCTATTTGCCGCAGTTGTGAAGGCAAAATCAAATCGCCTCAATGTTGTGGTGAGGATATGAGTTGTGAGGTTTAAACACCTAATTTAATTCGTTTTTTGGGAGCTCACCCTAAATGAGACTCAACTACGGGCAATAAAATTCAGTAATTCTTGATTGGAAATTTTTGGGTTTGCCCCTTGTTTGGAGGCCACTAAGGCACCCATTGCACAGGCATATTTCAAACTTTTTTGAGGCTTTTCATGGGTCAACAGACCGTGAAGTAATGTGGCCAGAAATGAATCGCCCGCCCCAACGGTATCCGCTACTTTGGTTGGAAACCCCTTTTGTTGATAGCATAAATTATTCCAAATCAAGGCGGCGCCTTCGGCGCCTAGTGTTACACAAATGCCTTTCCCTTTAAAGGTTTTGAGTAGTGCTCTGAGTTGATCTTCAAGATTGTTTTCATCTATTTGAAAATGATTCAAGAGGATGTTGAGCTCTTCCTCATTGCATTTGATAAAATCAGATTGCGCCAAGAGATCAAGAAGCGTATTCCAATCAAAAAAGGGGGGCCTCAAATTGATGTCAAAGACACTAAAGGGAGCGAGCTGCAAGAGTTCAAGTAGTGTTTGTTTAGAAGGATTTTGCCGCGCAATTAAACTGCCAAAAACAAATAAATCAGACGCTTCCACAGCTTGTTTGTTCTCAGAATTAATGGCTATATAATCCCAAGCTACAGGCTGTGAGATTTCATAAGAAGCATTTCCTTTTTCATTTAAAGAAACTATCACAGTGCCTGTACTATACTGCTTGGAGCTTTGGATTAGTTCAGTTGAGATTCCTTCCTGTTCTAAAAAGGTTTTGAGGGTTTCGCCGTCAGAATCAAGCCCAACGGAGCTAATCATTTGGCAATGGAGACCAAGAGCGTGCATTCTCAGGGCTACGTTTAGGGGTGCACCTCCAATCTTTTTTTCGTTAGGAAAACAATCAAAGAGTACCTCCCCAAAACAAACTACCTTTTTCATTAAGGCCAAAAATAGAAAAGAATTTTTTCTAAAAAGCTATACAAGAAGAGAATTAACCCATTAGCGATTGAACCTTCATAGCCAATCCCATATCTCCAGAGATTTTTATTTGTCCCCCCATAACAGCCATCATAGGGTTGAGGTCTCCATCTCTAAGTTTTTTCAATACCTCAGCAGTCAGACTAATGGTGCAATCGGCTTCACCATCGCCAGCACTAATGGTATTTTGATCACCAGAGCCATCAATGATGATGCCTTGGCCGTCAACTTCAAATTTTAAAATTCCCCCAATAGGAGCGGTGTTAGCGGCACGTTCTTGAAATTGGGAAAGCATGTAATCGAGACTCATTGTTGTTAATTTTTTCAAATGTAAGACAAAAAAATGACACCGTGTCATTTATTTTAGTAGATTCGTTTGGTAAATTTAAAGACATGAATTTTCGCATACAAAAGGTGGCTGTATTGGGTTCCGGTGTGATGGGCTCTGGCATAGCATGCCATTTGGCCAATGTTGGATTTGAGGTTTTGCTTCTCGATATTCCAACCCCCAAAGCTACTCATCCCCAGCAAAAAAATGATTTAGTTAATAACGCTTTAAAAAAAGCCATAGCCTCTAAACCGGCTCCTCTTTATGATAAAAGTTTTGCTGCCAAAATCACCACAGGAAATTTTGAAGACGATTTTCAGCAAATTGCCACTGCTGATTGGATCATTGAAGTTGTGATAGAGCGTTTGGAAATTAAGCAACAAATTTTTGAAAAAGTAGAGGAATTTAGAGCCCCCAAAAGCTTGGTGTCAACCAACACATCTAGTATTCCCATTAAGCTTTTGGCAGCGGGAAGAAGCGATGAATTTAAAGCCCATTTTTGCGGCACACATTTTTTCAATCCACCAAGATATTTGCAGCTTTTAGAAATAATTCCCACGCAGCACACTGCCCCAGCGGTAGTTGATTTTTTCATGCAGTTTGGAAGCGAAACCCTGGGTAAAAAAGCGGTGTTGTGTAAGGATACCCCAGCCTTTATTGCTAACCGAATTGGAGTGATGTCTGGCACCGAAATGACCTTGCTAACAGAGGAACTAAAACTAACGGTTGAGGAAGTTGATGCTCTCACGGGGAGTCTCATTGGAAGGCCCAACACGGCCACATTTAGATTGCAAGATTTAGTGGGCTTGGATGTGGGCGAAAAAGTAACCGCCTTTGTGCAAGAGGCCGTACAGGGTGATACCTACCTTGAACAGTTAAAAACAAGACCTCAGCCTAAGTTTATGGACTTCCTATTAACTAACAAACACTACGGTAATAAAACAGGAAAAGGCTTTTATGAAAAAACATCTCAAAAAGATGAAAATGGGAAAACCATTATTAATGTTTTAGATCTAGAAACCCTTACCTACGGCCCGGTGCAAAGACCTAAATCAGATTGGATTAAAAAGGCCAAAGGCATAGATTTGATGGACAAAAGGCTTCAGTTTTTAATTGAAGGAGACCACAAAGAAGCCCTTTTGTTTAAGCGCTATTTCACAGCTCTTTTTGCCTATGCCGCCCACCGTGTGCCCGAAATTGCCGAGCACTATTATTTGGTAGATGATGCCATGCGGGCAGGCTATGTTTGGGATTATGGCCCTTTTGAATATTGGGATTTAATTGGGCTAGAGAAAGGCATTGCCATGTTAGAAGAAGCTGCCCATCCAATACCCGAGTGGATCATGAAGCTCCAGCAAAAAGGGGGAACAAGTTTCTACAAACAAGAAAACGGCAAAAGGAAATATTTCAATCTCCAATCGGAGCAATTTGAAGCCCTGCCAGCCATAAAAAATAGTATTGTCCTCAACCATTTAAGAGAACAAACACCTGTCCTCAAAAACCGTGAATGCACCGTTCATGATTTGGGAGATGGTGTGATGTGTTTGGAGTTTACGAGTAAAAGCAATGCCATTGGAGACGGTATTGGACGAGGCATGCTAGAAGCGGTAGAAAAGGCAGAAAACGAAGGTTGGAAGGGACTGGTGATTGGGAACAACGCCAAACAGTTTTCCGTAGGGGCCAATTTGATGAACATTGGCATGTTGGCCATGCAAAAACAATATGACGCCCTAGAAAAATTGGTGCACGATTTTCAGCAAATCAATATGCGTATGCGCACCGCAAAAGTGCCTGTGGTGGTGGCCACCCAAGGCTATGTTTTTGGCGGGGGTTGTGAAATTGCCATGCATTGCGATGCTGGAGTCTATGCAGCAGAATCCTACATTGGCCTGGTAGAAGTAGGGGTAGGCTTGTTGCCCGGTGGTGGAGGCACCAAAGAATTTGCCCTACGCGCTTCCGACGACTTTTTTGATGGGGATGTGCAAATGCCAACGTTAATCAATTATTTTAAAACCATTGCCACGGCAGCAGTAGCCACTTCGGCCCATGAAGCTTTTCACTTAAATTATCTCAAAAAGGGAAGAGACAGTGTAGTGGTCAATACGGCAGCTAATTTGGGAATGGCTAAAAAGAAGGTATTGAGCCTTGCCGAAAACTATGTTGCCCCCACCGAGCGAAAAGATATTACCGTTCTAGGCCGTTCTGGAATTAGCGTGCTCTATTCCGCTATCAACGAATTTCGTTTGGGCGAATATATGTCTGATTATGATGTTGAAATTGCCCGTCAGATTGCCTACGTTATTTGCGGCGGAGACCTCACCAGCCCACAACAAGTGAGCGAAAGTTACCTCTTAGATATTGAGCGAGAAGGATTTATGAAATTACTAGGTAATCAAAAAACGCTAGATCGCATTCAATATTTATTACTTAACAATAAACCTTTACGAAACTAAACAACATGGAAGCCTATATAATTAAAGGATATCGCTCTGCGGTTGGCAAAGCCAAAAAAGGAGGATTTAAAAATTATCGTTCAGATGATATGGCGGTGGAGGTCATTAAACACCTCATGAAACAAGTTCCTGAAGTGGCTCCTGCACAAGTAGACGATGTGATTGTGGGTTGTGCCAATCCAGAAGGGGAGCAAGGACTGCAAATTGGTCGTTTGATTGCCGTTCGGGCATTGGGCAAAGAGGTGCCTGGACTCACTATTAACCGCTATTGTGCCTCAGGACTGGAGGCCATTGGACAGGCCGTTGCTAAAATTAAGGCCGGTTATGGAGAGGTTTTTGTTGCCGGAGGAATAGAAAATATGAGCATGATTCCCATGACGGGCTATAAATTGGCGCCCAGCTATAAAGCTAACTTGGAAAACCTCAACTATCATGTGAGTATGGGAGCTACTGCAGAGGCAGTGGCAGCTAAATATAACATTGGACGTGAGGCTTCAGATGCGTTTGCGCTACGTTCTCACCAACGTGCTGCAGCCGCCATTGACAGTGGAAAATTTAAAGAACAAATCGTACCCATCACGGTAGAAGATGTTTTTGTGAAAGAAGGTGAAATGGTGCGAACTTCTCATATTGTGGCAGAAGATGAAGGTGTTCGTAGAGATACCAGTTTAGAGGGTTTGGCCAAACTTCGTCCTGCTTTTAAGAGGGGAGGAGTGGTCACAGCTGGCAATGCTTCGCAAACCTCAGACGGAGCAGCCTTTGTGTTGGTGGTGAGTGAGGCGGTAGTGAAAGCCCTAAACTTAGAGCCCATAGCTCGACTGGCGGCCTGCGCAGTAGGGGGGGTTGATCCCTTATATATGGGCATGGGTCCCTGTGTGGCTATTCCTAAAGCACTTAAACAAGCCGGTTTACAGCTCCAAGATATTCAACAAACAGAACTAAATGAAGCTTTTACTGCACAGGCCTTGGCTGTGATTCAAGAGGTAGGGCTTGACCCTGAAACAGTCAATGTAAATGGCGGTGCCGTGGCTTTAGGACACCCACTCGGATGCACGGGCACCAAGCTTTCTGTTCAGCTGTTAGAAGAAATGAAATTGCGTCAGCAACGCTATGGCATGGTGACCGCTTGCGTGGGAGGTGGACAAGGCATTGCCGGAATTTTTGAACGCTTATGATTGTAGAGGATATAGGAAAAAGAGCCTCACAAAAACAACAAGTAAGAGAACGCATACTTACAGAAGGGTTAGCCCTTTTTTCACATCAAGGGGTAGACAAAACAACGGTGGCTGATGTGGTCCAAAAGTGCAATATCGCTAGAGGCACCTTCTACAACTATTTTAATGATATCAATGCGCTATTTGATGCCCTCATTGAGCAACTCAATCAGCAAGTTAAAGAAGCCATCCAACAAACTCGTAAGGAAAGTAAAACCGTGTATGATTATCTCTACGGGACCTTTAAAAACTACTTTGATTTGATCGGTACCCAAGAAATGATTCAATTTCACGTGGTTAATCAGGCTTATATCCGACAAAGCTCCTATCAAAGTGACATCATTAAAACCATAGTTAAAAACCTCAATAGAGATATTAAGTCTGACTTTAAAATTAAAGCCTTTAAAGAAAAACACGAATTCCTTTTGTTGAGTTATATGTTGGTGGGCAGCCCACCCGAATTATTCCTAGCCACCCACACCACCGATATTACCTTAACCAGCGAACAACTGGCCACTTTCTTGGCTAAATTGTTTCATAAAGTATTGATGGAATAATGGTTTACTCTAGCTCAAGGGGCACTTCGGCAGGCTCAGTGCCCCGAAGGGCACTCACAACAGGCATTGAGCCATAAAGGGCACTGAGCCTGTCGAAGTGCCCTGAGGTTCTACAGCCGTTTGACCACATAGGTCACAATGCCCCAAATGATGAGTTGATTTTCTTCCGTGATTTTGAGGGGCTTATACTTTTTGTTTTCGGGCATTAGGTATACGGCGTCTTTTTCTACTTTGAGGCGTTTAACAGTAAATTCACCATCGATAAAACAAACGGCAATTTTGTTGTTTTGGGGTTCCAAGCTGCGGTCAATCACCAAGAGGTCTCCATCGTCTAAGCCGGCACCTTGCATGGAGTCTCCTGAAACACGGGCATAAAACGTGGCGGCTTCATTTTTTACCACTTCTTGGTCTATGCTAATGCGAACTTCTTTAAAATCTTCTGCAGGCGATGGAAACCCAGCCGAAATGCCTTCTTGTGCTAAATGGAGTGCTTTTTGGGTATCTGCATTGGGGTGAAAAAAAGCGAGTTTTTCGGGCATTTCAAGAAGTTTTTACGGTGATTATTTCTTGGAGCAAGGTGGTATAGCGAGGGGAGAGATGTTCTTGTTTCATTTTCCAGGTACGTTTTAAGTCTTGATTGGCCAATTTCATTTGATGCGGCCCAAAACGGCGGTGGATGCGGTCTAGGGTGTGCATCAAGGCATCGTGTTTGTCAATGTGCGATTCAAACAAATGCAATTGTCGTTGGGCGGTGGGCACCAGATCCATAATGATCACCCCGGCTTTTTTATAGGCAATGTCTTCTTTAAAAATACGTTTGAGTCCCACTAGTGCATATTTTGTGATGGTGAGGGTAGAATTAGAAGCATAGGGGAGGGTCACCACACAGCTGTTGCGATAGGGAGTAGTATTTTCTTTGTGGGGGTCGCTGCGTACAAAGATTAAAAGCGCCTGACAGCTACTGTTTTGTTGCCGCAATTTTTCAGCACAACTAGTGGCAAAAGTGCTCACCCGTTCTTCTAGGTCGTGCCATTGGGTGAGGGTGCCTTCAAAGCTGCGGGTAGTAGCAATGTTTTTTTTAGCCGGAATGTTTTCTTCTAGCGGAATGCAAGGCAGGCCTTGCAGGTCTTTTTTTAAGCGCAATCCTAAAATACTCATGTTTTTGCGAATCCAGTCATCGGGCAAATGCACAAAATCTAAGGCCGTTTTAACCCCAAGGGCTTCTAAGCGTTTGCGGTGTTGACGACCCACGCCCCAAACGTCGCCAATGAGGGTCCAACGGAGGGCTTTGACTCGTTTTTCTTCGGTGTCAATGCTATAAACCCCTTGCGTTTTTTCGGCAAATTTCTTGGCAATTTTATTGGCAATTTTGGCCAAGGCTTTGCTGGGGGCTAGGCCAACAGAAACGGGAATGCCCGTCCACTGCTGCACTTGCTGTCGCATTTTTTGTGTGTGCAGCAGTAAGTCAAAACGATCAAAGCCTTTGAATTGTAAAAAAGCTTCGTCTATGCTATAAATTTCAACTTGGGGAGTATATTGTTCTAAAATGTGCATTACCCGCCTACTCATATCACCATAGAGGGCATAGTTAGAAGAAAACACTTTGACTTGGTGTTGTTCAAATTGCTTTTTATATTGAAAAGCGGGGGCGCCCATGGGAATACCTAGGGCTTTAGCCTCATTGCTTCGCGCAATCACACAGCCGTCATTATTAGATAAAATAACCACAGGCTTTTTTTCCCACTGCGGTTGAAATACTCGCTCGCAAGAGGCATAAAAATTATTGCAATCAACTAAAGCAAACATGTGCAAAAGGTACTAATAATGTTTCACAAAAAAGGGCACTTTTGTGCGATTACCACAAGGGACAACAAAATTATTAATCTTATAACAATAGCCACTATTTCTTTATAAAACTAATAGTGCTTTGGTCAAAAATTGTAATTTTGTTTAAGCAATTATACCAAGTTGAATAAGAATGGATAAATATTCTTTTTTAAATGCTGCGCACACCGCCTATTTTGCAGCATTATATGATGAGTATCTCAAAAATCCAGATGATGTAGAGCCCAGTTGGAGGGCTTTTTTTCAAGGTTTTGATTTTGGACTGGAAAGTGGGACCTTTTCTGTGGGAGCAGTAGGCGAAGTGGAAGTGCCCGAGCAGGTACAAAAAGAATTTCAGGTAGTCAAACTCATAGATGGCTATAGAAGCAGGGGGCATTTGTTCACCAAAACCAATCCGGTTCGCGAACGTCGAAAATATAGCCCCACGCTAGACATTCAAAATTTTGGCTTGGAAGAAAGTGAC
>Ga0181576_10000482_pt1 | contig 29318 bp, 34 predicted proteins | sample 101ome_22_FD_132464 | JGI IMG/M metagenome (GOLD analysis project Ga0181576, IMG submission 132464) | Coastal salt marsh microbial communities from the Groves Creek Marsh, Skidaway Island, Georgia - 101412BT metaG (megahit assembly) | ecosystem: Environmental > Aquatic > Marine > Intertidal... | reverse complement strand
GCCGGTGTTGGCGAACGGACCCGTGAAGGCAATGACCTGTACCATGAAATGGTTGAATCCGGCGTTATCAAGACCGACGGCCCTGGCTCGAAAGCTGCGCTTGTTTACGGTCAGATGAACGAGCCGCCAGGTGCGCGTTCACGCGTGGCGCTGACCGGTCTGACCTTGGCGGAATATTTCCGTGATGAAGAAGGTCAGGACGTGTTGTTCTTTGTTGATAACATCTTCCGCTTTACACAGGCCGGCTCTGAAGTGTCGGCGCTGCTTGGCCGTATCCCGTCAGCTGTGGGCTATCAGCCAACGCTGGCCACTGATATGGGCGCCTTGCAAGAGCGGATCACCACAACCAATAAAGGCTCGATCACCTCGGTTCAGGCGATTTATGTGCCGGCCGATGACTTGACTGACCCGGCACCGGCGGCATCATTTGCCCACCTTGATGCGACCACCGTTCTGTCGCGTCAGATCGCCGAGCTTGGGATTTATCCTGCGGTTGACCCGCTTGATTCATCATCGCGTATGCTTGATCCACGGATTGTTGGCGAACATCACTACAATGTTGCGCGGCAGGTGCAGGAAGTGTTGCAGCAATATAAGTCCCTACAGGACATCATTGCGATCCTTGGCATGGACGAACTGTCAGAAGAAGACAAGCTGACCGTGGCTCGCGCCCGGAAAATCCAGCGTTTCTTGTCACAGCCATTCCATGTTGCCGAGGTCTTCACCGGATCACCGGGCAAGCTTGTCAGCCTTGAAGACACCATTGCCGGTTTCGAAGGCATCATCAAAGGCGATTATGATCATCTGCCGGAAGCGGCCTTCTATCTGGTCGGTACGATCGAAGAAGCCGTTGAAAAAGGCAAGAAGCTGTCACAGGAAGCCGCGTAAGGGCGGCGTCCTGCCGATTGCCAAGCATAGGGATGCAACAGCATGGCTGAAACAACATATTTGGAACTGGTAACCCCGGCCCGGATCATGGCGCAAAAAGATGTGCAGATGGTTGTCGCTCCGGGTGTTGAGGGGTTGTTTGGGGTGTTGCCACGCCATGCACCGCTTCTTGCCGATCTTGCTCGTGGTGTGGTTGAAGTCCATGAAGACGGCAAAGTCACCGACCGTTATATGATCGATGGCGGCCTTGCCGATGTATCGGGTGAGAGCGTGACCATTCTGGCTGAACGGGCGGTCAATCTTGGGACGGCAGATGCCGCCAAGATTCGCGAAAGCGCCGCGGGCGCGTCAGGCGCGGAAGCTGATTTCCTAAATGCGGTGGCAGCGGCCCTGTAAAGCCGGCGCCTAGCTAACCAAATCAAAAAAGGCGGCCCGCATGGCCGCCTTTTTGCGTGCAATAGGCACAGGCTATGACCCTGCTGGCCCGCACATCAGGCGCAAATAGGTCAGGCGCAAATAGGTCAGGGTCAAATAAAGTCGCGAAAACTGCTTAGCACATCGGCATAGACGTCCCGTTTGAACGGGACCGCCAGATTGACTAGATCGTCAGGGGCCAGCCAGCGCCATTCGCAAAATTCCGGAATGGCCGTGTTGATATCAATATCATTGTCATCGCCGGTAAAGCGCAGCGCCATCCATTTCTGCTTTTGCCCCTTAAATTGCCCATCCCACAGCCGATCAGCCAATGGCAACGGAATGTCGTAATAAAGCCAGTCATCATGTTCGCGCAAAAATTCGGCCGCACTGGTGCCTATTTCCTCGCCCATTTCCCGCATGCAGGCCTCGACCGCTGATTCGCCAGGGTCAATGCCGCCTTGTGGCATCTGCCAAGCCTCGGCACGACTGTCGATGCGCCGTCCGCCAAAGACTTTTTTATCGTCATTGATCAGGAAAATACCGACGCACGGGCGGTAGGGTCGTTCATCATAGGGGAGGGTTGCCATATCAGGATCCGGAATTCTTTTTATTAAAAATTGTCACACCACGAATAAGGTCAAGCGCGCGCGCCAATTGATAGTCGATCTCTGACTGGTCAGCCGTGGCGGTGTCCTTACCGTCTTTTGTCGTGGCCCCCTTGGCGCCGCTGGTCGTCGATTTATCAAGGGCGCCGCGTAAATTTTCTTCCCGCATATTGCCGCCGTCAAGGGTTTCGATGCGGGCCAGTTCGACCTCAACATCAGGGGTGATTCCCTTGGCTTGGATCGATATGCCGGCCGGCGTGTAATAGCGCGCTGTTGTTAACCGCATGGCGCTGCGTCCCGACACTGGGATCACCGATTGCACCGACCCCTTGCCGAATGAACGTGTTCCCATCAACACCGCGCGTTGATGGTCCTTTAGCGCGCCGGCGACAATTTCCGAGGCCGAAGCTGACCCAGAATTGATCAAAACCACGATCGGCAGGCCGCGGGCAATATCACCATCCCGGGCAAAAGCGCGGCTGATATCTTGGTCTTCCCGGCCCCGGGTTGAGACGATCTCACCCCGATCAAGAAACGCATCGCTGACCTCAATCGCCTGGTTGAGAAGCCCGCCGGGGTTATTCCGCAAATCCAGCACAAACCCCTTTAGCCGATCGCCATGTTCGGTAAACATTTTCTCGACCTCTTTATTGAGGCCGGGGCTTGTTTGTTCGGAAAAGGTGGTGATCCGCAAATAGCCAATCTCGTCAAACACCTTGGCGCGTACCGAGCGAATCTTGATCGTGTCACGCGTCAGGGAAATATCAAATGGCTCTTTGGTGCCCCGTTTGACGGTGACCGTGACGCTGGACCCAACCTCGCCGCGCAACAGATCGACCGCATCGCTGAGGGTCATGCCCATAATCGGCTGCTTATCAACCGCGACGATCAGGTCTTCAGGTTGCAATCCGGCGCGGGCAGCTGGCGTTTCATCGATGGGCGAGACGATTTTGACGAGACCGTTTTCCATCGTGATTTCGATGCCAAGCCCGCCAAACTTGCCTTTGGTCTGCACCTGCATATCACTGAAATTATCAGAATTCAGATAGGAGGAATGCGGGTCAAGCGAGGTCAGCATGCCATTGATTGCGGCCTCGATCAGTTTTTTGTCATCGACCTCGTCGACATAGCTTTCACGCACCCGTTGGAAAATATCGCCAAACAGCCCAAGCTGACGGTACACATCATCCTTGTTGCGTGATTCGGCGGTGGTTAGTGCCGGTACCGCCAGTACACCGGCAACCAGCATACCACAGACAAAGGGCAGCATCGCCCGCCGCACCGGGGTAAAACGCTGGCTGAAAGAAAGAGATGTCCGCATGTGTCTTCGTGCTCCACCGGTATCGCCGCACCACTTACCAAAAGCGCTGCTTGGGACTGACTTGCCACCTTATATGCAAGATTATGTATCTGATTATATAAGTGCGTCAGCAATAATGTGCCAGCCCTCAGGCTGTCAGACAAGTCCAACCGATCCTGCCTTGGCCAAAAGCTGTCATGGCTATGTGGCGGTTTGAAGGCGGCCCTGTCAGGCTGGGACCAGCAATGAGGTGCCGGTCATGACCGCTGGCTGGTCGATGCCAAGCATCATCAGCAGGCTTGGCGCTAAATCGGCAAGCCGCCCGTCCAAAAGCCGGGTGCCCTGCGGTCCATTGACGAGAATCAGCGGCACCAGATTGGTGGTATGCGCGGTATGTGGTGACTGGGCCGCCTCGTCCCACATTACTTCACAATTACCATGGTCAGCGGTGAGCAACATCTGGCCATCAGCGGCCTTTACCGCCGCGGCAAGCTGCCCAACACAGCGGTCGACGGTTTCAACGGCGGCAATAGCGGCGTCAAGGTTGCCGGTATGGCCAACCATGTCAGGGTTGGCAAAATTGATCACCAGCAGGTCATGTTGCCGGGCCTGAAGACTGCCCAAGGCCGCCTCAAGAACGCCAGCCGCACTCATTTCGGGTTCTAAATCATAGGTGGCGACGGCTGGTGACGGCACCATTTCGCGGTCCTCGCCGGTCAAAAATGATTCCGCGCCGCCATTAAAGAAAAATGTCACATGCGGGTATTTTTCGGTTTCGGCAAGCCGGAGTTGCGTTTTGCCGGCCGCGGCGACCACCGCGCCAAGCGTGTCCGTCAGATCTAGCGGCGGGTAAAGCGCGGTCATATGCGCGTCAAGCGCTGTTGAATAGCTGGTCATGCCAAGCATGCCAACAAGGTCTACCGGCTGGGTCGCGCAGCCAACAGCACCAGCATCGCAAAAGCAGCCAAGCAATTGGCGCGCCCGGTCGGCGCGGAAATTCATCATTACCACCGCATCGCCATCACGCATGCCGGCATAATCGCCAATCACCGTCGGGCTGACAAATTCATCGCCTTCATCGCGGTTATAGGCGGCGGTCAGGGCGCTGACCGCGTGGCTGTCATGATAGGGGGCGATGCCATGCCGAATCGCCGCATAGGCGCGCCCGGTCCGCTCCCATCTCTTGTCGCGATCCATCGCGTAATAGCGGCCGATCAGGCTGGCCATGAAGGCGCCATCTGGCAGCTGGTCGACAAAGGCCGGTAAATCCTGTGCCGCGGCGCGTGGCAGGGTGTCGCGCCCGTCGGTAAAGCCATGGACCGCCACTGTCGCGCCAGCGGCGGTCAATCCCCTGATCACCGCCAGAAAATGGTCTTGATGGGCATGCACCCCACCGGGCGATAACAGCCCCATAACATGCACTATATTGCCGGTCGCCGCCACAGTGCCAGCAAGTGCGGTCAATGCCGGATGCGCCGCCAATGTGCCATCGGCAACCGCGGCATTGATTCGCGGCAAATCCTGCATCACCACGCGGCCCGCCCCGATGTTCATATGACCAACCTCGGAATTGCCAACCTGGCCGTCAGGCAGCCCGACATCGGCACCTGACGCTGCCAAAAAACTATGCGGTCCGGCGGCCATCAGCGCGTCAAAAACCGGCGTATTTGCCAGCGCAACCGCATTATTGGCAGAGGCGGTGCGCCAGCCCCAGCCATCCATAATGCATAAGACAACCGGGCCATGTGATGCTTTATAGTGCGACATGCCCATCTTATAATCGGGTGCTGGCGAGAAGTACAGGCCGTGCTGACGCGCGGCGGTCCCTTATTGCATCGCCTAGCCGGCGCGATGATAGGGGTGGCCAGCCAGGATAGCACTGGCCCGATAGAGTTGTTCGGCCAGCATCGCCCGACACAGCATATGCGGCCATGTGGCGCGCCCGAATGCAATCAGCCGGTCGGCCCGGTCGCGTAACAGATCATTGTGGCCATCAGCACCGCCAATCGCAAAGCAGGCAGTCTGGCGCCCCTGATCCTGCCAGTCGCCGATCAGGGCTGCCATATCTTCGGACGAATGATCTTTGCCGCGTGGATCAAGCACCGCCAGCGCCGCCCCATCAGGAATGGCCCGCACCAAACGCTGGCTTTCATCGTCGGTGCGTTTCGGGCCGGGTGGCAGTTTTGACTCGACCTCAATGATGCCGCCAGAAATGGAGCCGCCAGACATGACGCCGCCTGATTGGGGTAACCGCGCCAACCAGTCGCGGGCCAAAAGATGTTCTGGCGTTGTCCGGCCCTTGCCCACGGCAAGTATCAGCAACTGCATGCTATCCTCATTTGCGGTGCTATCGCCCCGCCATTACTGCCGCGCCATCAGCGCTATACCGGTCTAGCCGTCTTGGCCGACCTTGATGGTTTCGCCGCTGCTATCATCTGCCCACATGCGTTCAAGCCCGTAAAATTCACGAACTTCCGGGCGGAATAAATGGACGATCACATCATTTGCATCAAGAAGCACCCAGTCGGCTTGTCGTAGGCCTTCCAGCCCCAAAATATCGACTTTTTGTTGCTTGAGCTTGGTTTCAAGATGCTCGGCCATCGCGGCCACCTGACGCGATGAAGAGCCTGACGCAATCACCATATAATCGGCCATAGCCGATTTGCCGGCGAGCGAGATTGTCAGAATATCTTCAGCTTTGTCGTCTTCAAGGGAGGTGGTGATAATGCCAAGGATTTGGTCTGCAGTCGGTTCAGTGCGTGCGCTAGAAATGAGAGTCTCCTGTCAAAATGATCTGCCCTCTTGGTTGCCTTTGCTGTCCTTGTCAGGGCCGGTTTGCGACTGCCGCTTGTCTGATAGCGGTGGCTGATGCCGCATGGGTCGGCCCTGCAATAAAACACCAGCCAGACCTGTGTGCCGCATCACCCCGCAATTGGGCGCGCAGTGCGCCGGTGCGGTATCGCCGTTTGAACAGGCGCTGTCCAGCTCTTATTGCCGATAAAGCATAGCGTGGACGGTTGACCACGGCAATGGGTAGCAACCGGATCAAGGCACGATAGCGGTACCATTGTGACAATTGTGCCAAATTATCGGCACCCATTATCCAAACCAGGCGGGCGGCGGGCAGGGTTTTTTTCAGATGAAGCACGGTGTTATAGGTGTAATTATGCGGCAATGCAGCCTCTGGTGCCATCACCCGCAAAAAGGGATATTTTGCCGCGATCTGTCGCGCACCGCTGAGGCGCACGTCAAGCGGTGCCATGTCAGCATGGCTTTTCAACGGGTTTTGGGGGCTGACAAGCCACCAAACCTCATCCAAATCAAGCTGCCTTCGGGCGGCCGCGGTGATATGAAGATGACCATCATGTGCCGGGTTGAAGGATCCGCCAAGAAGGCCGATTTTCAACCTTGTCCGCCGATGAAAACAGCGTGGTGTCAGGTGACGGTGATCAGGGGCGTATTTGGCCATTGCCTCGCACGACATATTTGAAGCTGGTCAATTGCGCTGCGCCAACCGGGCCCCGCGCATGAAGCCGTCCGGTGGCGATACCGATTTCGGCGCCCATCCCGAATTCACCGCCATCGGCAAATTGGGTTGATGCATTCTGCATGACAATGGCGCTATCGACCCCGGCAAAAAACCGTTCGGCGGCGCTGTCCGATTCGGTGATGATCGATTCGGTATGTGATGAGCCATAGCGCCCGATATGGGCGATTGCGTCCTCGATATCGTCGACCACCCGTACCGCGATGATCTTATCGAGATATTCGGTATGCCAGTCGGCCTCAACCGCTTGGGTCATCGCGGCGCAGTGGTTCATCGCCGCCGCATCACCGCGCAACTGGCATCCGGCGGCAATCAAATCCGCGGCAATAAGCCCCAGACAATCATCGGCAATGGCCCGGTCAATCAGTAATGTTTCGGCCGCCCCGCAAATGCCGGTACGGCGCATTTTCGAATTCAAAACAATGGCCCGGGCTTTGTCTATGTCGGCATGCCGGTCGACATAGACATGGCAAATGCCTTCAAGATGCGCAAAGACCGGCACCCGCGCCTCATTTTGCACCCGTTCGACCAGTGAGCGGCCGCCCCGCGGGATGATCACATCAATGCCGCCAACCGCGGTCAGCATGGCGCCAACTGCGGCCCGATCGGTGGTTGGAACCATCTGCACTGCGGTAGCTGGCAAGCCAACTTCATCTAGTGCCGCTGCCATAATATCGGCCAATAATGTCGCTGTATGCTGGCTGTCACTGCCGCCACGCAAAATCGATGCATTGCCGGCAATGATACATAGACCTGCGGCATCGACCGTCACATTCGGGCGCGACTCATAAATGATCCCGATAACCCCAAGCGGGGTTGAAACGCGGGCAATATCAAGCCCGTTTGGGCGGGTCCAGCGGGCCAGTTCGGCGCCCAGCGGATCAGCCAGTCCGGTCATCGCCTCAAGGCCGGCCGCCATATCTTCGATGCGCGCCGTGGTCAGGGTTAGCCGGTCAATAAAGGCGGCTGCCATACCGCCAGCTTCGGCGGCGGTAACATCGGCGGCATTGGCGTCCAGAATGGCCGTGGTTTGGGCGCGAATCGCCCGCGCGGCGGCGGTCAGTGCGGCGCATCGTTGCTGGTGGTCCGATGTGCCAACGATTTGCTGGGCGATCCGCGCATCATGGACCAATGATGCGATCATCGCATTGGCGTCAATGGCTGGGCTGGCTTGCTGGTTCATTTATTGTCCTTTTTTGGGGATCGTCCTTTTTCGGGCCGGCTTATGGCGTCCGCGCGTCGTTAATCACCAGATTATCAGCGTGAATCATCTCGTCTCGACCACGATATCCCAGTAAAGATTCGATTTCACGGCTTTTATGGCCACAGATCTGTGCCGCATCATCACTAGCATAGCTCGACAGCCCATGGCCGATGATGGTGCCGTCCGGGCTTTCAATCTCGATCAGATCACCGCGATCAAACTGTCCGGATACTGCCACAATACCGGCTGGCAGCAAGGACCTGCCTTGGCTCAGGGCGGCGTGGGCGCCCGCATCGATGGTGACCCGGCCCTTTGGTGTCAGGGCGCCCCCAATCCATTGCTTGCGCGCGGTGTGGGGCGTTTGGGTGGCGCTGAAACGGGTGAAACGACCGCCGTCAATAAGATGGCTCAGCGGGGCATTATGCCGCCCATCACAGATCAGCATCTGGCAACCAGCCGCGGTCGCGATCCGCGCCGCTTCAAGTTTGGTGACCATCCCCCCCGATGCGTAGGCTTCATTGGCAGTGCCGGCCATGGCGATAATCTCGGCGGTGATGTGATGCACTTCGGCAAGATGCTGCGCGGTCTTGTCGGTGGTCGGATTACCGGTATAAAGCCCATCAACGTCAGACAGTAAAACCAAAAGATCAGCACCGATCATCGCCGCCACGCGGGCGGCTAGCCGGTCATTGTCACCAAAGCGAATCTCAGCCGTGGCGACGGTGTCATTTTCATTGACCACCGGCACCGCATCAAGATCAAGCAGCGTGGTCATGGTGGCGCGTGCATTCAAATGTTTGCGGCGGGTTTCGGTGTCATCTGGCGATAACAGAATTTGCGCGGTTTGCACCTCATGCTTGCCAAGCGCTTCCATCCAAGCATGCGCCAGCGTCACCTGTCCGGCAGCGGCAGCGGCTTGTTTTTCCTGCAATTTCAGCTTGCGTTGATGGATTTGCAAGGCGCGGCTTCCCAGCGCGATAGCCCCGCTTGACACCACGACAACGGCTTTGCCAGCGGCTTTTAGCTTGGCAATATCGGCGGCAATCCCATCAAGCCATGTCCGGTTGATGGTGTTGTTCGCCTCGTCAACGAGCAACGCTGACCCGACTTTGACCACGATAATGCTGGCCGCGTCGAACAGGCTCTTGGGGGCGGCGCTGGCTATGGCGACCATGGGACAGCCTCCTCCGGCAGAGCCTCTTTGGTACGACTGTCATCGATCACCGCGATCAGCTGGCGCAACGCATCGGTAACACCGGCACCGCTGACCGATGACAGGGCCATGACGGTGCCCGCACCAGCTTTTTTCAATGCCGCGATCAGGTCGGCAGCATAGTCTTCGGGGGTCGCATCAAGTTTGGTCAGCGCCACCAATTCCGGCTTTTCATAGAGATCACCGCCATAGGCTTTCAATTCATTGCGCAAAGTGTGCCAGGCGGCAATCGGATCTTCGCCGGTTGCATCGATCAGATGCAGCAGAATGCGGCAGCGTTCAACATGCCCCAAAAAGCGGTGGCCAAGCCCTGCCCCGGTATGGGCGCCGGCGATCAGCCCGGGAATGTCGGCCATGACAAATTCCTTGCCGTCAATGCCGACCACGCCAAGATTGGGGTGTAATGTTGTAAAGGGATAGTCGGCAATCTTTGGCCGCGCCGCCGATACGGCGCTTAAAAAGGTCGATTTTCCGGCATTGGGAAGCCCCAAAAGGCCGGCATCAGCGATCAATTTCAGGCGCAACCATACCCACATTTCTTGGCCCCGCTCGCCGGGCTGTGATTTTCGCGGAGCCCGGTTGGTCGAGGTTTTGAAAAAGGCATTTCCTTTGCCGCCAGACCCACCCTTGGCCAAGATGAAGCGCTGGCCTTCACTGGTCAGGTCAGCCAGCACCGTTTGTTGATCATCAGATAGAATCTGGGTGCCAGCAGGCAGCCGTAAGATAACATCTTTGCCGCTGGCCCCGCTGCGGTCACGGCCTGCCCCGGGGCGCCCCGATTCGGCGCGAAAATGCTGTTGATAGCGGTAATCAATCAGGGTGTTAAGGCCATTGACCGCCACCGCCACCACATCGCCGCCGCGCCCGCCATCGCCGCCATCAGGTCCACCAAACGGCACATGTGCTTCGCGCCGAAAGCTGACCGACCCCGGTCCGCCATGCCCCGATCGGGTATAGATTTTTGCCTGATCCAGAAATTTCATCGCCAGCTCGTGAAGATATAATGCCCGCCTGCCCCGGAGTGTGCCGAGCCTAGCGCGCTATAAGCAAAAGGGGAACAACATACGTCATCCCCCTTAAAACGGATTGTGAGGCTGCCTTGAACGCGGCGGCCCTTTGCATCATGTGACTGATGGAGACAGGCGCTATTCGGCAGCCTCGGCCATCGGTTCAACATTGACAAACATCTTGCCGCCGGACTTTTCACGGAATGTCACGGTGCCTTCGGTTAGCGCAAACAAGGTGTGATCTTTGCCCATGCCGACATTTTTGCCAGGGTTCACTTTGGTGCCGCGCTGGCGAACAATGATGTTGCCGGCAAGCACTGATTCGCCACCAAATTTCTTGACGCCAAGACGGCGTCCGGCTGAATCGCGTCCGTTTCTGGAGCTACCACCTGCTTTTTTATGTGCCATTTTTTACCAACCTTTATCTGTGACGCGGCCCGTAGCGAGGCGCGATAGGGTTATTTCTTTGCCGCTGCTTTTTTCGCCGGTGCCTTTTTGGCTGCCGTTGCTTTTTTAGCCGGTGCCTTTTTGGCCGCTGCTGCCTTTGGCGCCGCCTTTTTGGCTGCGGCTTTTGGGGCGGCTTTGGCCGCTGGCTTTAACTTGCTGGCATCCTCGGCGATATCGTCGATCTTCAGCAATGTCAGATCCTGACGATGGCCTTGGGTGCGACGATGATTCTTACGGCGCTTGCGGCGGAAAATGATAATTTTCGGGCCGCGTGTCTGGCGCACCACTGTCGCACTGACTGCTGCGCCGTCAACAAGTGGCGTGCCAATGGTGACCTTGTCGCCATCGCCAAGCATAACAATGTCGCGCAAGATAACCTGCTCGCCTTCTTCGGCCACCAGCCGCTCTACCAGAATCGTGTCATCCTTTGCGACGCGATATTGCTTGCCACCGGTCTTCACCAACGCATACATGGCGATCATCCTTATCCATCTGTCTTGCGAGTGCCGTGCCGCCACCTTTTGGCATGCGGGATTGCCACCCTTTAACAATTCTTAAAAACCGGCCGTATCATCCGGCCGCATGGTTGTGTTACACAACACCAACCGACGCGTTCGGCAGGGCCGACGCGCGACAGCGGGCTGGACTATACGCTTTGCGGCCCGCCTGTCAAGTGTTCTGATGCGTTTGTCTGGCTTTTCGCCGGCCGGTTTACCGGTGGTTTGGCTGCATGGCGATGATCGCGCCGCATTGGGCTTTATTCAGCCACCGGCAAAATGGCGGTGAAGATGGGTATCATACGGATCTGGGGTCATTTCAAGGTGCAAACGATCACCATCCCACGGATTGGCCAAGACCGTGTCCATATTCAATTCAACCCCAAGGCCGGGGTCGGATGCGCTGCATTGGGGAGATGGCAAACTCATGATCAACGCCACGCGCGTTTGGCTGGATGGCGAGATTTCACCCGGACCTGACTATCGGCTGTATCTTGTCGATGATTATGTTGATACCGGCGCTGATTTTTTGGCGATCAAGGCACAGGCGCGTCAGGTCGGGCCGATCAAAGCCTTTACCAATTTCAGCCTTGATCTGCCCGCCGACATTGATAGCAACGCGTTTGATGCGGTGGTGATCTGGTGCGAGGCGTTTGGCCAGTTTATCACCGCGGCACGGCTGGAAAATTAGCCGGATACAGTCTATGATCCGCCGATAGCCACCGGGCCGTCTCAGCGGCCGGGCCGGCTGGATTTCAGATTGCGTAAGAGGGTGGTGCGTGCCGGATCAATTGACGTCAATAGCGATACCGGCATGCGACAGCATCACGCTTGACGATGTGCTGGCGATGTATCACGCCTTATGGCCGGTCGCGTCGGTTGGCCCACAGACCAGTCGTACCGCCACAAGATTGACCGATCTTATCGACTCGTTTGACGGTTTTATTTTAGATGGGTACGGCGTCATCAATATTGGCAATGGGGTGATCGACGGTTTTGCAGCGTTTCTGGCCGCGGCCCGGGCGAGCGACAAGCCGATTGTGGTGCTAACGAATGGCGCCAGCTTCCCAAGTGCCGCCACGGCCCGCAAATATCAGGACTGGCATCTGCCAATCACCCCGTCACAAGTGCTATCAAGCCGTGATGTTCTTGCCGCACAGCTGGCGCCAGATTTGGCCAAAAATGGGGACGTGCCCGGGCGTTACGGGTGTTTTGGTGCGACGATCGACCCGCTATTTGCCGATGCGGCCCTGCTTTATGGCCGTGATCCGAGATTTTGGGACGAGGCTGACGCGTTTTTGTTTTTGGGGGCGCTTGATTGGGATGAGGCCGATCAGGCCGCGTTCGAGACGGCGATGCTGGATCGCCCGCGCCCGGTGCATGTGGCCAATCCGGATGTGGCCGCGCCGCAAGATGCGGGTCGGTTTTCTGCCGAACCCGGCTATTGGACGGCGCGGATGATGCAGCGATTGGCCAAGGCCGGTCATGCCGCCGCGGTGCAATGGTATGGCAAGCCCGATCCACGGGCGTTTGAGCAGGCGGTCGCGCGGCTTGCAGAGATCGCCGGCCGACCATTGGACCGGACCCGGCTGGCGATGGTTGGCGACAGTTTGCACACCGATATTTTGGGCGGGGCAATGGCGGGTTTGCAAACCGTCTTGCTGACCGGCTATGGCTTGTTTCGCGGCGGGGCCTATGCCGCGTGCCAAGACCGGTTTTCGATCCGCCCGCACTGGGTCGTTGACCGATTGTGAGACTGAGGTAACAGGATATGATGGAACGGCAGTTTTTGCTGAAAGGTCTAAAGACAGAGGCGTCGATCGGTTTTTATGAGGCCGAACGTCAGGCCAAGCAAACAATCGTGATCGATGCCGAACTATGGTTGGACCCGGCGACCGAACCACGCGATGATTCGGTTGGCAGCACGCTTGATTATGATCTTGTCCGTGATCGGATTTTAGAGATTGCGACCGCGCGCCATTATGATTTGCAGGAAACCCTCGCCCGCGCTTTGTTTGACGCGCTTGCGGCCCTTGATCATGTGCGGCATGTGCGTATTCGCACCGCCAAGCCGGACGCTTATGCTGATTGTGACTTTATCGCCTATCAGCTGGCCGGTGCGTCGCAGCCTTAACTGGCCTCAAGCCGATCAAGCTTGGCCTTTAGCTGGTCGAATTCGTCACGGATCAGCCGTAAATGGTCGGGCCCGTCCGCTTCAGCGCCTGAGCGGATGCTGTCAAGGCTGGCGCCAAGCGCATCCTCGGCGCGGTTTTGATGGTTCAAAAAGGCGTTCATGGTCCGCTCAAGATAGCGCGACAGGATTGGTTCCATGCGGTCGCCATAAAAGCGGATCAGTTGGCGCAACACACCGATGGGCAACATTTGATGCCCTTCTGATTCGATGTCGAGAATGATCTGGACAAGAGTGAATCGTGTCAGGTCTTGCCCGCTGGCCACGTCAACCACGCGAAAGTCGATATCGGCCTTGACCATGGTGGCGAGGTCCTCGATGGTGACATAGCGCGAGGCGCTGGTGTCATAGAGGCGTCGATTCGCATATTTGCGAATCACGATCATATCTTGGTTTGATTGAGACGGCATCGATATCCCGTGTTTGGTGAAGCCCGACACAGCTAGCAGACCTTGGGCGTGAACGCAATGTTGCAGTGCAAAATATTTTTTTGCAGACTAGAGGGCCGAATATCGTCTTGGCAATGCAACGCAACAAAGGAAACCGACCGGCAATGTTTGATGACATCACCGCGTTCCGGGCATTTTACCAAAGCCCGCTTGGGCGCCGTGTGGCCAGCGCGGTCAAGCAGCATAGTCAGCCATTCTGGCAGGGCATGGCCAGGCTCAATTGTGGATTTTGCGGCTATGGACCGCCTTTTGTCGACAATGATCCGCGTCTTGTGGGGCTGATGCCGGCACGGCGTGGGGCGGTGGTGTGGCCCACGGGAAGCCCCGGCCGGACATGCCTTGTCGATACCAACGGCTTGCCGTTCCCGGACGTGTTTTTTGACAGGTTACTGCTGGTCCATGCGCTTGAGTTTGAGGCTGACCCGGGACGATTGCTCGATGAATGCTGGCGCTGTCTTGATGGCTCTGGCCGGCTGTTGGTGGTTGTGCCAAATCGCCGTGGCCTGTGGGCTCGGGCTGAACGGACGCCGTTTGGGCATGGCCAGCCCTATTCACGCCGACAGTTGCACAGATTGCTGGAAAGCCATGGGTTTATCCCGCGTTCTACCGCGCGGGCGGTGTTTATCCCGCCATTTGCCAATCGGTTGGTGTTGCGGTTCGCCCCGACGCTGGAACGGGTTGGTGCTGTCTGGTGGCCGGCAATGGGCGGCGTTATCCTTGTTGAGGCCGAAAAAATGCTCTATGCGCCATCGGGAACGCGGCGCGCGCAGCCCCAAAGGATGCGCGCCAGACCGGTGCTGGCCGGGCAGACCAGCGGTCATATCGCGCCAAACGGCTGAATGTTCTATGCTGTGCAAATTTGACTGGTCAAGATGGCTGGCAAGCCCTAGCCTTGGGACGATTCGGCGAATGGTGGGTGGCACAGGGTGACGGGTATGAGTGAAGATCTTGGTAAATTGCGTGATGCCATTGACCTGATTGACCGCGAGGTTTTAGCGGCGTTAGCGCGCCGGATGCAGCTGTCGGACAAGGTGATTGCTGCCAAGGGCGGGGTCGCGGCATTCCGGCCCGGACGCGAGGCACAGCTGGTGCGCCAGCTGGTGGCGACCTGCCGTGATTCGGGGTTGGATCTGGCGCCGGCGGTGGTACTTGGAATCTGGCGACAAATTATGGCGGCCAGCCTTGGCCGTCAAAATGGCGGGTTGACCTGTGCGGTGCATCCGGATGCGTTGGCGGCCGCGGTCTGGCATATGGGCGCGATGGTTGAGATGAGCCATGCGGCTGATCTTACGACCTTGCTGGGCCGGTTGGCCGATGGGTCATGCCGCTATGCGCTGGTGCCGGCGACCGGCGACCTTGCGGCTTTGGCGGCTGTCTTGGCGGCCCATAACGGGCTGTATGTTATGGCGCGAACACCGCTTTTCGATATGCCGGCGATCCCGCCCGCTTTTATCATCGCCACTTACCTTCCTGATCCGTCCGGCGATGACATTAGTCTGTTTTTGTCCGAAACGGCGACGGCGACGCTTGATATTGTCGCGGTTGACGGGTACCACGATGCGGCGCCAGACAATCTGGTCGGGGCACGACTTGTGGGGATCTATGCCCGCTGATATCGGGGTTTAAGATGGGGCCGGATCGTCATCACAATGCCTTGGGATGTGGTGACCGGTTTTAACGGACATGAAGCGATGACAGTGATCTATGACAAAATAACGATTATCGGCATGGGGCTGATTGGCGCGTCACTTGCCTTGGCGGCGCGGCGCGGCGCTGTGGCTGGCGAGATCACCGGCAGTGATTCAAACCCCGATGTTGAAGCGGCGGTGAAACGATTGCATTTGACCGACCGGTTTCATGCCGATGCGGCGGCGGCGGTGACAACGGCTGATCTGGTGATTATGGCGGTGCCGGTGGGGGCTATCGGGGCGCTAGCGGGCAAGATTATTCCGCATATGAAACCGGGGGCGGTATTGACCGACACCGGATCAACCAAGGCATCGGTGCTTCGTGACGTGGCACCGCATCTGCGGGACGATATTGTCTGGCTGCCATCGCACCCGCTTGCCGGTACCGAATATTCCGGCCCGGAAGCCGGCTTTGCCAGCTTGTTTGACAAACGCTATTGGCTGATTTTGCCGGGTGATGCTGCCAGCGATGAGGTCGCCCGTTTTGACGCGTTTATCAGTGGCCTTGGTGCGGTGACCGAACATATGACGGCCGAGTATCACGACAAGGTGCTGGCCTTGACATCGCATCTGCCGCATTTGATTGCCTATACCATTGTTGGTACGGCGGTTGATCTTGAACAACAGTTGAAAAATGATGTGATTCGCTTTTCGGCATCAGGCTTTCGCGATTTCACCCGTATTGCGGCCTCGGATCCGGTCATGTGGCGCGACGTGTTTATGAACAATGATGCGGCGGTTCTGGAAATGCTGCAACGGTTCAGCGAGGATCTGAGCTATCTTCAACGGGCTATTCGGTGGCATGAAGGCGACAAGCTGGAGGCGTTGTTTACCCGCACGAGGGAAATTCGGCGCTCGATTATTGATGCCGGTCAGGACTAGCCGGGACGGCGGATCGATTCGGCCAGATATTTTGCATATTCCCGGCCAAGCAGGCGCAGGATGGGCGGCTGATACCACCAGTTTTGCAGGGTGAGATCGTCCGGGCTAACCGGCCAGAAAATAAATCCAATATCCGGCATTTGCCGCGTGAAGATTTGCGCCGCCCGTGGCATGTGGTAATTGGCGGTGACCAGTAATACGGATCTGATCTGGTTTCGGGCGCTCCAGCTTTGCGCCGCCACCGCATTGCCGCGGGTGTCGCCAGCCTGAAATTCAAGCTCGACACAACAATCAAACAGTGATGTGCCGTGGTGATCGAGCCCCAGTTCGCGCGCCAGAATGGCTTTGTTCACGCCGTTACCAACCCCCGATACCAGCATTTTCGTCGACCGGCCGGCCTGCAATAGCGCAAAGCCGGTGGCAAGCCGTTGCTGGCCTCCGGTAATCACCACAATCCCGTCGGCACGGGCCGGAGCGTCGGGCGGTGTCTTTGGCAAGGTCAGGACAAAATGCTGAAATCCGGCAATCAGGCTGAACAGGATAACAACACTGATACCGGCGCACCATTTGCCGGCCCGCATAAGCGCCCCTGATTTTGTTGAACGTCGCGCCATCATGGCTTGCTGGTCCCTTGGGTCCCTTGTCTCCTTTTACGGCGATGATAGCCGCCGGACACAATGATCGTCAAAATCTCAGGCAGGCTGGCCGTCTATTTGCCATCAATGCCGGTAAAATCGGGGATTGTTTCATCGGCAATCAGCGCCTCAATCGGCCGTGCAGCCCGCAACAAATGGGGGGTGCCATCATGGACCAACAGCTCGGCGGCGGGAGACCGGCTATTGTAATAGGACGCCATCACCGCCCCATAGGCACCGGCTGACAGAACGGCCAGCTGTGCGCCGCTGGCGATCTCTGGCAAGTCACGATCAAGCCCAAGATAGTCACCCGTTTCACAAATGGGCCCGACAATATCGGCAGGTCCGGCCGGCTTACCCGGCGCTGCCACCGGTACAATATTGTGATAGGCCTCGTAAAGTGTTGGCCGTAATAGATCATTCATCGCCGCATCGGTAATCACAAAGCGTTTACCATCGCCCTGTTTGACATGAATGACACGGGTGACAAGAACACCATTATTGGCGATGATCGACCGGCCTGGCTCAAAGCCAAGATCGTAGCCTTGGCCCTTGAACAATGATGTGACAAGCGTGCCATAGCCGTTGAAATCGGGTGCGCTGCCCGTCTCATAATCGACCCCGATACCGCCCCCAAGGTCAAGCCCCGGTACCGGCAAGCCGCTTGATCGCAGGCCGTTGGCAAGGTCCAGAAGCGCCTTATAGGCGCGTTCAAACGGGGCAAGATCACGGATTTGCGACCCGATATGCACCGCGAGGCCGGTGGGCTTGATATGAGCGTCATCGGCAAGACGACGATAAAGATCGGCGGCTTCATTCTGATAGGTTGAAATGCCAAATTTTGTATCGCGTTGACCGGTAGAAATTTTCCTGTGGGTCGCCGGGTCGACATCGACATTGACCCGCAAGGCGACCGACGCCACCACACCAAGGCCGGCCGCTACGCGGCTGATCGCATCCAATTCGGGCGCCGATTCGGCATTGATCTGCCCAATTCCTGCCACCAATGCCTGCCGAATTTCATCATCGGTCTTGCCAACCCCCGAAAACACCATATCGGCCGGCGCAATACCTGCCGCCACGGCCCGCTTCATTTCGCCAATCGCAACGATATCGACGCCGCCCCCCAGCTTGCCGATCAGCGCCAAAACACCCAAGGCCGAATTGGCCTTCATGGCGAAATGCACCTTGCCTGATACGGGGGCCACCGCCTGTTGAAAGCTGGTGAATGTCGCGATGATACCGGCGCCAGAATAGACATAAAGGGGCGTGCCATAGGTGGCTGTCAGACTGGCCAAAGGCACCCCGTCAACGCACAGCTGCTGGTCTTCATTTCGGTGAAAAGCACACATGGGCTTGGATCTTTCAGGCTAGCTGGCGGGGGTGCTTGTTTGACTGCCGGCCGGGATCTGTGATGGGCGGTATGGATCGCCACGCTTGCCGCATGCGGCAAGACCAATCATTAGCATCAGGCCAACAAGACCGGTTACAATAAGGGTACGGAGCGTCATCATGATCCTCTTTTGCCAGATGCCTGTTGGCGGTTCAACCACTGATCCCAAAGCGTTGTCGCGCGTCACGAATGCGGGCGCGCACCTCGTCGGGGGCGGTACCCCCAAAACTTGTTCGCGCCGCCGCAGCGCTGGCAACGCTCAGTAATCCAGTGATATCGGCTTTGATCCGTGGTTCGATGGCCTGCATGTCGGCAAGGCGCATCTCGGCCAAATCAATTCCCGCGGCGGCGGCCTTGGCGACAATCGCGCCACTGGCATGATGTGCGGCGCGGAATGGCATGCCCAATTCGCGTACCATATAGTCGGCCAGATCGGTGGCGGTTGGAAAGCCGGTGGTCAGCGCGGCCATCATCGCCGCCGGTTGCGGCGTCATGTCACGGATCATGCCGGTGGTCGCGGCCAGCGCCACCCCTAACGCATCAGCGGCATCGAACACGCCTTCTTTGTCTTCCTGCATATCCTTGCCATAGGCCAGCGGCAGGCCCTTCAGCACAATCAGCAGGCCGCTTAATGCGCCAATGATCCGGCCAGGCTTGGCGCGTACCAGTTCAGCGGCATCGGGATTCCGCTTTTGCGGCATGATGGATGACCCGGTGGTAAAGGCATCTGACAATGCGATAAAGCCGAACCGGTCGGATGACCAAATAACCAGCTCTTCGGCAAAGCGAGACAGATGCACCGAACAGATGGCGGCGGCGGCCAGAAATTCCAGCGCAAAATCCCGATCAGACACCGCATCCATCGCATTGGCGGCGGGGCGATCAAACCCTAATGTTGACGCGGTCATATGGCGGTCGATCGGAAAGGACGTCCCCGCCAAGGCAGCAGCACCAAGCGGCGATTCATTCAGCCGTTTACGCGCATCGGCAAACCGGCCGCGGTCACGCCCCAGCATTTCGACATAGGCCATCAGATGAAAGCCAAACGTCACCGGTTGGGCGGTCTGCAAATGGGTGAATCCGGGCATCAACAAATCGGCGTGGGCTTCGGCCTTATCAAGCAGTGCCGCTTGCATATCGGCTAGGGCCAAATCGACCGAATCAAGAAGATCGCGCACCCATAATTTGAAATCGGTAGCCACCTGATCATTGCGCGACCGGGCGGTATGAAGCCGCCGTGCTGGCTCGCCAATCAAGGCGGCAAGGCGGGACTCGATATTCATATGAATATCTTCCAGCGATTCAGAAAAGGCAAATTGTCCGGCCGCAATTTCGCTGCCGATCTGGTCAAGCCCTTGATGGATGGCGGCGCAATCATCATCGGAGATAATATTGGTCGATGCCAGCATGCTGGCATGGGCTTTGGATCCGGCAATATCCTGACGGTACAGCCGCTTGTCATAGCTGATCGATGCATTGATATCCTGCATCAGTTGTGACGGCCCGCTTGAGAAGCGACCGCCCCAGATGCTAGACTTGTCGGCGTTACTCTGTTTGCTCATGGTTTCAACCAGATCAGTGAAAAATCTCATGACTTATACGCGGCTTTTGCCAAATTTTCAGCCAAAATCGAAATTCTGCGGACGGCGTCAGTTTATCGGCGGCATGATGGCGCTGGTTGGGGCATGCGGGTTTGGCGGTGCTTATACGGCGGCGGCGGCGGATAGGTCTGCCCCGCAATCAGGTCCGGCCCCGTCGATGACAGTGCCGATCACTGATAAGGCAGGTAACGCGTTCCGCCTTGAGCGCTACCGCGGCACTCCGCTTTTGATCAATTTCTGGGCAACCTGGTGTCCGCCTTGTGTCGCCGAATTGCCGGCGCTTGACCGGGCCGCCACCGCCCTTGCCGGCAGTGTGACGGTGCTATTGGTGTCGGTTGATCGTGGCGGTAGCGCAAAAGCCCTACCTTTTTTGGAGCAGCGCGCGATCACCACGCCGGTCATCGGGTTCGATCCCAAAGCCGCGCTGTCGCGTGAAATGGGTGTACGCGGCTTGCCGACGACATTTCTGATCGATGCGAATCAGGCGCACAGCTGGTCTTATCTTGGCCCGCGAGACTGGGACCAGCCTGACATGCTGAACAGCATCCGCGCCCTGCTGGGTATTAAATCAACAACGTAAAAAGGCGGTGTCGCAACACCGCCCTTTCCATTGGTTTCGTGGTGATCAAGACTGGCCCCGCTTTACGGGATGATCAGCCAAGCTCTTTTTCGAGTGCCGGTACCGCGTCAAACAGATCAGCGACAAGCCCGTAATCGGCAACTTGGAAGATTGGTGCTTCTTCATCCTTGTTGATCGCGACAATGACCTTGCTGTCTTTCATTCCGGCAAGGTGCTGAATTGCCCCCGAAATGCCAACCGCGATATAAAGCTCAGGCGCGACAACTTTACCGGTTTGGCCGACCTGATAATCATTCGGCACAAAGCCGGCATCAACCGCTGCCCGCGATGCGCCAACGGCGGCCCCAAGCTTGTCGGCAACTTTTTCCAGCATTGCGAAATTGGCCCCGTCCTGCATACCGCGCCCCCCCGATACAACGATCGATGCGGATGTCAGTTCAGGCCGTTCCGAACTCGATAGTTCGGATTTGACATAGTTGGAGAGGCCGGCATCACCGGTGCCGCTGGTTGATTCGATGGCGGCGTTACCGCCGGTGGCGGCGGCCGCTTCAAACGCGGTGCTGCGGACCGTGATCACCTTGACCGCTTCGGCCGATGACACGGTGGCCAGCGCGTTGCCGGCATAGATCGGCCGCTTGAAGCTGTCGGCATCGATCACCGCGATAATATCCGAGATTTGCATCACATCAAGAAGCGCTGCCACCCGCGGCATAATGTTTTTGCCGCTGGTTGTGGCGGGCGCCAAAAGATGGCTGTACCCGCTGGCAAGACCAACGATCAGCGGGGCGATATTTTCCGCCAGCCCGTGGGCATAGGCCGCGTCATCGGCGGTCAACACCTTGGACACGCCAGCAATTGCCGCGGCAGCAGCAGCGACGGTCCCGCTGGTATCGCCGGCAACAAGCAAATGGATGTCACCGCCAATCTGGCTGGCAGCGGTTACCGTGTTCAATGTGGCCGCATTCAGCTGGCCATTATCATGTTCGGTCAGGATCAGGATGCTCATTGGTTATATCACCTTTGCTTCATTTTTCAGCTTGCCAACCAGTTCGGCTACATCGGCGACCTTGATACCGGCGGCGCGTGCGGCAGGTTCTTCTACCTTGGCGATGGTCAAGCGGGGTGTGATATCGACGCCAAGATCAGCCACAGCGAGGCTGTCCAGCGGCTTTTTCTTGGCTTTCATAATATTTGGCAGTGACGCGTAACGCGGTTCGTTCAGGCGCAAATCAACGGTCACGATGGCGGGCATTTTTACCTCGATATGTTCAAGGCCACCATCCACCTCGCGGGTGACTTTGGCGGTGTCGCCGGCCAGTTCCAACGCCGATGCAAAGGTGCCTTGCGACCAGCCAAGCAATGCCGATAGCATCTGTCCGGTTTGGTTGGAATCATCATCGATCGCTTGTTTGCCAAGCAACACCAGCCCCGGTGTTTCTTGATCGACCACTGCCTTCAGTAGTTTGGCAACGGCCAGCGGTTCGATATCATGCGGTGTGTCAATATGGATGCCCCGATCGGCGCCCATCGCCAGCGCGGTGCGGATGGTTTCCTGATTCTGGCTTGGCCCGATCGATACCGCGACAACTTCGTCAGCACCGCCCGCTTCTTTAATCCGCAAGGCTTGCTCAACGGCGATTTCGTCAAACGGGTTCATCGCCATTTTGACATTAGCCAACTCGACGCCGGTTTGATCCGGCTTGACCCGTACTTTAACATTATAATCAATTACCCGTTTGACCGGGACCAGAATCTTCATTGCCTTCACCTCCGTCTTCAAAGCCTCGCTAACCTATCGGGGCTTGTGATCAAATACCAGCCTATTTCTGCCCTGAATTTTGTCCGGGCCGCCATAAAATATCAGTTTTTCCGTTGTCATTCAGATGCCGGGCCAACACGAACAAGTGATCTGACAGGCGATTGATATAGCGCAGCGCGTCATTATTGACGACTTCGGTAGCGGCCAGTTGGGTCATCTGTCTTTCGGCACGTCTGGTTACAGTACGGGCCAGATGCAGCCACGCTGACGCCGCGCTACCACCTGGTAGAATGAACGAGCTAAGCGGTGCCAGTGATGCATTCATCTGGTCAATTTCGGCTTCAAGGCGGGTGACCTGCTCATCGGTGATCCGCAAGGCCGGCTTGTCAGTTTCTGGTGTCGCAATATCGGCACCAAGGTCGAAAAGATCATTTTGAATGCGCGCCAGCATTGCATCGGCAGCGGCGTTGTTGGCAGTGTGCAAACGGGCAAGGCCGATGGCCGAATTGGCCTCATCAACATCACCGAACGCCGATGGGCGCAGCGCATGTTTAGCCACACGCATACCATTCACAAGACTGGTTTCACCATCATCGCCGGTGCGGGTGTAAATCTTGTTTAGCTTTACCATCGTTTGGTCTCCCCTCTATCGGGTGTGTTTCAGCGAACTGACGATAGTGATCATTAGGATAGAATGTGGTCCGGCCCCGGATCGTCAGTTACCGTTTTGGCGTAACCACATCAACACCAAAATCAGAATCAAAGCCAGCGCTTGGAAAATAATGCGATAGCGCATGATGCGGTTCGAATGTTTGACATTATACGCCCCGCCGCGCGCCATGGTGATGACGCCCCATGCCAGAATACCGGCCACGATACATAAAGCGATGCTCAGAACAATAAGATCAAATCCCATGCTGGTGAAGATCCTTCAAAAACGCAACAAAACGATTATACCGCCGATATCCGACTATCTATCAGATATCATCAATGATGACGCCGTGACGCCGTGACGCAGCCACCACCGTATTGCGCAACAGGCAGGCAATGGTCATTGGCCCAACGCCACCCGGCACTGGTGTTATCGCCCCGGCAACGCGGCGCGCCGCGGCATAGTCAACATCGCCGGTCAGGCGGAACTTGCCGGCCCCACGATCCGGCGCGGCAACCCGGTTGATGCCAACATCAATCACAACCGCCCCAGGTTTGATATAATCGGCGGTAATCATCTCGGGCCGGCCCACCGCCGCCACCAAAATATCGGCCTGTCGGCACAGGGCTGGTAAATCATCGCTCCGCGAATGGGCGATGGTTACGGTGCAATGCGCCGCCAGCAGTAATTGTGCCATCGGCTTGCCAACAATATTGGACCGGCCAACAACCACCGCATGCCGTCCGGCAAGGTCACCAAGCTGGTCTTTTAACAGCAGAATACAACCATAGGGTGTACAGGGTACCAATGCTGGCTGGCCAGTGGCCAACCGGCCGACATTGACCACATGAAACCCATCAACGTCCTTGTCTGGATTGATCGCATTGATCACCGCCAGTTCGTCAAGCTGTGGCGGCAGCGGCATTTGCACCAGAATCCCATCGACCAACGCATCATGGTTCAATTGGTCGATAAGCGCCATCAATGCGGATTGGCTGGTATCGGCGGCAAGCCGGTGTTCGATTGACCGCATGCCGGCGGCTGTCGTGGTGGCAATTTTATTGCGAACATAAACAGCACTTGCCGGATCATCGCCAACCAGCACCACCGCAAGGCCGGGCGCGGTGCCGGTTGCGGCGCCAATTTTGGCGGCCTCGTTCGCGACCTTGGCCACCAGCGTTTCCGCAAACTGCTTGCCATCGATACGCTTAGCCTCGGTCATGATCGCTGCCTCTACCATATGATGTCCTAAGGTTGGTCGGCTGGTGCGCCGCGACTGCGTGGGGACCCGCTGTCTAGCCGACGGTGAAACTATATAAAAGGTTACGCAAAAACTGCGCCGCCAAAAACAAAATGATTGGGCTGATATCGATCGCGCCAAGATCGGGCAGGATACGGCGAATAGGCTGTAACAGCGGTTCATGAAGCCGGGCCAGCAAATCATTGATCATACGGACTGCCGGCTGCCACGGATTGACGATCCGAAATGCCACAAGCCAACCGATGATAAGATAAGCAAGCAACGACCAAATATAGAGATTGATGATCTGGTCAATAAGCATCACAAGGGCATACATGAAATGTCGCGTGTCCCATTTTTGCATTGATGATACGAGACAACTGTCCCGCGGTGCCGGCTGCACTATACTCAATTGGCCAACCGAATGGCAACAAAAGTTGCATCGTGGCATCTGCCAAAACATTTGGCCGAAACACTTGAAAGCATCCGGGTGATCGCGTACATCCCCTGTCATGAATGATGATCAACCGACAAAAAAGCCGCCGCTTTGGGGCGTAGGATATGAGCGTTCACGATATTGGCGCGTGCTTCTTGCCGCCCTCGCCTTTGTCGGGGTGGCCGTGGCGGTTTTCGTGATATCTGACCGTTATGCTGCAAAAACAGCAACCGGTTTTCCAAATTTGCAAGATTATCACTTTACCTTGACCGATCAATATGGTGCGCCAACTGGACCTGACCGTTTTGCGGGACGGCCGTTGGCGCTGTTTTTCGGCTTTACCTATTGCCCTGACATTTGCCCGACAACGCTGACCATGTTGGCGGCGGCGCGCGACGAGCTGGCGGCTGGCGGCACCGATATGTCGGCCTTAGCGATTGCGTTTGTGACCGTTGACCCGGAACGTGATACGCCGCAACAGCTTGGTCAATATCTTGGTCTATTTGATCTTGATGTGGTCGGCTTGACTGGAGATCCGGCAGATGTGCGCGCGGTATTGAAACAATTTGGTATTTACGCCAAGAAAGTCGATCATGGTGACGGCGACTATCTTTATGATCACAGTGCAGCGGTTTATCTGTATCGCGCGGATGGCCGATTCAAGGGTACGATTGTGCATAATGAACCACCCGAATTTATCAATGAAAAATTGAAATCATTGATGCGCTAAGGCGGTAGATTGCCAGCGGCGAGATATTTGTTCCTGTTGAAACCTTTGTCGCCGATGAGACTATGGTTGGCAAGAGTCAACTGACCGGTCGCGAGCAAGAGGTGTTAGAAGGGCTTCTTGGCGGCAATTCCAACAAGGAAATCGCCCGCAAATTGCGGTTGAGCGAGGTGACCATCAAGCATCATCTAAAAAGTTTGCGGTCCAAACTTGGCGCCCGCAACCGCACCCATGCTGTGTGTCGTGCCATTGAGCTTGGTATTGGCGGCTAGGCTTGACCCACATCAATCCAACCGGCCCAACCTAATAATTTCGACCAGATAATCCTGACCAGACGATCCCGGCTGCATGCCCATAGGCATAGGGCCCAGATGACTGGGCCCTGTTTTTAGGTGTTAGTCGCCACGGTTTTGCCGATTGTCGACAAGGTCATCAACCACAGCCGGATCGGTCAGGGTTGATGTATCACCAAGCTGGTCATATTCATTGGCGGCGATTTTGCGCAAGATACGACGCATGATTTTGCCGGACCTGGTTTTGGGCAATTGTGGTGCCCATTGCAACAAATCGGGGGTGGCAATTGGCCCAATTTCCTTGCGTGTCCACTGCCGTAACTCGCTATGCAACGCGTCATCAGCGGTGGCCCCGGCAACCAGCGTGACATAGGCATAGATGCCCTGACCTTTGATATCATGCGGGTAGCCGACAACCGCGGCCTCGGCGACTTTGGGATGCGCAACAAGGGCCGATTCGATTTCCGCTGTTCCCATCCGGTGACCGGACACATTCAGCACATCATCGACCCGGCCGGTAATCCAATAATAGCCATCCTCGTCTCGCCGCGCGCCGTCACCGCTGAAATAGCGCCCCGGGAAGGTCGTGAAATAGGTTTCGATAAAGCGTTTATGATCACCATAGACGGTGCGCATCTGCCCGGGCCATGACTGGTTGATGCACAAATTGCCCTCGGCCGCGCCGTCAAGCGGTTTGTTATCACCATCAACAAGAATGGGCTGGATGCCAAAAAATGGCTTGGTAGCCGATCCGGGTTTGGTCGCAATCGCGCCAGGAAGCGGGGTGATCAAGATACCGCCGGTTTCGGTTTGCCACCATGTATCAACAATCGGGCAGCGGCCATCGCCAACCACATCATAATACCACATCCAGGCTTCTGGATTGATCGGCTCGCCAACCGAACCAAGCAAACGCAGCGATGACCGGTCATGCGCTTTCACCGGCGCATCGCCCTCACGCATCAGCGCCCGGATAGCGGTTGGCGCGGTGTAGAAAATATTCACCTTATGCTTTTCAACAACATGCCAGAACCGCGAACTGTCCGGGTAGGTCGGCACGCCCTCAAACATCAATGTAACGGCACCATTGGCCAGCGGGCCATAAAGAATATAGCTGTGGCCTGTTACCCATCCAACATCGGCCGTACACCAATAGATATCGCCATCATGATAATCGAACACATACTGATGCGTTATCGATGCATAGACCATGTAACCGCCGGTGGTATGCAAGACACCTTTTGGTTTGCCGGTCGATCCTGATGTGTAGAGAATGAACATCGGATCTTCGGCATTCATTTCCTCAGGCGGGCAGTCGGCCGATGCCGCGGCAATGGCGTCGTGATACCAGATATCACGGCCGTCAACCCAGTTGATCGTGCCACCGGTCCGCTTGACAACGAACACTGTTTTACAATCCGGACAGCTGTTCAGCGCTGCATCGGTGTTGTCTTTTAGGGGGATTGGCCGGCCGCCACGAACGCCTTCGTCAGCGGTGATCACAATCGTTGAGTCACAATCCTGAATCCGCCCGGCCAGCGCGTCGGGTGAAAAGCCCCCAAACACCACCGAATGGATGGCGCCAATCCGCACACATGCCAGCATCGCCACTGCAGCTTCGGGGATCATCGGCATATAGATGGTGATACGGTCGCCCTTCTTTGCGCCGCTGGCTTTCAGCGCATTCGCAAACCGGCAGACCTCGTCATGCAATTCGCGGTAGGTGATATGCTTGTGCTGGTCAGGTTCATCGCCTTCCCAAATAATCGCTGTCTGATCGCCGCGTGTGGCAAGATGCCTGTCAAGGCAATTGGCGGCAGCATTCAATGTGCCGTCGGCAAACCATTTGATATGCAGATCCTTGGCGTCATAGGACACATCGCTGACTTGGCTGTAGGGCTTTATCCAGTCGATGCGCTGGCCATGCTCGGCCCAAAACGCGTCAGGATCGGCAAGTGACGCGGCATACATCGCATCATAGCCGGCGCTGTCGACATGCGCCTTTTTGGCAAAGGCGGTGTCGGGTTGAAAAATTCTGTCTTGGTCCATGATAACGTCTCTCCCCCAATTCGTTCGCATAAAACCTGTCAAAACCGTCTGTTGTGCGGCGGTGCCCGGCCGGTTTTTGACTGTTTTTGAGTCATAGCCCAGTCACAGCCAATCGGCAAGGGCGAGGCGGTGCCCATCGGCTTGGTGGGCACCCATCATGAAAACATGTCATCAAAACATGTCATCAAAACCCGGTCTTTGCCGTTTCCAGCTGGTCGATTGTTGCCTCGGCGTCGGCGCGGCTTGGACAGTCGATCACGCGCCGGCAAATATCCATTGCAAAGCCGCCCCGGGCCAGGGCGCCAAGCTGGCGGTGACGCGTTGCCCGCATCTGTGATTGGTCCTCGATCATGTCCAAATCCGCTGATTCCAGTCGCGGATCAAAGGGCCCGATGCGACGCCGGCGGGCAAACACAAAAGCCGCCAAAAGATCGCCATTGCCCACCGTTTCATCGGCTTCGTCAATGGCGGTGGTAATCAAATCAGGGTCGATGTGATGCTGTGCCAGCCGCTGGCGAATGCTGCGGGAAGACCGTCCAAGGCGCCGGTGGTTACGGGCCTGACCGGTTGCAAAGGCGGTGTCGTCAATATAGCCAAGCTGCCGACAGCGCGCGATGGTACTGACAATAGCATCGGCCACGTCTTTTGGGTCATAATCGCCAAGCTTGCGTTTGGCAAACCGGTCAAGAACGGTCGCAAGCCGGTGCGACGAACTGGCGAAACGTCCCAGATAATCAACCGCCTTGTTCATCAGACGTGTTTCTGCCGGCGACTTTACCATAGGTGCCCTTGCGATGGTTGTTGTGACGCATATGTGCCATTTGGTCTTCTTATCTGGTACGACAGGCATTTGAAAAATACCAGTCTCTATGCCGCGCAAACACGCCGCCCATTGCACCGGACGATGATGCGGCTTATCTTGGCGGCAATCAGCAAAAGGACCTGTACGCCGCGATGCCAGAAAAACTGTCTTCATCACCTGCGCTCTCCCCGCCTGCTGTGCGCCACCATCTGCGGCGTCCGGTGTTGATCGGGATGGTCAATTGGGTTGGCCTATGGACGCTGTATTCGCGCGAGGTGTTGCGGTTTACCAAAATCGCCTTGCAGACATTGGTCGCGCCGATGATCACATCGGTGTTGTTCTTGATGGTGTTTTCGGTGGCGGTTGGTGACCGCGCCAGCTTTGCCGGTAATGTCGATTTTGCCACCTTTCTGATCCCCGGTTTGGTGATGATGAGCGTCTTGCAAAACGCCTTTGCCAACACCTCGACATCATTGGTCGTCTCCAAGGTGCAGGGCAATATCGTTGATTTGCTAATGCCGCCATTAGGACCTGGCGAATTGCTGGTTGGCTTGGCCCTGGCGGGCATGACACGCGGCTTTTGCGTTGGTGTGGTGACGGCAGCCACCTTGATGTTGATCGGCGGTATCACCGTTCCAACCGATATTGGCATTGCGGTGCTGTTTTTGATTCTTGGGTCTTTTGTAATGTCATTTGCCGGTATTTTGGCGGGCATTTGGGCGACCAAATTTGATGGTCTGGCAGCGATCACCAATTTTGTGATCCAGCCCCTGACATTTTTGTCGGGTACCTTTTATTCGATTGACCGCTTGCCGG
>Ga0181576_10000479_pt1 | contig 29351 bp, 22 predicted proteins | sample 101ome_22_FD_132464 | JGI IMG/M metagenome (GOLD analysis project Ga0181576, IMG submission 132464) | Coastal salt marsh microbial communities from the Groves Creek Marsh, Skidaway Island, Georgia - 101412BT metaG (megahit assembly) | ecosystem: Environmental > Aquatic > Marine > Intertidal... | reverse complement strand
GTGACGGTTGGTGCGTTCGGGACGCGCGCGACGAGCGACGACGCGGACGACGCGAGCGCTCCGTCGACGTCACGAACGGCGCACCGGGACGGTTTGTTTCGAACCGCGCCGCGAGCTCCCGCGCGTCGGTTGACGCAGACGGGCGCGAACGGGGCGCCGAGAGACGCGAGCGGCTATCCGAAGACGCGCGCGGTGGGCGCGACGTCGTTTGAGTTGGCGCACGCCATGGACGCGGTGGGAACGGTGTATTACGTCGTTCGAGAGGGACCACTGACGTCGTACATGAGCGCGACGGACGTGCGAGCGGGGGTGGAACCCGGGGGTGGAGCGGTGACGCGCGCGGGTTCGTTTTCGACGACGGCGGCGAACGTCGAGGCGAGCGTCGTCGTCACGGGATTGCGAGAGAAGACGGAGTATTTCGTGTCGTCGGTGGCGGAGAGTGCGGGCGCGACGCCGACGTTACAGAGCACGGTGCAGACGCAGACGTTCACGACGTTGGACGAGACGGCACCGATCGTGGCGTCGTTTACGTATTCGCCCAACGGCGACGAGATTTCGCTCACGGCGTCGCTTCGAGACGAGGACGGGACGCTGTATTACGTGTTGCAGCCGAGGAATACGCCGGCGCCGAGCGTGGCGCAGGTAATCTCCGGACTTAACGTCACGGGATCGCTCGCGATGTCGAGCGGGAGCATGCAATTGATCAAGGGAGCGCCGCGCACCATCGACACGACGGGTTCGGTGGGATTGGTGCTCGGCGGCGAGTACACGGCGTTTTACGTCGCCGTGGATACCATCGGGAACAGACCGACCGCGGTGTCGTCGATGGATGTGAGCACGTCCCCCGCGCCGCCATTTCCGCCGCCTCCGCCGTCGCCGCCCTCACCGCCTCCGCCGTCGCCGCCGCCGACGCTCGCGAGTCCGCCTCCGCCGTCGCCTCCGCCGGCGCCACCGCCGACGCCGGAACAAGACGCGCCGAGATTCTTGACCGGGTACCCGATCGCGACGAACGTAAAAAACGTGTCGTTCGACATCAACGTCGGATTGAACGAGAGAGGGTACGCATATTACGTCGTGTACGAGGGGACGCGTGCGACGGCGCCGACGCCGACGGGACAACAGATAAAGGCGCAGTCCTCTCTCATCGGCACCACACAGACGTTTCGCGAAGCGGGCGTGTTTTACGCCTCCGCAAACGATATTACGACGCGCTCGATCACAAACTTACGCGCGGGTGGCTCGTTCGTCGTCTACATCGTCGGCGAGGATGATTTGGGCAACATGATGTCGACGCCCGTCGCGTTGGACGTCTCGCTGTTGGACGACGTTCCACCCTTTGCGTCGTGGTCCGTGCGCATGACGGGCGTCGAGCTGAACATCACCGTATTACCTTCGGAGCGTTCGGAGGTATTTTACATCTGTTCGACCGATGTGAGCGACGTACCGACCCCGGAAGAGGTGATGAATCCGAGAACGATGACACCTCGACCGTTTCGGTACGGCTCCTTCAAAGTCAATCAAACAGACGAGCCGACGACGTCCATCGTGCGCGTCGGGTACGGACGAACGTTCGTCACGTCGCTCGTGTTCGTGGACGGCCAGGGCAACTACGCGCGAACCGTCTCGCGCACGTCACCGGTCCAAACGTTGATAGCGCCGCCTCCGCCTCCGCCCGCGCCGCCTCCGCCGCCGAGCAAACGCGTCGAACGAGATCAAGCTTTATTGATGACGTTGTTCGCCGGCACGTACTCGTTCATCGGCGCCGTCCTACTGTACACCATCTACAAGACGTGCGCGTATTACGGCACCGGTCGGTACATGAGGGATGTCACGCGAAGACGCGAGTACGGTGCCAAGAGACGTCTGCTCAACGTGAAAACCGCCGCCATGGCCAAGGCGAGAGAAAACGAGAAGAGAGGGCGGTTCGCGAAGCAGGGCACCATTAAAGGGTACGCGAATTACGACCAGTACGATCTCATCGAGAGCGGCGGTCGCGACGTGCGCGGTGGCGCGCGGTTTCAGGACGTGCACACCGAGGTGAGCACGACGGCGATGGCCAAGGAGCGCCGACTCGACGCGCTCGTGCACCTGTCGAGACAAGGAGAGGAGAAGTTTCTGGAAAAGCTCTCGCATTAGAAACGTAGAGACAAAAACAAACTAGCCGAGGTGTGATTAAAAACGAACGAGGATATGTGCAGAGATGATGAAACAAAGTATTCACGCCTTCTTGGTCGCGGGCGGCGGCAACGCTCGAAGACGAGGAAACGGCATTAAGCGACTCGTCGTCTTCTGATACGCCTCGTAATCCGGATACTTTCGCGCGGTGATGCTCTCGGTGAACGCGGTCGATCCCTGAAACAACAAAATCAACAACACCGCTCCCGTCAAGACGGGCGTGAAGAACCGCTTCGATTCCAAACTCGCCGCCGCGAAACCGGCGAAACACGTCCACATGCCCTGCTCAGCCCAAAAATTCGGATGTCGGGACAACGAAAACAATCCGTGCGTCAAGAACCCGCGCTCGTAATCGTCTCGCCAACCCTTGACTTTTCTCGCGAATCCTCGCTTGGAGCGCTGAAACCTCCACTGCTGTTCATCCGCCGCGACTTCGACGCAAAAACACGTCGCCCACGCCGCCAACGCGACGCCGTCGATTCCCGCGAGTTCAAACGGCTCCGTCGATCGATGCGCCACCGCCGCCGGTAACGCGATCAAGAGCAACAACACGTTTTGATACCAAGCGATGAACGTCACGTTGAAGATTTCCCACGCCACGCGATGTCTCAACAGTCGGTGTTTTCGCAATTCGCCCCACCGATAATCCTCCTCGCCCGAGTACCCACCCTTTCTCGCGAAATTGTGCGTCAACCGCCCCCCCCACAGACACGCGCACGCGAACATCACCATCAATCGCGTCCTCGCGACGCCCTCGCTCGCGAACGCGTACGTGCCGACGTACACGACGGGCGTGACGCTCCACAATTGGTCGACGAAACTGTACGTCCCCTTCACCCAACTTCCCACGAGGCACCACGTCGCGAACGCGGCGCACTCCAGCGCGACGAGGGCGTCGACGTCACTGGCGGACGCGTGCGCGCCCACCGCCGCGCGCGCGACGCGCGTCGCCACCGCCCCCGCGAGATCGAGGGCGTCCCGCATGATGATGCCGACGATGGGCCCAGAGTGACGCATCACTCGACGACTCGCCTCGGTCCCATCCATGCGCGTGACGTCGCGTCATCTCGCGAGCGCGCTCGCGAGTGACGACGAGGACGATCGCGTCGATGTCCTCGCGGCGGCGATCGACGCGTTGACGCGCGTGCGCGCGAGAGCGTCCCCGTGGGACGTCGTCGTGGGACTCAACCTCATCCACGATGGTGACGACGACGACGGCGACGAGGCGTCGTACGACGAGCAGGACGCGGAGACGATACGCGCGTACGTTCGTGAGTGTCCGTTCGTGTTGCGCGCGTTTGAACGCACGGCGCACGAGAGTGATGGACGGATTCGGTGTTCGAAATTCGCGCGGGGACTGAGCGAAGTCGAGACGGCGGCGGCGACGGCGTGGCGACGCGCGCGTCTGTCCCGCGCGGTATTGGCGCTGGATGACGACGACGCCGCGAAAAAGAACGGTGATTCGAATCGCGCGCGCGCGACGCGAGCGGCAAAGACGCGATCGGGAGACGGTGGCGGCGGCGAAACCGCCGCGCGCGTCGTCGCGCCGGCGCCGGCGCCGACGACGCCCGCGTGGACGAACGGAACGACGGCGACCGCGGGAACGACGTTGAGAGATATCATGGCGTCCGAAGCCGGGCGTTCGACCGACGTCGGGCGTCCGACGTCGAGACGCGTCGACGCGGCGGCGTCCGGCGGCGTCCACGTCGCCGCCATGCCGAAATTTCCAATAATCACCGCCGAACTTCTTCGAAGCGAATCTCGTCTGTCACCGATGGATAAGTTTGGAAAAGTGCGATGTCGCGTGTGCGGACGTTCGTTCAAGGCGTACGACGCCCTCGAGCAACACATCGGGGCGTCGCACTTTGGCTTGAATAATTCGTACGCCAAGGTTTTAGAGTCGGCGCGCATCGCCGCCGGACTCGCGCCGAGCGGGAAAGATGCGACCCATCGCGTGTCGCTGAAACTCGGTGATTTAGTGTCGAGCGAGAGCAAGACGTCGAACAGTATGGTGAATTCTCTCGCCGCGTACTTTAAGACGGAGAAAACGAGACACGAAATCATCGAAAAGAAGGAGGGAAGAGTGCGCGGAGGCCAAATGGTGCGAAGCTCGAACGCCGCGACGTCGACGGGTTTGGTGCTTCGTCGAGGCGTGGAACGGCAAGACGGTAAAAAAAAGCGACGATCGACGCTGAAGAAGATCATCCTGCGCGAACGCACGATGCGTCGGGAGGATGAGTCGAAAAATGTCGTCGAGGAAGAGGTCGAGGTCGAGGTCGAGGTGCGCGTGAATTGGGTGTACGTGCGCGTGGCGTACGAGGACGACGCGTGTCGCGTGCGCCTGATGTGCATGGAAGACGACGAGGACGAGGACGACGACGAGAACGAGAACGACGACGAGGACGACAAGGAGCCACCCGCGTCGTCTGATCCAGACGCGCGCGAAAAACTCGCGACGCTCGACGAGAGAGCGCCCGCCGGCGCGTGGGGCGTGCGCAGTCTTCTCGACGTCTTGAAGACGAAGGATTCGAGCGCCGACGACGCGAACAAGACGGACAAGACGGATAGGGTCAAGGCGAAACAAACGCCCCGCGCGTGTGAGGTGTGCGACGTGCAGTGTTTCGGTGAACGCGCGTGGGAAGAACACGTCAAGGGTAAGGCGCACGCGAAAAAACTCGCGCTTCGAGACGATCCCGACGCGGCGAAAAAAGCCGCCGCCGCGCGGCGCGCGACGCCGACGACGTACGTCGGCGAAAAGGGCGCCGAGAGCGTTCGATACGCCCGACAAATCATCACCGATGAGCTCAACGAATCGACGAAAACCTTGCTGTCGACGCTCAAGCGGTTTCAAGATCGTCTCTATCACACGGATAAGATCAAGGCGAAACAACGTCGACGATTATTGTACGGCTTGCGCGAGGTGGCGAAGAGCGTCGACGCCGGGACGAGTAAAGCCATCGTTCTCGCGCCGAACATCGAGAGAATCGAGAGCGAGGGTGGGTTAGACGATCGAATCAATCAAATCATCGACCTGGCGAGAGAGAACGACGTGCCGATCGTCGTCGCGCTCACGAAGAGACGCATAGGCAAGGCGCTCAACATTCAAGCCGTCTCCGTCGTGAGCGTGTTGGATTACAACGGCGCCGACGAAGAGTTTAAGCGGACGGTGCGACTCGCGGCAGAAGGTCGCGCGCTCTACGTGAAAGCTCAACAACAGGCGAACGAGAAGGACACGAAGAGCGCGGTGGCGTCGACGCTCGATCACGGCGCGGCTGAATTCGTTCCAGCGAGTCGTCTCTCGGCGGCGTGACCGCCGCCGACCGACGCGTTCGTATTCATTCATTCATTCATTCATTAGACGTACAGGAGATAGATCATAGCGGCGTCTCTAGAGAGTAGTACAACATACGCCGATAGTTACTCATTACACTCGCTCGCTGCGTTACACTCGCTCGCTGCACCGTTCCAGGACGTGAAGAAAACCCGGCCACGTCTTCGGAAGCGCAAACGGCCCAGCGGCCTCGGGTAATTTGGCGTGCTCCGCCCTGAGCGACGCCATCACCTCCCGCGCTTTACTCAACGAAAATTCACACTCGTGATTCACCTTCATGTATTCGTAACACTTCGCCGCCCCCTCCGCATCCTTCACCCACGGTTGAAACTCGCGCACCATGAATTCGACATCGTCGTCCCCCAGCGCGCGTCTCTTCGAAACCGTCCCACGCGCGACGCGACGCCTCGTCGCGCCCGATCCCACCACCGATCGCGCGTGCGCACTACCCTCGATCGTTCGCACCGACGCGCGCATGTCTGTCGCGCGTCCCCCGTCGCGAGATGACGCGTGGATGACGATGGTGATGTCTCTCTCGCGCTCGAGCTCAAAGAGCCGTCTACCGTTTACATGTTCAATTACACTCCCGCGACGCATCGCATCGCGTTCGTTCGTTCGTTTCTACGTCTACTGCGCCCCACCTCTCTTTCGTCACGTGCGCTGCGATCCGCCCGCACCCGTCGCCTCTCGTCTCGCGCGCTCGTCTCGCGCCTTGACGAGTCGATCGAACGCGTCGAGCCCGATGGCGCGCGGTTTATCGTACGCGGCGCCGTGGACGAGGTACTGCAGACCGCCCATGGCGGTGATGGCACCGACGATGATGGCGAACGGGGGGATGGATTCCACCGGCTGCGCGCGTCGTCGTCGTCGTCGTCGTCAGTCTCGAGGTGATTTATGAATTCGTTCGTTTTTGACCCTGCGGGGACGAAGGTTGTCGCGCGGGGCCGACGACGTCGTCGACGAGACGCGATCGAGACACGATCGAGGGGCGAGGCGTCGAGGACAGAGTTCGCGCGCGCGGGTCACCGGTCGTGGTCGCACCATGATCGTCGATCGGTCGTCGAGGAGTGACGCCCCACTCGGCGGGCTCGAGGGGTTTGGACGAGACGACGACGTCGCGCGCGGCGGGCGGAGAGATGATATGATGACTAGATGCGTGAGGTGTGATGCTACAATATATAGTGCGTGTAGGCTGTGTGAGAGGGAGTGTGTGCGTGCGTGTGGCGTCGGCGGCGAAGAAAACGGCGTCGGCGACGAATCGAATCGACCACGGGCGAAGAAGACGCGAGCGCGACGCGACGCGTCCGTCACTCGGAATCATCCTTGGTGGTGCCGCGACCGCTCCGCCAGTGTTTTCGACTGAGTTCTATGTCGAGCGTCTGATTATCGTCCTCGTGATCGACGCAGTTTCGGAAATCGGGTTCGCTGTCGAAGGAGCGCCGCATACACGCGCGCGCGGCGAGCGACGGTTTAAACGCGTCCTCCTCCAATTCCTCGTCGTCTCCATCCTTGGAAAGCCCACGTCGTCGCGAATATCTCTCCAATAACTCATCTTGAAAGTGCGCGTGCTTCATTCCGGGCGGTCTCGCCGCCGCAAACCGTCGCATCGCCTCCTCTGGCGTCGTCCCGCACGTCTCCACGAGAAAACAACAAATGACGAACCCCGTACGATTAAACCCGTACGCACAGTGTATCGCGATGTACTCGTTCTCTTTCGCCGTCGCCATGAACGTTTTCACCGCCTCCGACACCCGTCGCACATCGTTCGCGCTCGGCGTCGATTTCGCCACATTCCTCACGTGCACCCGCGTCACCCCGCTCGGAATGTCATCCTTGTACAGACAGTCGTGATTCGTCAAATCGATAATCATTCGAATCTCCCGTCCACGCTTCCGCTGCTCCACCATCAACGCCGACACCGTCAACGCGTTCACGCACCCTTCGCCCACGTACACCCTCGAGAGCGGCGTCTTCATGGGCACCAATCGCGTTCCCTCGACGACGTCGCCGCACGACGCGTAATCGCCCCACTTTTGCAATTTTTGCAACACGCTCGGCACGGCTGGGTCGATCGTCTCCGCGCGCAACGACAGCGCGCGCAACGAGACGCTCGCGCGAGACCCCACCGACTCGCTCGCGCGTCGACTCCTCGATCCCGTCGTCCCGTCGTCGTTCGCGTCGTCGCTCCGTCGTCGACGGGGCGACGACGACGACGCGTCGACATCTTCTCCTTCGACGTCGTTTCCTCTCCCGTCGTCCACGCCGTCGCCCGCGCGCACGCGGGCGAGACGACGCGCGCGAGGGGCGTTGTGCGTCGCCTCCCCGTCGACGTCCGCCGAGGACCATCGCTCGCGAGGCGGCGCGCGAGACATGGGTGGGTGAATCGATGAAATTCGTCCCGAGACGCGTCGTCGTCTGACGTCTGACGTCGTCACAATCGAGCGAAACGTGCGCGCGCGCGCGACGGTGCGCGACGCGGACGCGCAGAACGATAAAAGACGTTCGTCGCGCGCGCGCCGAACGCGCGAGGACGCGATGGATCTCGGCGTGGATGATGAATTGGGCCTTCCCAAGGCGACGATCGCGAAAATGATCGCCGAGGCGCTGCACGCGTCGACGGGTGGATCCGGATCGCTTCGCATGGCTCCCGAGTGTCGAGACATGGTGGTGGAGTGTTGTCAAGAGTTTGTCCACGCGGTGAGCGCGGAGGCGAACGAGGTGTCGACGAGGGAGGGGAAGAGCACGATCACCGCCGAACACGTCCTCGCGGCGTTGCGACGACTGGGTTTCGACGCGTACGAGGGGGAGTGTGAGATGGCGAGAGACGAGGCGAAAGAGGAGGAGACGGAGAAGCGTGAGTTGAAGAAGAAGCGGAAGACGACGCAGATGAGCGAGGAGGATGCGATCGCGATGCAACAGGAATTGTTCGCGCGGGCGGCGGCGCGCATGGCGGGCGCGGGCGGCGGCGACGGCGGGGGGGAGGCGAACGATGGTGGGGCGATGGGAACGTTGGGGTCGTTAGGGTAGACGCGACGCGCGAACGCGAACGCGCTCGGACGGATGTCGCGAGTGGAGGATTTTTTCTTGAGACGGCGGAGTAGTCTAAATAGTCGAGGAGTCGTCGCCCCGTGTATCAACAGACAGACAGACAGACGGTTTAATAAGAATCGAATCGAATCGAATCCGATCGAATGGTAATAGTTTGCGCGTCATGTTTATCGCGCTCTTCCTCGCGCGCGCTCGCGCGCGCAGATGCTGCTTCGTTTAAATTTTGTTTACATAGTAGTGTCGGCGCGCGCGCTTCGTCTCGTCTCGTCGCTAAAAAAAGTCATCACCCCCGCCCGATCCACCGCAGCACGCCTTGACTAATGACTTTAACATCGTACGCCCACCCGGAATGTAACTCATGCAGTACCACATCAACGCGCACCATTGTATCGCTAGAAACAACATCGTCAACGGAAAACTCTTCAATTCCACCGCGCACACCAACGTCATGATCAACGATCCGAGATACACGCACGTCGCCACGAATCGCGTGCCGTGAAACATATTCTTCAACTGTCTTCCGAATCCCGTCAAAAATCCCGTGCTCGCCAGCGATAATATGTTCCCCATCGAGTACAGAGTCGCGAATTTCGTCGGTCGCGTCCAAAACACGCTCGAGAGCGCCGAACACATGACGCCGAAGAGCGCGCAAAACGCGAATCCATACATGCGCTGTTCGTACGACATGCTCGCGCACGACGTGTACTCATCGAGTACTTCCACCGGCGTCTCCGGTTGGCTCGGTTCCATGCCCGCCCTACGCGCACACGCGACATCATCGAGCGCACACGCGTCAGTCTTCATCGTCATCTTCATTCGCGCGTCGTCGCGTCCTCGCGCGTCGTCGCTCGTCCTCGTCGTCGTCGCGCACGCACATCAGGCGGACTTTATCGATCCCTTTCTTCACCACGGTCGACATGAATCTCCGGTGTCCGTCTCCGCGCGCGTCCGGGTGTGCGGAATCGTCATCCAGCGCGCGTCCTCGTCGCATCCTCGAGCGCGACTTGGAGGCGGGCGCTCGGACCGAAACGGTGTTTATCGTTGGATTAAAATGTGTCTTCGTCATCTCGCTACACTAGTACGTCGTCGTTATCGTCGTCGCGTTGTTGTTTTTACAGATTGAGCTCGGGCTCGGGCACGCGCTCGTACGCGCCGCCCTCGCGTCTCGAGGCGACGAGCCGCTTTGCGGCGACGACGCCGAAGATTAACAGCGACGCGGTGATGCATCCGACGCCTAGGTTTGTCAACAACACGTCCACGCCGCGGTCTTCCACGTCGACGTCGGATGACAAGTCTACTTGATCGTCGTAAGACGACGCCGCGGACGAAGAGAGGTCCTCCATCGCTCCGAGCGCTGGTTCAATCGGCGCCGCGGCGTCGATGCCGTCGTAGACACCCGTGCCGTTGGTGCGGTTGTGCCAGTGGTCGTAGTGCGTGCGGTTGAAAAAGTGCGTGTGATTGGTCATGTTGAACAAGACTTGACCGGGCACGTCCGGACCACCGATGATGGCTTGTAAACCAGCGTTGAAATCAGCCATCGTGGCGTTGCTCAGACACTGGCAAATTCTGTGTTCTTCCCCGCGTTCGGGAAACGGACGCACGCCAGCGAGCTTGTGCCAGTTGCACGGAATTTCAGCCATGTCGGCTTCTGGACCGCGAACGTCGACAAAGGTCCACTTGTGGAAATCAGGATCGTCGCGCGGTCTCGGTGCGGCGAGGGTTTGGTTCCCAGTCCACCCGTATCGCATGATGGTGTTGCACTTGCAGCGATGATGTTCCTTAACACCCTCGTCGGCGCACCAGTCCCAGTTGAAATCTTGATGCATGACGGTGTCGGGGAACATTTCCTTCAACATGCCGGCGAGTTTGGAGGCGGAGAAAAGTTTAAGCGTGCGTTGGATGTATCCATTTCCGTCGGCGCGCGCCAACTGGAGATTGACGGCGACGTCGATGGAGTTTTGGTCTAAACGCTCGGTGCCCGGGACGAAGACGACGCTCGCGTTCTTCACGTCCTCCGGAATCTGGGACACGTCAATGTACTGGCACTTTTTCCCCACCTCACCCGCGCCGATGCTCGGGAACGGATCGACGTACGCGAACGCGCTGCCGCCGCAGAAAATCGTCTGATTCGTTTGGCACGTGCCGTACGTCCACTTGATGTCGCCCGAGTGCGCGGGATCTTCAAACCACGCGTCGTCGTACTTGTCCGTGCCCGTATCCGCAAAGGTCCCGTACGTGCCGTATCGCACGATGTATCGCTTCTGTTCTGGATCGCTCGTCGCGGCGTTTGGTTCATCATCGGCGTATTCATCTTCACCCGGCGACGGTAGCCCCGCCTGACCGAGCGCGCTCGGCCCGGCGTAGTCGAGACACTGAAACGTCGCGCCCTCCTTTGCGCCGAACTTCCAATCCCATCCACCGGCGCCGTGCGGCAACACATCGTCCACCAAATTCGGCTGCACGTCGATCAAACTGAATCCAAGACGCGCGATCGGACTGCCTCGCGCCATCGCCTCCTCCATCGCGCCGACCACCGCGCTCGAATCCGGTCTCGCGTCGAGGGTGTTGGCGTCCTCCGCGTCCGCGTTCGCCTCCACCTTTCTCGCACCACCGACGAGCGCCAACGTCGCCGCACCGACGACGACGACCGACAACGTTCGCTTCACCGCGCGCGTCATGCCGACCGTCCGTCGCGCGCCACCGTCGCGCTCTGCGGTCGCGCGAGGCGACGCACGATCCGACCGGGAGCGATCGGCGCGCTCGATGGGCGCTCGATGGTGTATGATGCACGCGTCTTCCGAGTACACGATTCAGACATCCGGTACATATTGTGTGTTATTTTTATCTATGTATAGAGACACACGCGACGGTGCCCGAGATGTATGAAACGGTTCGGACCGTGAGCACGTATTGTGGTACCTATAAAAAGTATCTCGTCGCGTATTTTTTCATGCGGATCGGGTGGTGGTTCGTTCGGTCGGTCGGTCGTTCGGTCGGTCGCGTCGCGACGTCACGTCTCGTCCGCACCGCGACCGTTCGGTCGGTCGTTCGCGCGGTGGCGTCGTCGTCCTCGTTCTCGTTTTCGTCCTCGTCCGGCGTCGGACGCGTACGGCACCGAACCATCGCGCGAGAGAGACGCGGGTGGTGTCGGTCGGTCGGTGGCGAGCCGAGGCGGAGACGATGGCGAGCGATGCCGACGACGAGGCCGCCGATGACGACGATGCGTCGACGCGCGGGGATGACGCGCGCGCGCTCTTCGAACGGTGTCGCGTCGCCGCGCGCGCGCTCGAACGAGCGGCGATGAGCGCGGTGAGCAACCGAGAAAAGTGTTCGGCGCTCCAGGGACAGGCGGACGCGACGTGTCTCGCGCTCGGAGAGGCGGAGAACGTATACGCGATGTACGACGATCAGGGACGGGTGCAAATTAAGCGACATCTCGTGCGAGCGTTGGGACGATTGCGGTTGGGAAGGACGCTGGCGGAGGTGTACGGGACGCAGACGACGGCGCGCAAGTTGGTGGCGTACGCGACGGGTGGGAAAACCAAGGCGAAATTCGAAGAGGTGACGAGAGATTTGGAGACGCTGGAGGTGCAGTTGTGGAACATGACGGGCGCGTCGGGACGATTGGCGGTCGCGGGAGGGGTGTCGGACGGGAGGAAACGGTTGTTAAGGGGTGGGATTTCGCAAACTGTCGATAGCGTGTTCGGGTCGGGGGTGTCGGCGATGTGCGCGGCGGGATCCGACGCGAGCGAACTGTGGTGGTCGACGGGCGGGGCGTTCCCTCGTCTGGACGCGTACGATATGTTCATTCAGGCGCAGAGACGGATCGAGCGACCGAAGACGGGGGAGAGCGGCGACCGAGGAGGTTTCGCGTGTCTCGGACCGGGGGCGTCGGCGTCCGCGTCGACGCGGTCGCCCGTCGTCGCCATGAAGAGCGCGCGGTTGGGGTCGAGTTTACTCTGGGCGGGCATGAAGAACGGAGGCGTCATGGCGTGGGATTGCGACGCGGGTCGGTTGATGAGTCAGGACATCATCGTCGTCTCGCGGAACGCGTCCGTGACGTCCGTCGAGCCTGTCGACGACGCGTCGTGTTGGGTGGGGTGCGCCGATGGCGCCGTCGTAGAATTAAAACTCGTCAAGGCGTCGACGTCCGAGGCGAGAGGAGGCAACGGCGCGGAGGAGTTTTTAGTGATGCGCGCGCGAGACGTTGTCAGCGTCGACTCGGACGTGCGACCGAGCTTTAAGGATGGGTCGCCTCGGAAAAACGGCAAAGGCGTGCGGAGCATGGTTCACAACGCGAGCGACGATTCCGCCGGCGTCGTCTTCGTCGCCTGCAAGGATGACTTGGCGCTCGAAGTGTGGGACGTCGCCGAGGCCAAGTGTGTTCGCGTCGAACCGCTCGATGATCTCGGCGCCATCGTCTCGCTCGTGTGTCACCCTACGGTGAGAGACTTGGTGGTGAGCGTGCACGAGACGGGCGCGATTCAGATTTGGGGCGGCGATAAGTGTGCAGTCGAAACGGGAGAGCGCGTCATGAACATTACGAAAGGATTCAAGTTGGCCGACTCTTGGTCGTTCATGCCTTTTTCAAAGTATTTCGGAAAGAGCATCGTGAGCGCCGTGGCGGTGGAAAATGTCGTCGTCGTGGGTCACGCCAGCGGCAAGCTCGCCATTTGGGCGCTTCCCGACGCGTACGATTTGCGCAACGTCTCGTTGCACTCGGACACGCTCGGGGCGACTTCTGAGAAGGAAACGTTTAAAGTCATGTCCAATAACCTCGTCGCCCACGGAAGTGGACTCGTGTACTTGACGACCATCGAGGGAGGCGGTTCGCTCGGCGTCGTCACCGTCGGTCGTTTCGGGAGCATCATGTACTGGCCCGTCGCGCAACTCGAAGCCGTGCTCGGCAGAGTCAGGCAATTAGGAATCCAATCGCGTCAAGGAAAGAACGCGCGACAAGCGTTCCCCAGACCCAGTCCGGGACGCAACGAGGATAAATTCATACCGTCGAACAAGGCGCCCGAGTCGTCAAACTTGTCCGAGACGGCGCGCATTCCGAACGAACACATCAAGCTCGAACATCAAATCGGTGAGGGGTCGTTCGGACGCGTGTACAAGGCGAAATGGAATCACATCGACGTCGCCGTCAAATTTATCGGGATGGAAGACGTGGCCATCAATTCGAGCGGTCTCATTCGCAACACGGAGGAGTTGGAGAAGGAGGTGCGCATCATGACCAAGTTGCGACATCCAAACATCGTCCTCTTGCTCGGCGTGGTCATGTCACCGCGTCCGGCGATCGTGCAAGAGTTTTGCATCAGAGGCTCGCTCTATTCCGTGCTACAGCGTCACACGAAATCCGGCGCCCCAGAGCTCACCTGGCGCATACGTCTTCAGATGGCGCTCGGAGCGGCGGCGGGCATGCTCTATCTGCACGAATCCGACCCGAGCGTATTACATCGAGACCTCAAGAGCGCGAATCTCATGGTCGATCGCTATTATCGAGTCAAGGTGGGCGACTTCAATTTATCGCGCGCGCACGATGACATCGTGGCGGGCGTCGAACATTCCGGGGCGTTGCACTCGCCGCGGTGGATGGCGCCCGAGGTGCTCACGGATGGACGCTACAGTAAAGCCTCGGACGTGTACTCGTTCGCCATCGTCATGTGGGAGATCCAAAGTCTTCAGACGCCGTGGAAAGAGCTCGACGTGTATCAAATCGTCAGTTTCGTCCCGGACGGTGAGCGTCCCAGCGTTGAAGCGGCGCACGGTGAGGAGTTTGTCGACGCGCCCGGCTATCGCGCGTTGATGCAACTCGCGTGGCACCAAGACGCGAAAACGCGTCCGCCGTTCGAGGAGATCGTGGAACAAGTGCAGCAGTTGTTGGAATCCCAGGTGTCTCGAGAACAAGCGGCGAAAAAGCGCGCAAACGTGGGTTTACCGCCGCTTGCACCGGCTCGCTCCTTGGAAAAGAAGTCGGCGTCGTTCGGCGGGAGAAACAGTCGCGTCGTTCCGAGACAAAAATCTTCGAGCGCTCTGGAGGCTCGCGACATCAAGTCCCTCGAGGACGTCAAGATAACATTCAGTGGCGATAAACTAAAAGATCCAGAAGACGACGCCGTGGTCATCGACACGCCGGCGGCGAGTCCGGAGAAGAGTCAGCGCGACGCCGACGCCGACGCCGACGCGCTCGGGGAGACGACAAACATCATAGAAGTAGACGTCGGCGACGCGTCGTCGACCGTGGCGATTTTGCGAGGCATGCGCGCGCGAAATTCGTTGAACAGTTCGGTTCGTCAAAGAATTCGATAGGAGGACGCGTGTAGTAAATTTCTTTCTCTAGCTCTCGAATTACCGACTTTCACCTCTACACGAGCGGCGCACTGATGACCTAATGTTCTCAAGTACTTTGCTCGCTTACGCGCGATCGCGACGCGGACCCTTGTTGAAGTGCGTACGGCTAGACACGGAGACACCTTGCAAGTTACCCATGTTCATAGACTTCAACATGTCCATGGTGTCGCGGTCGACTTCGATGGAATCCGTCTCGAGCGCAGACTTCTCCGGCACGAAATCCATGCGGCGCTCACGCTCTTCCTCTTGAAGCTTGAGCGAGATACCGCGGACCGGACCACGTTGGATACGCTTCATCAAGTGCTGTGCGATTGAAAACCCATCGGGCGTCACGGGTCAGTCTCTCTCTCTCTCTCTCCCTCGCTCTCTCGACGCGGCGGCGCGTCCGTCTCGCGCGCGCGCGAATCAAACCCTTTCACCCACTGGTTCGGGGATCGATCTCGTCACCCCTCCCGTCTCGGCGACCGACGTCGCGCGTCGTCGCGTCGATAAAACGTACCGTCGTGAAACCGGCAATCTTGTTGCGCAAACGCTTGGACGGGATGATGGCGATATCATCCGCGATGCGCTTGTTCGTCGCAAAGTCGAGCGTGAGTCGAGAGTAGTACTTCTCGATGATTTGGCGAGACGCCTGCGTGTCGTGAAACGCGTCGCGATGTCAGTCTCACCGTCCATCGGCGCGTCGAAACACACGCGATCGCTTCTCCACGCGATCGCGTCTTCGCCACGCCATCGCTTCTTCGCCTCGCGCGCGCGACCTCGCCCGTCGTCGCGTCGCGACCCTTTAGGGTTTTCCCCACGCGCCCATCCATCCACCCACGACCGCCCCCCCCGTCGCCGTCGCCATCGACCACCCCCGACATCGCGACGTCACCGTCCTTCGTTTTCTCACGCACCTTCTTGACCGTCTTCGTGCGAACGCGTCCCATGGTTGTTTCCCGTGTTCGCGCGCGAGTGTAAGAGGTCGATCGCGCGTCCACCGCGCGAGGACGTCCTCGACGACGTCCTCGACCGCTCGAGCGACCTCCCACGACTCTCACCGATACGATACTCCAGACAGGACGGACACACGATCACTATTCAAAGACACACGAACCCCATCACGATCACGATCACGATCACGAGCACCCACGACCCACGACCCACTCCCCGCCTCACGTGCCTGTGGATCGAATGCGCGCCGCGACGAGTCCCGATCGGCCATCCACCCCCCCCCCATGCCTAAACCACCCCGCGCGCGATCGACTCGCGCGTCCGCAGACCTCGACCGTCGATCGATCGTCAGTCATGTTGGCCGTCTCCGCCACGCGCGTCGTCGTGAACGCCGCGAACACGTCCGGGACCAAGCGCGTGCAAGCGAAGAAGAAGGTCGGCGGCAAGGTGCGTGTAAGCGCTCGCGTTTCGTACACGTTCGACCGAAGCGTCGCGCGTTCGTTCGTATCCGTATCCGAGCGCGAGCGTAAAGGAGGGTTGGGTGTCGCGATCGATCGCGTCGACCGATCGATCGATCGGACGACGCGTGGACGGATGATGGGACGACGCGCGGGGTGACGTCGAAGGCGTCGGCGTCGCCGTGAGACGACTCGACGTTCCGACGTCGACGACGCGCGAGGACGCGTCGACGGACGACCGGACGACGACCCGATCGTTCGGTCGTCGCCCTCGGGGTGGACGAGGGTCGGGATTCGGTCCGTGGGGGGGTATTTCTTGAATCACGACTCGTCGATATGTGAAGACGCGACAAGACTGACCCGCGCGCGCGCCGTTCGCGTCTCGCGCGCAGCCGGGCGAGAAGAAGGGTTTCTTCGATTGGTTGCTCGAAAAGTCGTGCCGTGATTCTAGCGTCATCGGTGCCGGCTACGAGGACGATCTCAAGAGCGGTGCGTTCAAGCCGAAGGGTGGTTTGGACATCTCCGAGGGCGGCTCGTTCAAGATTTAAGCGCCGCGGCGGTTGAATCGAAACCTATATATCATTATTAGCCTTCGATCGGTCAACTGCGACGAACTAAAACATGTTGATTTACCGTTGTAATGATGCGACCGAAGAATGATGCGCTTCGTGTACCGTTTCGTCGTGACGCGCGATGATTGATTGCTTGATTTTCTCAGAGAGTGTGTTGATTGAAAATTTACTAGTACGTGCTGAGTCAGAGTCGCTTCGAGGTGCGAGGCCGGTACGGAGTGCGAAGACGCGCGATGGTCTTCGCCAGATCGATGTGCTACGACGTACAAAAGTGATACAAAACATGAAGACAGTATGATTCACGCGGCGTAAGCGCGCGAGTGAATCAGCGGGTGCAAAATACACGAGACGCGCTACTTCAACGCCGCCATGGCGTCGAGCGCGCTCTTTGAACGCGACTCGCGCGTGGTGCGAGTGGACGCTCGTCCGAGCGGTGAATCTTGGTCCTTCTTCTTGTTGGACTTGCCAAGAATGGACGTCACCGTTTGAACTTTACCGCTACTGTTTCTCGGCAGCGAGTTCATCATGAAATCCAGATCCACCGGACTTCCCAGGTCGAGCGAACCGACCGCCGGCAGCGCGTCGTCCAAGTCTCTCAGAGTGCCGAGACTCCCCACGGGAAAGTGATCGGACCCGTGCGTCGATCGATCTCTCGGGGACATGGAAAACTCACCGTAAAAGTTCATCCCTTCGCCGCCGTCCGGAGTCGACGACAGACCCATGTCCGGAGGAAACATGGAACCGAACGAACCCGCGACGCCGAAGGACGTGCCAAAAAACGCGCTGCTCGGACCGCGGTCTCTCTTTCCGTGTATCACCGGAATCTCCGTGTTCATGTGCGGTGACATGCCGTGACGAAGTTCCAAGGACTCTGGCATGATGAGCGGAGATCCACCCGTGCTCGATGGCGTGCCTCCCACGCTACCATTCTGGAAAAGCTTGACAAAGCTGTTCTCGGGATCTTTCCTCGCCGACCCAGCCGAGGCAAGGTTTTGATTCGCCAAGGCGAGATTTGCGTTGACGAGCGCCGAGAGATCGGTACCGCTGCCAAAACTGATCGATCCACGCTTGGGAACGGTGCTGCTCGATTTCTCCGTCGATCCCGGACCGAAACCGTAGATTGTGCTCGGGATGCCCTTCGCGTCTTTCCCCGCGGGTTTTTGCTTCTTCAGCACGTTTGGTCCTCTCGACGACGGCCCGGCGCCGCCCAGCGTGGTGGAAGGAAATCCCATGTCCACACCTCTACCGCGACCCCCACTTCCACCGCCTCGACCGCCCGACGGCGGATCCGGAAGCACGAACGGCGGCGGTTCTTCCCCCGGCGCGAGTTGAAAATTCGTCTTCGCGTTCGGTCCTCGAATGTGTCTCGCCGCCGCGTCGTACGCCCTCGCCGCCTCTTCGGCGGTATCGAACGTCCCGAGCCATAGCCTCGCACCCCGATTTGGATCACGAATCTCCGCCGCCCAACTCCCCCACGGACGCTGTCGAACGCCTCGATACTGCGACGTCGTCGCCTTTTTCGACGCCTTGTCGCCCTTCAGTCCCTGCGTCTCGCGCGTCGCCCCGTCAGTCCACCGAATCCCTCTTCCACCCCACCCCACCGCGCTCGCGCGTCGGTCGTCATCGTCCTCCGTCTCCACCCATCCCTCGACGCGACCGATCTTCGCGCGACACACCAAACCAAAGAAACACAAAAAAACGACGAGTGGAGAAAAAGCGCGCAGACTGGCTGACTCGTCCACCGTCGCCTCTCGTCTCCGCGCGCACGAAACACGCGCTCGACCCCACCCGCGCGCGCTCGACGCTCGAGAACGTTCACGCACCTCATCCCCGACCTCCTCCTCATCCGATCGTCCGTCGTCATCCTCCAACGAATCCGGCGTCGACGATTTCCTCGACGCCATGGCCTTCTCGAATCGACGAGACGACAACCGACCGCGGTCGGTGGCGTCGTGCGCGAGCCCGTTCACCGCGCGCGCCTCCGTGCGCGCCGCGCCTCAAAGTGTCGGTCCCGAACCCTAAACCCGATCGCGTCGAGATCGATCGATCGATCGATCGCGCGCGAACGGCACGGCGCGCGCGCGCGTCGCCGTCGACTCCCGTCGGCACGTCGGCACGTCGATGGGAGGCGGGCGGGCGGTCGGGGGGTGCTTTTATTTGTATGTGTATCCTTCGTGGGATACGTGATGGGGTTCAGCGTCGATACACAGTGGAGAGACATCGCGGTTTTGAGGGGTGGTTTTGGGTGGTGGTGTGTGTTCGGATGAACGATACGTAGTGTGTGCGTTTAGGTGGGATGATGCGTGATGTGCATGTGCGTCGACGGGCGCGGGCGCGGTGGCTTTCATTCATTCATTCATTCATTCTTTCGTTCATCCGTTCGTTCGTTCGTTCATTCACTCGCGCGAGGGGTGACGACGACGACGACGACGACGACGACGACGACGACGACGGGGACGACGACGACGACGGGTGCGGGCGCGGGCGCGGGCGCGGAGACGTCCTCGTCGACGTCGTTCGGGAGTCCCCGGCGCGGGGACATTCGCGCGGCGCGCGAGCGGTGTCGCGCGGCGAGGGACGCGTATCACGCGCGAGGGTGCGGGGACGTCGAGGAGGAGGGGACGGTGCGCGCGCGAGAGGGATCGGCGTGCGAGGGATTGCGTCGGGCGTACGAGGAGGCGTGTCCGAGATCGTGGGTGGAGCACTTTGAGCGAGGACGCGCCGAGGAGGCGAAACTGCGAGCGGTGCTCGGGACGCGCGCGGGAGGGGAGAAGACGACGTGAGGTCGACGTGAGGTGGAGATGAGCGATCGAGGACGAGGTGGGTACGGTGGATACGGTGGGTACGGTGGGCGAAGAGACGTGTCGCCGCCGAGAAGGGGGCGGTACGGCGGGTACGGCGGGTACGGCGGGTACGGCGGGCGAAGAGACGACGCGTCGCCGCCGAGAGGGAGGTACGATCGCGATGACGACAGGCGAGGGTACGGTCGCGGTCGTGGGCGGAGTCGGTCGAGATCGCGGTCGAGATCGCGGTCGAGATCGCGGTCGAGATCGCGGTCGCGGTCGCCGCCGAGAGGGAGGTTCGGAGGCGGTCGAGGACGAGGACGCGGACGTGGTGATGATCGCTACGGTGGATACGACGGTCGAAAACGGCGTCGAGATTCGCGGTCGAGATCGAGGTCGAGATCGAGGTCGCGGTCTAGAGGTCGCGATGACGATAGAAAACGTCAGAGAGAGGTTCCGCCTCCGCCTCCGCCCTCGGGTTCGCGCGCTGAACAAGGCGAGGTGGATGTGCCTCCTCCGCCTCCGGGCGAGGCACCACCGGATGGCGAAGAAGACGAAGAGGCGATGATGATGCGCATGATGGGTTTCGGTGGGTTTAGCTCGACGCAAGGGAAACACGTGGAGGACGAATTCGCGAATGCGTCGGCGGTGCAAAAGAAGACGAAACGGCAGGCGCGACAGTACATGAATCGTAAGGGTGGATTCAACAGACCGCTGCCGGCCGAAAAAACGGGTCAGAGACAAAATATGACGTGACTTTGGCGTCAATCTTTTCACAGCGCGATGTGCGGTCTAGTCACACAGTTGAAATTACATCTATAGTCGTTCTAGGAGTTGTGAGAGCCCTTCGGACACGCGCCGCACGAACGCATGCAATTGCCCTTGGCGCGACCTCTACCGATCATGAACGATGGGTTTATCTCGCATTCGCCAGCTTTGGCCCAACCTTTACAATTTTCGTTGACGTCTTTGCACACCCCCGGAGGCATCGTCACGCCCGCGCTGCCGTCCTCGATGTCGCTCACGTGCATCCACTTCGTCGCGCTGTACTTCACCCCGAGTTCCACCGGACACCCGGCGTGCGAACTCAACACGTCGAACGACAGATTGTGATGTAAACTTCTAAAATAGAGCGCGTCTCCCGCTTTCGGCGCCACCGCCACCTTGCCCCTGGCGCACGTCGACGCGTCGCTCGGCGCTCGCTCCCCCTCTCCAGCGTTCGGAAACGTCGTCTCGCCGCCCTTTTCGACGTCCGTCAGATACATCAACACCGTCCCGACGCGCTGCCCGCCCTGGGATCTCGTCGTGTGCACGGAATCGTGAAAATAATCAAAGTGCGGACGATACTCTTGTCCTCGCTCGTATCGAAGCACCTGCAATCCCTCCCCGTGCGACTCCGGCACGTGCGTCCACGCCGCGATCCTTCGCTCGATCGATTCAACGACTTCATCTTCCCCTCTCATCAAAAACATACCGCTCGACGTGCGCACCTCGCTTCCCACGCTCCCCCCCGTGTCGTTATCGACGACGGTGCTCTTCTGCAGCGACGGCTTCGCGAGCTCGACGAGGTGCTCGCACTCCTCCGCCGTCAAAAATCCTCGGTACACCTCGGCGTGCGGCTTCCACGAGATGCGTTGGATCGCCCTCGGATCGATCGGGCGATCGTTCGTCGCGGCGTCGTCGCCAAGTTGAAACGATTCTCGTCGCCAATCGGACGCGTCCGATGCCGCGCCGGGACCGATGCGCGCGGCGCGCGCGACGTTCGAGCGCGCGAGCGCGCACGCTGCGACGACGATGACGATGACCCCGACGACCGCGCGAGGTCGCGACGACCGCGCGCGCGATGGACGGGACATCGCGAGGCTAAGAGTGCGGCTTGCACAAAGTGCTCGGCGCGGCGTCGTCTAACTCGCGAACGAACGAACGAACGAACGAAAGATGCTCTAAGTCTACGGTGTCGCGCTTACAAAATCGACCTGGGGCTGCTCAGCGAACGCGATTGGTGAGTCGCCCGACGCTGTCTATGGATATCGCCACCTCGTCGCCCGATTTAAGAAATTTGGGCTCGGGCTTTTGTCCCGCGCCGACACCGCTGGGAGTTCCGCACAGAATCACGTCTCCAGCACGAAGCGTCTGATATCTCGACACCGTCTTGATGAGAGTCGCGACGCTAAATATCATATCTCTCACGTTCGCCGCCTGTCGAAGCTCACCGTTGACGCGAGTCTCGAGTCGACCCGTCAACGCCGACCACGGCAGTTCGTCGGCGCCCACCACCCACGGAGACATCGGACAAAAAGTATCGCTCGATTTCCCCAAGAACCACTGCTGATGCTCCTTTTGTAACTTTCTCGCCGTGACATCGTTCGCCACCGTCCACCCGAACACGCACCGTTCGCACACGTCGTTCTCGTCGTCCACGTCTCGTATCTCGCGTGCGTCGAACGCGCCGAGCACGCACGCGAGCTCGCCCTCGTAATCTACATCCTCCCGTCCGTGCGCGTCGATCTCTTCCCCGTCCGCGATCGCACACGCGCGTGACTTTGGAAATATGATCGGCTTCTCCGGCGTCGCCACGCGAGAGATTCCCGGCATGGACGAGTCCACCTCGCCGATGTGCTCCAGATAGTTTTTCCCGACGCAGACGATTTGGGCATCCTCGTCCATCGGCACCATCGCGCGCACGTCTCGAGCTTTGTGCGCCGTGCGCGCGTACGACGCGATCTCGCAGCTCGCCAACTCTCGCATCGTCGTCGCGGGCGCCCCCGTGCGCGCGCACACCGCGTCGTAGACGTCCCCGTCGTCGTCACGCGACCCATCCTCGCGCACGAACACCACCCCGACGCGCGGCGGCGCCGTCGACGCGCTCGAAGACGATCGATATCGTACGAATCGTCGTCGAAGATTGAGGCGCGTCACGTCCGCGGCGGTGAGCGCGCGCGCGAGCGACATGACGACGAGGCGCGAGACTGAATGGCGTAACCGCCAGAGGTACGCGCGACCATGGTGTCGACGAGCGCGGCGGCGTCTGTGACGACGAGGACGACGACGGCGTCGTCGCCGTCGTCGTCCTCGTCGTCTCGCGCGTCTCGCGCGTCTCGCGCGTCTCGCGCGGTGTCGTCGAGCGCGCGACGAGAGATTTCGCGCGCGCGCGCTCTGGGAAGCGGCGGCGCGAGCTCGAGCGCGAGCGACGACGCGCGCGTCCTCGCCGCCGCGCGCGTGCGCGCGCTGCCGACAGAGCTCACGTTTGTCGGGTTCGTCGAGCGCGCGTTCGAGCTCGAAGGCGAAGACGCGGGGAGAATGGTGGAGGCGTTTTGCGCGAGCGAGAGGTTGACGCGCGCGTTTTGCGAGGACGCGTTCGATTCCGTGTACGCCGCGTACGCGAGACACGCGCCCGAGGAGGAACTCTCGACGCTCTTGGCGTTGGCGAGAGTCTTCATGTCGGCGTTTCGCGAGCGAACGCTGACGGCGGAGGAGAAATTATTAGACGAAACCGTCGGCGAGGCGAGGCGAGCCGCGCGCGGCGACGTTCCGCGCGCCGATGCCGCCGAGCGCGTTCGATCCATCCTCGATCGAGCCTTCGACGCCGACACCGCCGACGAACAACGATATACAGCCACTCTGCGCGATTACCGCGTGGAGCTCGATCGAGACGAGCGAAACGGCGCGTCGTACGCGCTCGAGTTTCTCGAGGCGGACGAATCGCTCGTCGCCCAACTCGTCGATCCGTCCACCGAACTCGACGCCAGCGCCGCGTGTCGACGCGAGCTCATCGCCGCGTGCGATCTCGTGTTTGAAATCATCGCCCAGCGCGATGTCGCGTCCACTCGCCCTCGATGACATCGTGTAACGCCCAACCGCGACGCGCGTTCCCGCCGTCCTCGGCGATAGGGTCCAGAGGAAAACAGCCGACGTCACCCCTCGAGGCCGCACATCTTCGCGCACGCGACGCGCTCGGCGACATCGCGCGCGCGCACGTCTCGCGTCCAAGGCGTCGGAAACGCGCGTCGCGTCGTTCGCGATGCGCGCCACCTCGCGTCTCGGTGCGGTGGTCACGCGACACGCGTCGGCGCGAGGAGGCGGACTGAGCGCGCGGGCATCCTCGGTGCGCGCGGTGGCGGCGACGCGAGGGGCGACCGTGACCGCGACCGCGGGCGGTGCGAGACCGGCGGTGCGCGGTGCGATGAGCGTGTCCACCGCGACGACCGCGGGCGCGTGCGCGCGCGGTGCGCGTGGGGGGTCAGCGACGCGGGCGACGCAGCGGTCGCCAGCCTTTTCGAGCGGACGACTCGGCGCGAGACGCTCGTGCGCCGCGCACGCGGGGAAACGATCGGCGGAGGAGACTTATCCGCAGTTGCGAGTGTCCGCGCCGGGGCGCGTGATCGCGATCGGGGATTTGCACGGGGACATCGGACAGGCGAGGCGGGCGCTTCGGTTGGCGGGCGTCTTGGGCGATGACGACGACGAGTCCGGGAATCCGACGTGGGTGGGCGGAGACACTACCCTGGTGCAGGTTGGAGACATTCTCGATCGCGGGGACGATGAGATAGGGATTTTAATCTTGTTGCAAAAGTTGGATAAGGAGGCGAAAAAGCAGGGCGGCGGCGTGTACGTGCTGAATGGCAATCACGAGGTGCTCAACGTTTCGGGAGATTTTAGATATGTCTCTCGCGGTGCGTTTGGTGAGACGATGCGTTTCAGCCAACACTTAGTTAAATTGTTTGGTGATAAGTTTCGCGATGCGTTCGGCGTGGACGAGACGGATTCGTGGACGAGGCAAAGTAAGGCTCGCATGGGGCTCTTTTCTCCAGGGGGCCCGTTGGCGCAGCAGTTGTCCATGAATCACACGGTGTTGATCGTGAACGACACGGTGTTTGCGCACGGTGGTTTGGTTCCTAGACATGTTGAATTCGGTCTCGACAAGCTCAACAGAGCCGTGACGGACTGGATGCGAGGGAAAGAAATCAGGGACGACGAGACGCGACAGGCGTTGGGCATGGCCATCGGAGGCGTTCGAGACTCCATCGTCTGGCACCGCGGCTACGGTACCGAAAGATTCGCGACCGATGAAGAACGCTCGTCCTCGTGCACGCTTCTTGGAGAAACTTTGGACATGATTGAGGGCGTGAACCGACTCGTCGTCGGGCACACCCCTCAACTCGGCGGCGCAAACTGCGAGTGCGACGGCCGCATCTGGAGAATCGATGTCGGCATGTCGTTCGGTGTGTTGGGCGCTGACCCGCAAGTCTTGGAAATTAATGGCCAAGAGGTCAGAGTGCTCACGCCGACGAGTATGCGCCAAACTAGTCCGACTATGTAAGTTGAAAATTAAGCGGCTCGCTCAAAATCAAAGACAAATTTTTTGCACTACACGTCTCGCAGAATTCTGCGAAAGAAAACTAATCTTCATCCTCATCGTCGTCCATACCGTGCACCGCGCGACGGCGTCGCGTCGGCTCCGCGAGCTCGTCGTCTTCGTCGCTGGACGCGTCCAAGCACTTCGGTCGCATGCGCAGCACCTTTCGCCGCGGAGAGTTGACCAACTTGGGGTGATTCTCTTCGTCCGCCACGATCGACTCCTTCGGCGCTTCGACCGTCTTGCCTAGCTTTTTCGCCAAATGCGCGAACGCGCTCTTCGTGGACGCGCTCTCTCCTTTCACCTTTTTGCCGCGCTTGCCCGTCGGCTCTTCGTCTTCGTCTTCGACGCCTTCGGCGTTCTCTGCGGCGGCGGCGGCGTCACCCGAACCGCGAACTTCCGCTTCTTCCGCCTCTTGCATGGCGCGCGCCGCGTCTTCTTCCTCATCCTCACCGTCCTCGTCATCATCAAACACGTAATCTTCCTCGTCGATGTCGTCCGGAAACGGAACGTCGTCCTCGTCTGCGTCGCCCGCCGCTCCCTTCGCGTCGTCGTTCCCACCATCCTCGTCCTCATCGTCCGGAAACAACAAATCTTCCGCTTGTACATCATCCCCCACCGCATCACCTCGCTCCATCGCCGCCACCGATTCACCCACTCCCCCTCCGAAATCTCTCTCGTGAAACTCGCGCACCGCCATCTTCACCGTCTTATCGCCGCTCAACTTATCCACCCTCGCCAGCGTCTCATCCGCCGGCGCGTACGGGTACATCTTGATCGCCCACTCCCTATACATCGAAATCAACAGATTAAAATCGTGTACCTCGTGTCCCTCCCCCTTGGCGCGCTCTCGATACTTGGTCGGAAACGTCTCGTAGACGACAGCCAACCCGTTCGGCCCGAGCAGGTGGTCGTGTACCGAAAATTTCGGTCTCTTCGTCGCGCTCACCGCTCGAGACCGCTTCGTCGCCGACGTCGGCGCGGTCGCGTCCCCATCGTTCGCGCGTTCGCTCTCTCGCGCCGCTCTCGCGCCGGCATCCGCGTCGCGCAGGGCGTCCGCCTCGTCTTTTGAAATCTGCTCCTCCGCGGACGCGGTGCAATCGCGCGCCCAGTGTCCGGTTCGACCGCACTTGTAGCACGGTTTATTGGACGACATGTCCGCGGGCGTCGATCGAGGGCGAGGGCGAAGGATCGGTCGCTCGGCGTCGTCGTCGGCGCGGTGTGACGTTCGCCCGATCCTCGGGGGGGACTCTTCATGGGTCAGGACTCATCCCTCATGAATCGCCCCAGGGGGATGTTCCTCGAGCAGGCTCGAGGTTTATCAGCGGCGACGTCGCGTCGTACCGCGACGCGTCGGCGTCGAGAAGTCGTCCGCGCGTCGGTTCGTCGGACGCCGACATGGACGGTCTTCTCGTCCTCGGCGCCGTGGCCAAGGCGCACGCCGAGTCCAAGTGGCTCCGCGCGCCGATCGAGGAGGTGCTCGATGAAATTTGCGCATTTTCTGGGCGCGCGCCGTGTGGGAGCGCGCGAGGCGCGAGCGATGAGTTTCCGGAGACGTTTCCGGTGAGCGCGTTTGTGAGCGCGTTGGGGAGGTTCGGATTGTCGTTGGAGGACGTGACCGACGGGACGTTGGAGGCGGTGATGGAGTCGGCGGACGCGGGGACGGCGTCGGCGACGCGGTTGGTGATTTTGCTCGGCGCGCTGTGTCGAGGGAGTTTCGAGACGAAGATTGAGTTGTGTTTTCGGTCGATGGACCCGAAAGGGGTGAAGGGGATCACGAGCGATCAGGCTATGGAGTTCGCGGTTGCGTGCGTCCACGTGTTCGGAGCGCTTCTGGAGGGGGCCGGCGGCGAACAGCTCGATTTCAGTTGGGCGACGTCGATGTGGGCGAGATGCATGAAGGATAGTTTGGATGAGAAAAACACCGAGGATAATCTCGGGATGTTCACGCTGGATGAGTTCAAGGCGCTGGTAGAGCGCATGTTTGCCAGGGTGAGTAAGTCTAGTATGGACAACGCCGACTTGGAAGCCATGCGCGATAGGCGTCATTCGTTCGGCTCGGGCGAGCATCGTCGGTCTCGCAGAAGCACGGGTTCGATCGGCTCGCCTCCTCGCCTCTCGGGCACGTCGCATAAAATTTTAGATGCACCCATCGTGCAGGCTGGTTTGGAATACTTGACTCAAGCCGCCGGAGTGGGAGGAGGGGGAGCCGCGGCGATGCCCAGCTCGAGTCCGGCGAATATCATCTCCAAAATCGTCGAAAACGTGAAAAGTCCGTTACAACGATCGGTGAGCATGAGTAAAGACGATTTTATCAACGACGAAGGCGTGACGAGCGCCATCGTTCAGCAACAACATTCGCGTCATCAACCACCTCAGCACCGCTCGTCGGGTTCCTCAAATTGGGCCAGTATCATTCCGGAAGGCATCGCCCAAGTCCTCGGCGTGGTTCAAAACAGCCCATCGCTTAAGGTTGTTCGTATGGAGGGGATGTCGGACGAAGATTGGGAGCACGCACAACTCGCGTCAGAGGTTGAAAACGCCAAGAGGGAGACGAACGACGCGGAAGTGCAACAGATTCAGCAAGAGTCCCACTGGACCGGCGTCGTCGGCTTCGTCAAGGAGCTCGTCATCCGCATCTTCCTGTTTAACACGGTTCGTCTTCTATTGACCATAGCTTTGCTCGGTGGAGATGCCGCCTTGTGCGTCTACGTCATTGGGTACTTTGGCACCGTCGCCGGACTCGGTTTTGTCGTCATCATCAACGTCGTCATCAGCTTACTCTTCATTTGGTTCATCGTGAGCTTCAACAAGCGCGAACGCGGACAAGACAACATGCAATTCGGGGCGAATTTGATACAAAACATTCAAGATTTGGCGAAAACGAAGGCCCAACTTGAAGGCGGTCTGACGGCGTTCGGCGGCCACCACGGTTCGGAGGTCGACGAACAGTCGCCTCGATCGTGGTCGAGGGAGGAGGAACCCACCCCGCGCGCGTTCGGTCGCGCGCAGGTGGACGGCGAAGAACGGCGCTACAGGCGAACCGTGTCGGGCACCGTCTTGGGTGAGCGGGTGTAGTTGAGTAAAGCAAGTAGTCGGGACGTATCGGAGTAATATTGCACCTAGAAATTCTTACAGTACCGTTTAATCATGAATATTCTAGCTTGGTCCCCTAAGACGATGTGACGAGTGGCGTCACGGATTTGCGGACGCTCGAGCGCGCGCGGTGGCCAACTCTTCGCGAAGCGCGTCGGCGAGAAAGGGAACGACTCCCCACGTCTCGCATATCTCGTCAAACTCTTCCCAATACGCTCTGGACGCGGGCGCATTTGTCTTGATGGCGCGAATGAGTGTGTTACGCGGCGTGTGCTCACCTCCAACGAATTCCATGACGTCGACGCGATAGCCGAGCAGTCGAAGAATGTGCGCTCGAAGGGCATCCGTGAGCACGTCTCCGAACCGTTCGCTGAGAATTCCGTGTCGCGAGAGCGGTGGAAACGCACCGGCGGTTGATTTTTGCAGACGAACTTGCAAGTTGTGATGACAACACGGCGCGATGAGCGCCAACGGAGATTCCCATCTCACCGTTCGCACGATGGCTTCGTCCGTCGCCGTGTCGCACGCGTGAAGCGCCAAGACGACGTCCGCCGCGGCGTCCGAGGCGTCCTCGCCAAAGGTTACGTCCGCGTCGGCGATCGTTCCCTCGATGAAACGCATGGAGTCACCCCATCCGAGATTCTCCGCCACGCTCGAGTTGTGTTCGCGCGCCTGTCGCTTGATGTCGACGCCCACGACGTCCGTGGGAACGTCTTTTTTATTCGTCAGGAGCGAATACGCGCCAAAGGTGAGATAGGCGTTGCCGCATCCCAAATCGCACACGCGCAGCGGTCGCGCTCGAGACCCCTCCGCCATGTGATTCGCCGACGTCGCATCATCGTAGGCGTGGTTCAAAATCTTGAGAAACTCCTCCACTTGCTTGTACTTGTCCCGTTTACTCGATTTAATTTTCCCATCCTCGGTGGCGACGCCGACGAAGCGCAAAAACGGATCCTCACCCGTGAGCAAACGCGCCTTGGACCTGTCGTGCGACTGCGGTCCGACGGCGAACACCGCCTCTGTTTTCGTCGTCGCGTCGATGAGTCCCTTCGCTTTCACCGCTTTATCTCTCGACACGGTCGCTCTCGATTTCTTCACGTTCGCCGTGACGTTCCAGGCCCCCGCCGCGTGCTCCACCCTCCAATGTTTATACCCGGCATCTAACGCTTCCGAGAGTGCCTCTCGCGCGCTCTGCGCCTCCGACGACGTCTCCGCGCGTCTCTCGTTCCTCGAATCGTTCGCCTC
>Ga0181576_10000466_pt1 | contig 29572 bp, 19 predicted proteins | sample 101ome_22_FD_132464 | JGI IMG/M metagenome (GOLD analysis project Ga0181576, IMG submission 132464) | Coastal salt marsh microbial communities from the Groves Creek Marsh, Skidaway Island, Georgia - 101412BT metaG (megahit assembly) | ecosystem: Environmental > Aquatic > Marine > Intertidal... | reverse complement strand
GCGTCGGCGCCGCCGCCGACGTCCGAACCGCGCGTCTCTTTCGCCTCGTTCGACGTCTCCACCGGTCGCGTCCACGAACTCTGTTTCGTGCGTTTATTGTAGTAATACATTCGTCCGCTCGCCGCGTCTTTCGCGCGCTTCCACCCATCCGGAAGCGCATCTTCGGCGGCGGCGGCGGCGGCGGCGGCGCGCGCCTCGTCCTCGCCCTCGTCCTCGTCCTCGTACGACAACAACGATCGAAGCGCGTCGTCGGACGCCATCGCGCGCACCCGCGCGTTCGTTCCGGTCGTCCTCGCGACGTCGTCCTCGCCGACGTCCAGTCGGCGGCGGCGGCGAGTCTGCCCTCGCGAATTGCAATCCATACGGACGGATTCGGAATCGACCGCCTCGCGCGTTCACCGTCCCGTTGACGCGCTCACGCTCGCACCGCTCGCTCCATCGCCTGCGCCTCGTCGTCTCGCGCGGTCGCGCGTCGTCTCGCCCGTCGTCTACGACGAAGACGACGTGTGACGCGCGCGAACTGACTGATGTCCCCGGGGACCGCGCGCGTCACTGCGCGCCGCCGACATGAGCGAGAGACGTCGCGCGCGCGCGCGATCGCGCGCGGCGCGGTGTCTCGCGACGCTCGTCTACATTCTCGTCGCGCGCGCGGGCGTCGTCGCGCGCGCGGAGACGTCGACCGATGCCGACGCAAAATCCATCATCCAACAATCCGTCGAACGACGCCCTCGCGCGCGCGCGTTGGCGGAGACGACCGAAACGTGGAGCGACGTGCTCGACGATGCGTTGCGCGCGTGCGCGTCGTCCAAGGATCGCGCGGGGTGTCTGACGAGCGCGTTGACGGCAAAGGTGGTGGACGAGACGCGGGACGCGCCGAGAGCGACGTGCGCGGCGAGAGAGGCGACGCGACGAGCGATGACGACGCCGAACGAGGGCGCGAGCGGGGTCTCTGAGACGCTCCTCGCATCGTGCGCGAGCGTTGGGCGCGCCATCGGACGCGCGTGTTCGGAAATGTCGGGGACGCGCGCGTGCGGAGACGCGGCGGATGTGACGTGCGACGGCGGGTGCGTCAAGGGAGTGTTGGAGGGCGTCGTCGCGCGCGCGGACGGCGCGAACGAGACGCGCGACTCCATCGGTGGGTTGGTGAAAACATTACTGGTGGATCGGTGCGAGGCGGCGTCGACGACGTACGACGCTTGCGCGAGGGCGAGCGGGTGGGCGGCGACGAGGGCGCGAGAGGCGAACGAGACGCGAGACGCGTGGGACGCGTGCGCGGCGGCGAGCGGAACGAGCGGCGCGCGATCGTGTCGATTCGGTGTCGTGGAGGCGTACGTGGAGGAGCGTTTGAAGGAGGTGAGCGGAGGGGATCCGGGAGAGATGTGTCGATCGAGCAATCTCACGGGGTCGACGGGGGCCGACGCGCGCGCCTCGGACGAGTGCGCGCGGACGCTGGGATCCGTCTTCATGGAGATGTATCAGTACGACGACGCGAAGAGTCGCGAGAGGTGCGATCTGATCGCCGACGATCGCGTTAAGAGGCTGTGCGTCGCGTCGGTGGATGAAGAGAAGACGAGACGGGACATCGATCTCCGAGCCGCCGTCCCGTTTTGCGTGCGCGCGCTCGCCACCAAGCTCGGAGCGGACGAGCCGCTCACACCGTCGCCTCCGCCTCCGTCGCCTCCGCCTCCGGATAAGAACACGCGGGATGAGGCCGAGCATCGCAAAGAGGCGCTCAGACGTCACGGCACCGCGGTCGGTGGCGCTCTGTGGCTCACGATGTTTTTGATTCTCCTGACGCTGGTGCTCGGCGTCACCGCCTACCTGTGGTGGCGCGACGGAGGAACGCTCGGACCTCGTCCGTCGGTGGAGTACTCGCGTCTGCAGGTGAGCACGGAGATGGGGTCGTTATGATATAGCGTACTGTAGCTTTTGGTGTTTCAATTCAATTAATTCATCTAGAAAACACGATTGCTCGTTCAAAATCGGCGACTGTCGGCGCGTTGAACGCGTTTCAAACCGTCGCGTCACGTGTACTCGCGCGCCCGCGGCGTGCAAGCGAGAGCGATTCATCGATGTCTGTCAAATATTCGTGTCTTGTACGCGAGTCCGTTCGTGAGAACAGCGAACTCGCTTACGAGGATCAAGACATGAACGCGACGCCTCCGGAACTGAGAGATTTCTCGGGCGCCTTGACGTAATACTTTGCGTCAAACTCCGGGGTGTCGCCGTCGCCACCGTAAGGGCTTTGCGTGAGTTTTTGTAGTTCGTCAACCATGGAAAAGTCGCCCGTCGCCGCTTTAGTGTACGCGTCGACGAGTAAATGTTCGCGTAAGACGTATTTCGGATTGACGCCTCGCATTCGCTTGGCGGCGTCCGAGAGCGACGTTCCCGAAGCTTCGAGAGCATCGCGCCAGCGTCGAATGAAATCGCACCACTTCGCTCGACGTTCGGGTCTCATGGGTTTACAACCGTAGAAGCACTTGTCGAGCAACGGCGCGAGGAGAGCGTCGTCGCTGGCGGAATCAGAAACTTCGGCGCACTCCGCCAACTGTCTCCACGCAACCGTCCAATCCGCCTGGTCCTCGTACATGAGCGTCTCCAAACCTCGCTCTCCGCGGAACAGGTCGCGCGCGACAGACGAGGACGTGTTCGTCGCGAAGCCGAGCTTGGCGCGGAATGCGTCGTCGACTTCCTCCTCGAACACCGATTCCATACCGTGAATGATCTCGGTCGCCTCGTCCGAACCGCCCTTCAGCAGAGGCGCGCAGGAGATGGCCAACACGGCAAAGTTGGTCAAACCAGCCTTTGGTTGCGCCATGAACGCGAAGTGGTCGCCGCTTCCCGTCCACTTGGCGAAAGCAGGATCGTACCTATCCATGAATCCAAACGGACCGTAATCCATCGTTCGACCTCCCACTAAACAATTGTCTGCGTTAAAATTGCCTTGACAGAACCCGACGCGAAGCCAACCGGCCACCATGCGAGCGATTTTAGCCCCAGACTTTTCAAGCATCGCGCGCGTCATCTTGGCCGTGTCCTCGCCGTATTCTTCGATCGTCTCTGGAAACTCTCTGAAGGCGGCGTGCCTGACGATTTTCACGAGCTGCTCCTTTTGAAGGTCCGTCGCTCCCGGCGCGGTCGCGCGTCTGGAGAACAGATCTATGTGTCCAATTCGCATGAAACTCGGTGATACGCGCGTCGTGATCGCGCACGGCTCCACGATCATCACGTCCGGATCTCGCTTTTGTTGCCTTAACATTTCGACGATTTCGACGCGTTGCTCCGGCGAGTACTCTCTCAGTCTCGGATCATCCACCGTTGGCAAGCGCTTGGCGTGCTCCTCATCGCTCGACGGACTGTACCACGGTCGTCTCGCCGTCGTTCCGTTCACGCTCTCGATCAAACACAGCGCTCGAGTTGTCTCCACCCCCAACGCGTGCATGGCTTCGCTTGCTAAAAATTCTCGAATCGAGCTCCGCAACACCGCGCGTCCATCCGCTCCGCGACAAAACGGCGTTCGCCCGCCCCCCTTCAACTGCATCTCGTGCCTCTGCCCAGTCACCGGATTCACCATCTCACCCACCGAGATCGCGCGTCCATCGCCGTATCCGTTCCCGTTTCCGAACGGACAGTTGCTCGTCATTCGACTACCCATGATGCTCAACGCGTACGGCGTCGCCCACGTTCGCAATCCACCCTCCTCGAGCGCCCACTCGCAATCACCGCTGAAATACCTCACGAACGACTCGCTCGGCTCGCTCCCGTCCTCCATCCTGAACCCTATCGCCTCCGCGCACGCCCGAGACGTCGCCCGCGCCCGAGGGTTGGCCAACGCCTCCGGGACGACGTCCACGTAATGTCCCGAACGCACCTCCCTCGACGCGCGATTCGCGCCGTGTTTCTTTTGCTCCGGATCGGCGTCGAGATCTCGACACCACGTCTGCGCGTGCGCGCGCGCGTCCGCGAGCGCGGCGTCGAACGAGTCGTACAGTGTGTTCGAGGTGGACGTCCCCATGACGCGCGCGTCGCTCGCCGACGCCGCGACGGACGTTCGCGCGCGCGCGAGCGCGGACGATGAGGACGTCGATAAAGGCGCTTTCGACGTTCTCGCGCGCGCGCGGGCGGGTATGCTCGCCCGAGCGACGCGTTTCAACATCCGCGCGCGGATGAGTGTCGACGTCCTCACTCGCGCGCGTTCATCTCATGTCCTCGAGCGACGACTCGTGCGCCCGCGAACGCGCGTCAAACGACGCGAGACGATGGAACTCGTGTCGCGTGTTCGGTGCGCGCGCGCGCGCGTACGTGCGCGCGACGGACGACGCGCTCAGAGCGATGGGCGCGAATGAATTCTCGTCCGATCGGTGGTTACTCGACACCAAGTATTACGTCGCTCGCGTGACGCCCGTCGTCGTCGAGGACGCGCTCGAGCGCGAGACCGACGCATCGAACGAGGATGTCGCCGTCGATCCGTCGCGACCGGCGCGCGAGACGCGATCGATGGGAGACGCAGAGTGCGCGGGCGCGGCGGTGTTGGCGTGCGCGTCCGAGCTCGAGTTCGAGCGCGCGAGAGCGTCGATGGTGGCGACGATGGGGCACGCGATCGATGCGTGTGAGGCGCGCATCGTGGCGTATGATTGCGGTGGTGCGTCGATGGAGGCGGTACCGGAGCGCGTGCGCGCGTGGGCGTTGGACGAGATGTTTGAGGTGGTGCGCGTGCGTCTGGACGATGCCGAGGCGGACGAGGCGATGTCGCGAGACGCGGCCGATGAGGAAGATTCGCACGGCGTTCGACGGACGATCGAGGCGATGAAATCGATCGTGTGGGGTGATTTGGATCTCAAGGAACTGGGAAGATCGAGCGATTTGGGACGAGAGATGCGCGGCGGCGGCGACTACGAGGAGGCGACGAGCGCGTCGCTGGGACGGGGCTCAAGAGACGTGGCGGCGGACGTGCGTTCGATCGAGGTCGCGAGCGAATTGCTCGGCGAGGACGAGAGTTTAGATTCTCCTTCGGGTAACGAGCGATTGCACGAAAAAATTGCGAAACTGTACGATAAACAACTCTCCATGAAGAGCAAACAAAGATTGGAACACTTGGCGGATTTACTCGCGGAATCCCTAGAGTCTGAACTGTAATCTTTGTAATCTCACAAAACTATTACGCGCGGCGTGTCGTCTACCCGGTGATCCAATTTTGTACTCCAGTCACCGTCGCTGTCGTCCTCGCCGCCGCGCTCGAGTACGCCCCCGATCCCGAGTACATGGAGAGACGTTCGAGCTGCGGTCCCAGAGGGAACGTCTCGACATTTTTATCCGTCCCGCTCGTCACCACCGTCACCGTGAGTTGACATCGCAGCGCATCCACCGTGCCCAAATCTACGTCGCACGCCGTCCCCGTGCATGTCCCATCACACGCTTCCATCGACGCCGCGCACGCGCGCTGCCCCTCGCCGACGTCGAGGCACCGCTCGCTCGCCGCGCCCCCGCACTCGCCGCACCCCCGATCGTGCCAACGCAGATACTTGACGTTCCCTTCCTCTAGCGTCACCAACATCGTCAATCCGCTCACCCGTCCGCTCCTTCCATTCGCGTTGGAAGGTTCGCTCGCCTCGATTCTCGCCACCCGCGGCGGCGTCACCTTGGTCGCCGTGTACGCCACCACCGTCATGATCTTCGCGCTCGAGTTCGACGCGTACAGCCCGTCCTCATCCGCGCGAGTCCCTCGAAGCGCCGTCATCTCGTTCGAATTCATCAAAAACGTCGTCGTACCGACCCCCTTGGCCGCGAGCGTCGCCGCGTCGGCGCACGGGTGCAAACCGTCCCACGCCTCCACCGTCGCGCCCGCCCAGTAGGCGATGCCGACGGCGATCGCGCCGCCGCGCTCGATGTCGCGCTCGGCGATCGGGACGCACGGATCGTAGTTCACCGCTCGCGCGTCGCGAACGCGCGCGGAGACGAGGGCGAGGGCGAACGCGACCGCACGAACGATCTGCGCGGTCGTGCTCTTCGCGCGCGACGGACGCGCGCGCGCCACCGCATCGTCACCACGCGCGCGCAAACGCGCGATGGTCGTCGTCATCGTTCCTCGAGCGTCGGTCGCGGTCGCAGTCGCGCGCCTCGGTCGCGGGTCGCGGCGTTCGAGCTCGCGGGCCGTCGCGGAGTGTCGCGAGACCTCGACTCGGATTCCGGGGACGTCGATCGCACGTTCGTCCACCGTCGCGCGAGATCGAGGCGCGAGACGACGCGCGAAGTGTGTCGCGCCCACGCCGTCGTCCTCGCGGGACGATCGGCGTCGTCACGCGAGCGTCGCGCGAGTGGGCGCGAATCGAATTGAATTCGGTTCACGATTCATGTCGACCGTCGTCGTCGACGCGCGACGCGAACGCGCGACGTCGTCGTCCGCGAGCGCGTCCACGACGTCGTCGTCCGCGACGGTACGAAGCGTCAGACGTCGATCGATGGCGCGCATGCTCGACGACGCTCGAGCGAGACAGATGGGCGTGGACGAGGAGGGCGACGCCATCCTTCGAGGCGTCTTCGAACTCGAGCGACGTCCGGACGCGGCGACGCGACGGAGGCTGGCGAAACAGATCGGTGCGAGCGAGCAGGCGGTGAACGCGTGGTTTCGAAGTCGACGGGCGAAGATGAAGCGAAAGAGGATGCGGCGCGTGCTGTTGTTCGTGTTGTTGGCGGCTGGGACGGCGGCGGGCGCGTTTTACGCGTGGAACGCGTGGCATCAGACGATGGCGGCGAGAAGACGCATGGAGGCGTTGGGAAAGACGTATAAATGGATGACGAGGAGTGGGTTACCGAGACCGTACGCCGACAAGATGAACGCGGAGAGGTATGGGAAGAAAAAGCTTCAGGTGGAGACGGAGCGCGTCATCACCGCCGCGGGACGAGAGGAGGAGCGACCGGTGCGATACACGGCAGACAATCCCAAGGCGTCGCCTCTGACGAAGAAACCGGAGACGCCGAGACAGAAATTAGAGAGACTTCGCGTCGAGGCGTCGAAGAAGAAGATGAAGGGACGCGTCGCGCCCATGGCACAACCGAATCGCGTGCGAGAACCGACGGGATAGCAACAACTCGTCTATTATGTATATGATAGCAACGATACCTCTATATGATCAATTCATCAATGCCTGCGTCGATCACGCGCGCTCTGCGCGGCGACGTCCAGCGCGGTGCCCATGCGCGTCAATCCGACGTCGAGAATGTCGCGTCTCGTCGCGTAATTGACGCGAGCGGAACGCGGCGCGGAGAATGGCGCCCCGTCCGAGAGGGCGACGCCGTGCTCCAGGAAGTGTTCGAATGGCGAGCGCTCGACACCGTCGACGAGGCGTTCGCAGTTGAGCCACATGAGATACGACGCCTCGGGAAGCGTCCACGTCATGAGCTCTCGCGCGTTGGCATCGTTTGAGAGCGTCTCGTGGATGTGGTCTCTGTTGGCGCGAAGGTAGGCGAGGAGACGTTGACGCCACTCCTCGCACGACGGATCCGTGTACGCCGCCAAGAGCGCGGCGTACCCGAACGGAGTGATCTCAGCCTTATCCGAACCCGAACGCGCAAAGTGTAAACGCAAGGCTTTATCCGGAATGCACGCCACGGCGACGTCGCACCCGGCGACGTTGTACGTCTTCGACGGCGACGTCATCACCACGAGTCGCTCTCTCAAACCATCCACCTCGTTCAGGAGCGATCCGGCACCCGTGAACGGGGTTTTATCTTCGTCTAAAATCAACTCGCGCCACACCTCGTCGCTCACGAGGACGACGTCGTGTTTCACGCACGCCGTCGCCACGCGAACCATCTCGTCTCGCGTCCACACCCTTCCGACTGGATTGTGCGGATTACACCACAACAACAACCCAACCTCGGGTTTCGCTAACGCCGCGTCCAAGGCGTCCCAATCCACCTCGTATCGCACGACGTTCGCTCCACCGTCCTCCGTCGCCGCCGGCGCGCGCGTCAGCGGCACCTCGATCCTCGGCGTCTCGTTATTCCTCGACGCGTACAAAAACGGCGGATAAATCGGCGTACAACACACCGTCGTCATCTTCGCATCCCCCTCACGCATTCGACGCACCGCGCGCACCGCGTGATTCAACCCCGGATTCAATCCCGGCAACCACCGCACGCTCTCCGCGCCCCCAGCCTCGTCCCCGCACCCGTGCGCCTCCGCCAACCTCGCCCGCGCGCACGCCACCGTTCGCGCGCACGGATCGGCGTACCCGTAGTGTCCACTCTCCGCCACCGCGCGCACGGCGTCCACCACGCGTTCGGGCGCTGAAAAGTCCATGTCCGCCACCCAGAGCGGAATCGCATTCGGTCCGAATCGGTCCCACTTTCGGGACATGGTATCGACGCGCGTCGAGCGTTCATCGCGCGCGCTCGGCGTCGGCGGCGCCGGCGACGACTCGTACACCGACGCGCGCGTCATCGTAACGCGCGAAACGCGTCGTCGTCCGACGTCGAGCGCGCGCGGTGGCGTCGATGACGTTGACGACGGTGCGAGGGATGACGACGACATGTGGCGTGGATGGATTTGCGTCGCGCCACTCGACGACGACGACGACGACGACGACATGCACGCCCACGACGCGATCGAGGCGAGACGCTCGGTGAAAAAGTACGACGCGAATCACGAGATGACGGCTGAGGAGGTGGAGACGCTCGTGCGATTGGCGATGATGTCGCCGACGGCGTTTAACATTCAACACTGGCGCATCGTGCACGTCGCCGATCGCGCGTTGCGTCAAAAGATTCGAGACGTGGCGTGGGATCAAGCGCAGGTAACGGACGCGTCGACCCTCTTCGTGCTCTGCGCCGACGTCAAGGCGTGGGAAAAACAACCCGAGCGGTATTGGCGCTTAGCGCCGGAACCGGTGCGAGATTTCATGATCCCCGCCATCGACGCGTATTATCGCGACAAGGAGAGCGTACAGCGAGACGAGACGATGCGATCGATGGGCATCGCGGGTCAAACCATCATGATCGCCGCCAAGGCGATGGGGTACGACACGTGTCCGATGGACGGGTTCGATTACGACGCCGTCGGCGCGCTCATCAATCTCCCGAGCGATCACTGCGTCGGGTTCATGATCGCCGTCGGCAAGGCGCTCGAACCGGCGAGAGAACGCGCCGGGCAATTACCCACGAGCGAGATTCTCATCACCGACCGCTTCGACTGAGACGTCGAGCGGTGTCGATCGATCGTCGACGCGCGTCTCGCGCGCCTCAGTCGACCGACCGACAGACCGACAGACCGACCGACCGACCGACCGACCGACCGCGGAGACGGACGTTCGCGCGCCGTAGACAATAAAAATAGATAGGAGTCACAGTGATGTAATTTGGCTAATCTATGGCCATCGCCCACGACCTATGGGATACATATGAACAAGGTATGAGATGTATCCTCAAAAGTACCTAAAGTGTGGGTCAAAAATAAAAAAAAACCGCGGTCTCTGTCCTTGAGTCACGACCGGTCGATACACCCCACACACGATTGGCGACCGATTCGCGCGGGAACGAACGCGATGAGTCACCGAAGCGCGCTTTCATTGAATTCATATCATTCAATCGATTCATTCATTGTCGCGTGAACCCACCGCGAGCGCGCGCGACGAGCGGACGGACGATGACGACGACGACGACGTGAACGAGTCGAAAGTCGGTGGAGACGCGAGAGGGTCGACGGTCGATTCGAACGGTTCGAACGATTCGATTGCGATTCGATTGCGATTGGTGCGCATTCGTTTCTTTCATTAGCGCATTCACTCGTGCGAACGCGCGCGCGCGCGAACGATCGAGCGGTCGATCGGTGGCGTCGCGACGGTGTCGGCGTCGGTGAGAGAAACGACGTCGCGAGGGGGTCGAATCGAATCGAGCGTCGAATCGAGACGAGTCACATCATCAAAATCAAAATCACATCACATCAATCAAATCGATCATTCGTCGGGACGCGCGGGGACGCCCGATTCGACGACTCGGGGAAGAGGAGGAGGCGAAGGAGAACGACGAGGACGAATGGAGATGGACGCGAAGACGATGGCGGCGGCGACGCGAGGTGAAGACACCGGGGGCGAAGGAGGTCCCGGCGGCGAGTCGTTTCTCGCCGCGGGGGAGTCGTTCACGGCGCGGGGCGCGAATCCCACACGCGCGCTCACGGTGGGATTGACGTCGACGTACATGGCGATTAATAAACGATACTACGACGTGATGGAGACCAGACGGACGCTCAACGAGGAATCGCCGCACGCGAGTCCGTCGAGACCGGAGGCACGCGTGAGCGAGGAGTCGACGACGGAGGAGGCGCCGCATTTGTCGTCGCCGAAGAGGCGCTCGTTGGTGAACGCGCGAGACGTGGTGAACGAGAGGTATCTTTTGGATAAGATTTTAGGGAGAGGGTCGTTCGGTAAAGTGGTGTTGGCGTACGACCTCGCGGAGGATAAACACGTCGCCGTCAAGGTGATTGAACGGTCGGCGCGGTCGGACGCGGTGGTGGATCAGGAGATTGCGCTTTTACGCGAAATCAACGGTGAGAGGGCGTTGAGCGATGACATAGATCAAATGTCGATATCGACGCGGAGCGATAAGACGACGTCGACGAAGACGGCGCGAGGAAGGGAAAGTTGCGTGAAATTGTTGGACGTCTTCGTGCACTCGACGGACACAGTCGGCGAAGAGTTCAAGTGTTTAGTGTTTGAGATCATGTCGCACTCTCTGTACGATTTGCTCAGAGTGACCAATCTCAGCGGTGTTCCCATCAAGCTCACGAGGAAATTCGCGCTACAAATCATGCACGCGCTCGAGTATACAAAGTCTCTGGGCATCATTCACTGCGACGTCAAACCGGAAAACGTGTTGCTGTGTCACCCAGAACGAAGCACGGTGAAACTCATAGATTTCGGCAGCGCGTGCAAGTGCGGGAGACAACAATTTTCATACGTACAATCTAGATTTTACAGAGCGCCGGAGGTCATGCTCGGCATGGAGTACGGACCGGCGATCGATATGTGGAGCGCGGGGTGCATGTTGTACGAGCTGTGCACGGGCAAGCCGTTGTTCACGGGTTGGAGCGAGCACGATCAATTGTGCAGAATAGAGGCGACTTTGGGCGTCATTCCGCAATCCATGCACTCGAACGTGCCGCTGGTGTACAAGACGAGATATTTCGAGCCAGGAAGCAGGCGGATGGTTCCTTCGCAGGAGCTGACGCGAATGATGCGCAAAAACAGAACACCGGCGCCGGAACCGGGATCGCGTCCCCTCGCGAACGTCCTTCGCGACGCGCTCGTAAAACGGGAATCTGCGCACGATGCCTCCAAGGACGATCGAGGAGGTGTCGAGGGCGAGGGAATGACGGCGTCCACAACGGGTGCGCAGGAGGCGAGCGACGCGCCGGAGGACGACGCCTGCGTCGGTAAATTCAACGAAGAACACGAAGTGTTACTCTCATTGATCTCCGCCATGGTCACCTTCGATCCGACCAGGCGGATATCTCCTGAAAACGCGCTCGCGCATCCATTCTTCTATCCCTTGGCGAAAAAGTCTCCCGCGACTTCTCGCGCTCAGGCGCTCGAAAAGCGTCTGGCGAGCATTCCGGACATGAGCTCCGTCGACGAGCTCAACGCGCGAGAGTCCACCGGAGGCGTCGGCGAGCGGTTTTCGTTCGAAAAAGACGGTCCATGAGAAACAAAATTTTGAATAGCATTAGCGACATAGTAGTAGACCTTACGGTGTTGAATAGAAAGCAGACTTTACGGTACGCCGCCGCGCGCGATTCGCGTCGCCGTGCGCTCGTCTACTCACTGACGCCCCGCGGTGGTCACACGTCGACGGCCCGCACGACCGTCCGACACCCGTCTCCACCGCCGACGACCCGTCTCGACGCGCGATGGCCATCGCTCGCGCTCCTCTCGCCCGCGCGCCCGCGCGCGTCGCCGCGCGCGCGTCTCGACCGGTGTCCCGAACGGATAGACCCGCGAGAGTGACGACCCGAACGCGCGCCTGGGAGCCTCGCGAGGACGCGCGCGACGTCCTTCGACTCGGGACGTCGACGGTGATGACTGCGATGATCGCTCTGAGCGCGATGACGGTCGATCCGAGCGTTGTGAACGCGGCGGACACGGGGTTTTGTGTGTCCAAGTGTCAAAAGGAGTGTCTGCGCATCGCGCCGGGGAGCGACGGGTACTGCGCGGACGCGTGCGGCGATGAGTGCAACGCCATGGCGGCGGACGGGGAAGATATCAGCGAAAATTCGTCCACGAGTGTGTTCACGACGAAGAAGGAGTCGACGGGATTGGAGAGCATGCTCGTGGGAATCGTCGATAAGAGCGCGGTGTTCTTCGCCCCGGGGGCCGATTTGGCGAAAGATCCCGCGTGCGAAGATTAGCTTAGTTGTGAAATATTGCGCGTTTCAAAAAAGAAAAGAAAATCAAGCCCGTTCGTGCTCATTTCAATCTGTCTAATCGTCATCGACGCGCTAAGTGAACGAATCGCGTCTCTCTTCTAAAAAAGCGACGATAAACCCGCGAGCGTCTCGCACGTCTCGCGTCCCCGTCCCGAAAACAAACCCACTAGAACCCTCGCTCCTTTTGTCTCATGATCCATCCGAGTTTCGAGTTCAATTTACTCCTCCTCGTCCTTCGCTCGCGCTCTTTCCTCGCCAACACTCGCAATTCAGCCGGTTTTCGATGTCCCGTGGTGGACTCGCGCAACTCCTTGTAAATCCCTTCGCTCACCATGATCTTCCTCAACCGTTTATACGCGCGTTCGGCGTCGCCGTTATCGACGGGGATCGTGATGACACCGCGACGAGCGATGACAACGTCGCCTCCGCGCGCCGCAGTCGTCGTCGACGTCGACCCGCTCGAGGACGTGGTCGTCCCGCACGACGCGGCGGCTCGCAGCGATCGAGCGCCGAGGAGCGTCGACGACGACGGGCCGGCGAGCGCCGACGACATCGCGCGTCTCGCGACGGCGGCGAAGCGATCGAAAAACATATCCGGCGTCGTCGAACGACGTCCAATTCGCGCGCGCGCGTCGCACAGTCACGAGACGCGTCGATCGTCGCGCGAGGTCTTCCGAGCTCGAGTGACGAGTGAGCGAAGAAAGAAAAACGAAGCGACGATGATACAAGACAAGACGGTTCTAGATGATGAAACACAGAGAGCGAGCACACAAAAAAATCAGGCGGAGAACGACGGACGGACTCACGGGTCGATCTTTCGCCACACGTTGCCGTCGGGAAACCGAACGCCTTCGTCCACGCGTTCGCCGACCATGTTCGCCGGCCCGCCCTTTGGACTGAAATCGATAAAAATCGTATCGTCGCCGACGCCGATCGTCCCTCTGAGCGCCCACGATCGAACGTTCTTCTTTCCATCGCACCCGGGATCGCCGTCCTCACCGCGCACGACGCCGTCGGCGAAAATCTCTCGATAACAACCCGGGTGCTTCGGGTCGGCGTATCTGTGCGCGAACGCGCTCGTCGTCGCTCCCGGCGCCTCCCCCGTCGCGGCCGAGGCCTCGGCGGCGAAAAATCCCGGCACGTACGCCGACGCCGTCGTCGCCGTCGTCGTCGTCACCACCACCGCGGCGACGGCGGCGACCGCGAGGACGTCGACGCGCGCGCGCGAACCTTCGACTCGACTGTCCCCATCCACGGGACGAGGCGTGCGCGCGTCCCGGACGACGACGACGCGCGGCGTCGACCGCGAGGTCGTCGTCCTCGTCCTCGGAGGCATCGCCCTCGTCCTCGTCGCGCGCGTCGTCCGCATCGCGCTCGTTCCCGTCTTCATCGGTCGACGTCGCGTGACGCGCGAGACGAACGCACCCGTCGACGCGATCGATCGGTCGATCGATGAGTCGATCGATGGGTCGATCGATGAGTCGATCGATCGATGGGTCGGTCGATCGATGGGTCGATCGATGGGTCGATGAGTCGATCGATCGATGAGTCGGTCGGTCGATCGATCGATCGATGAGTCGGTCGATGCGTCGATCGGCTCGGTCGATCGATGGGTCGGATCGATCGATGGGTCGATCGATGCGTCGATCGATGCGTCGATGCGTCGATCACGGAAAAAAGACTCTGCACGGTCCCTGGATCGCACTAAATCGGTCCGAGCTTCTTTAATACACGACATCGGTCCATAAAGTGTACGACATCGGCCCGTGTGTACGAAATCGGTCGGTCGATCGGTCGACGGCGTCGGTTGGCGCGCCCATCGTCACCGATCGACCGTCATCGCGCGACGCTCGAACGAGAGGACGAGGACGCGGAGGATGGAGAAGGCGAACGTGACGACGACGACGATGACGATGACGCGCGCGACGCGCGGTGGTGACGCGCGACGGCGATGCGCGACGGTGACGACGCGATCGCGAACGACGCAAAGGGCACGCGAAACGTCGTGCGCGCGAGTGGGGGCGTCGACGGTGGGTGAGACGAGCGTGGAGGCGGTGGCGCGCGCGCGCGCGCGCGTGGAGATGTTCCCGCGCGTGAAAACGTTCGCGCATGGGGAGACGCCGTTGGAATACATGCCGCGGTTGAGCGAAAAGTTGAATGGCGTCGAGATTTGGATCAAGCGAGACGACGCGTACGGGACGCTGACGGGGGGGAATAAGACGAGGAAGCTGGAATTTCTCATGGCGGAGGCGTTGGATCTCGGAGCGACCATGGTGATGACGCAAGGGGCGACGCAGTCGAATCACGCGAGACAGACGGCGGCGGCGTGCGCGCGACTGGGATTGAAGTGTCACATTCTCTTGGAGGATCGAACGGGCCGTCGCGACGAGAATTATACGCGAAATGGAAACGTTTTGCTCGATGATTTATTCGGAGCGACCCGAGAGTATCGTCCGGGCGATCGAGGGCTGAACATGAACGAAGAGATGGAGAGTGTCGCCGAGACGTATCGCGCGAGAGGCGAACGCGTGTACACAATCGTCGGAGGCGGTTCGTGTCCGACGGGCGCGCTCGGTTACGTGCGCGCGGCGTACGAAATCTTGGACCAAGCTCGAGAGATTGATCTCGACATCGATCATTTGGTGCACGCCACCGGGTCCGCGGGCACGCAGGCTGGATTGGCGGTCGGATTACACTCGATCGATTCCGACGTCAACCTCTTGGGTTTCGGCGTCCGCGCGGCGAAAGACGTCCAAGAGTCAAACGTCCACGATCTCGCGTTACGAACGTGCGCCAAGCTCGAATGCGCGCCGATAGATCGCTCGAAAATCGTCGCAGACACAAATTACGTCGGCGAAGGATACGGAATCCCGGCGACGTCGACCGTCGACGCCATTCGCCTCTTCGCCGAAACCGAGGGCGTGCTCCTCGATCCCGTCTACTCCGGAAAAGCCGCCGCGGGTCTCATCGATTACTGCCTCAACGGTACGTTCAAACCGGGCGAAAAGATCGTCTTCGTGCACACCGGCGGCGCGACGAGTCTCCACGGCTACCTCGACGCGTTCGCGTGACCGCGAGTCGCGCCGCCGCGCGTCCGAGCCGCCGCGCGCGAGACGCCACCGAACGATTCTCACGATTCGCGCGTCATCGATTCAACCACCGCGACATGAGTGTCGATGTAATCACACCACGCACGCGCTCCCCCCGCGTCCGTCCCGCGCGCCCGTCGCGCCCGTCGCGCGCTCGTCCTCGCCCCGCGTCTCGTCCCCATCGACCGTTCATGACTCATGACTTGTCCCACCCCCCCGCACCTCACATTGCCAGCTCTGGCAGCGTGGGTGCCGAGATGACGCGCGGGGACGACGTTCGCGTCACACACCGACGACGACGACGACCGGCGCGACGACGACGACGCGCGCGACGACGACGACGATTCCTTCCTTCGCCGAACCCGAGCGTTTTTACGACGCCGTGAGCGAGACGGCGGCGGCGACGACGGGCGACGAGACGACGACCGAATTCGTCATGGGTGAAAAAAAGATGAAGACGAAGACGACGACGGCAGCGCCGATCGCGCCGACGACGACGCCTCTCGACGCGGTCTCGGAGACGACGACGACGACGACGACGACGACGAGCGAGTTGAAACAGCTCGGATTCGTCCGAGACGCGACGGAGAGCGGGGTGAAATACGTGTCCGAACACGCGTTGGCGGCCAAGGCGGCGGCGGCGTACTCGGCGGCGAGAGACGCGACCCCGCTCAAGGGCTCGTTGACGATGATTGAATCTCTTTTGATGCAATACGGCGCGCCTGTGGCGAAGAAGGTGGTGGAGACGGCGCCCGTGGCGTTGGCGGAGGCGGACGCGCGGGTGGATTACGCGGTCAAGGCGTTGGGAGAGACATACGACGCGCGGGTGAAGAACTCGGCGCCGATGCGCACGGCGAACGCGGCTTACGCGTACGCGATCAAGGCGAAGGAGCGATATCCTGAAAATTTGGAGACGCTCAAGACGGCGCGCGCCGAGTACTTGGCGAAGATTGAATCGACGCTCGAGGACTTGAAGGCGCGCGCTGTGAAGCTTCCGGAGGAGGTCGCCTCGGCGCTTCGCACCGCCATCTCTCAAGCTCGCGATGCGCTCGATTCCGACAAGCTCTTCGCTCGAGTTAAGAATCTGTGGGAACAAGTCATCACCAATCCCCGCGTCGTCGCCGTCGTCAACCGCGCGACTCCGGTCGCCGAGCGCGTCTTGGCCCAACCCGCGGTGAGCAAAGCCATCGCCGCGGCGACGCCGTACTGCGCCGCCATCGGCAAGCGCGTCTTACCCAAACCCATCGCCGCGTAGGCGATATACCGTTTGGGTCTGTCTCACCGCGCGACGACGACCTGTACTCGTGTGTATCTTTCTTTCGTTCGTTCCATTCATATATGTTCTCGCGTCGACGACGGACGACCGACGACTCATCCATCCGTCCGTCCGTCCGTCCGTCCATCTGCCGACGACGACGACACGCAATAAAACAAGCATCCATGTCTCATCCCACCGCCCCCTCTTCTCCTCGCGCCCACCGTCTCCACCCACCCGATCGTCATCCGCGCCGCCGCGCGCCGCGTCCCCCGACCCGCGAGGGCGCACCTTTTTCCCTCATGGGTCACGAACGGTCGATCGAGCCCTCGTTTTGTGTCCAGCCTCTCAGCCATCCGCGCGCGTCGTCGTCGCGCCGCAGTCGACGACGACGACGACGACGACGACGACGACGACGAGCATGTTGACGATGACCATCTCATCGCGCGGTGCGTCGAGCGCGGTGCGACGCGCGTCGGTCGTGGGACGCCGATCGACCGCCGTCGCGGTCGGGACGCGCGCGAGGCGAGGGACGGTGACGACGCGACGCGCGGACGCGGGCGCGGCGTACGACGGCGGCGCCGCGAGCGAGGATGGCGATGATGCGATGGTCGGTGACGTCGGTGAGACCCCGGTGAAGCGAAGCGTGGTCAAGTTTACGCGAACCAAGGAGAAGGATCCGTACAAGAGGTTAGGGATCGACGCGGATGCGACGAGCGAGGAGGTGTCGAGCGCGTTTAATTACTTGATTCGAGAGCACGCCGGAGATGAGAGCGGGGTGGAATCGATCGAGGCGGCGTACGATAAGGTGATTTCCCAGCGGTTGACGACGCGGAAGATGCAAAAGGGACTTAGGAAGATGAAGAAGGAGAAGAAGGGCGACGAGGTCGATTACGACGCGCCGATCGTGCAGAGAATCAAAGCCATGTTCGCCAAACCGGATCAACAAACGTTGATTCGTCGGACGATGTTGTATGTCTTCATTTCGGGATGGGCGATCGCGGCGCCGGCGTCGAGTGGACCGGCGTTTCAGATGGCGTGCGCGTTCGGGGCGTGCGTCTACTTTCTGAATGAAAAGCGGGGGGGTCAAGGTACTTTGGGCAAAGCTTTTAGAGATTCGCTCATCGCGCTCGTTCTTGCGTGGCTCGTCGGATCGATCGTTCCAGTGTACATTCCTTTGTTCCCGCAAGGAGCGGCGCCCGAGTTGATCCTCGCCTTGTTCAGCTTTGTCGCCATGTGGGTGACGTGTACTTTTTTGAAGTAAGAGCACACGGCGAGCGATATTCAAACGATTCTTCTAGCGGCAGCGTGTCGTTCGGCTGTTGATATTCACGACGGCGAACGATTTGAAAAGTGGTAATACAGCACACTTACATCACATTGAAAAAATTCCTCAAATCCCACCTAAAATCCTCAAATATCTCTTCGACTGCGCGGCGGAGGAGAGTATCCCGGCGGTTTTGGCGGCAAGATGTCGTATCTCAGCAGGCGACAATCCACGCCTCCGATTCCAACGACGTGTTTTCTCGACGCGCGCATTCGAATGGCCCGCGATACCGCGGGGTTACCGCTCAAAACAAAGGCGGAGGAATCGGGACACTCGCGTTTCAAAAAAACGCCGAGCGAGTTCCACACTTGTTCGAGCGCCTCTTCCTCGCTCAAACCTTGGGAACCGACCGTCGTGTCTCGATCAAACTCGCTGTCTTTGTAATCGAAATCGTCGTTCTCCTCCTCGGAATCGCGTCGTCGTCGATCACCCCCGCGCGACCCGCCGCCTTGTTGCCCGGCCCCGATTCGCTTGCCCCACGGCGGATTCGTCACGACGAGTTTCGGTGCGTCTGGGTCGATCTTCGATCCCGCAGTGGAGGATGCGAGCTTGAACATCTCGCAGTTGTTTCTAAAGACGTCGATCATCCCCGCCACGCGAGCTGTCTCGGCCCCTTGACCTGCGAGCGTCACCGCGCCGGGATGAATGTCGTTGCCGACAATCACCGGCGGCGTCGAAGCAGACGCCCGCGTTTCCGCGCCGATTCGTCGAGCGTCCTCCAAACACTCGTCGTATGTCTCAGGATTGTGATCGGGCCAACGTTCAAACGCGAAACCAATGGTTTCGTCTCGAATCAAACCGGGAGCGACGTTGGCTGCCATGAGAGCGCCCTCGATGAGAAACGTCCCGCTGCCGCACATGGGATCGATCAACACCGGAGGAGGCGTTCGAGAGGGATCTCGGCGCCAGTGGTCGAGTATGTCGGGCCATCCCGCGAGGCTCAACATTCCGGCGGCCGCTGATTCGCTCAAAGATGCGCGATGCATGGCGCTTCGATACCCTCTTCGATGCAACGACTCGCCGCTCATGTCTCGATACATGATGACTTCATCCCGATAAAGCGTCACGTACAGCGGTACGTCCGCGGTGGCGTAGCTGTCCGGTGGTGGCGGACGCGTTCCTGTGGCGTCCACGAGAGCGTCACACACCGCATCCTTGACTCTAATCTTTGCCGCGTGAGAGCTCGTAATTTGCGAGCAGTCCCACACTCGAGTCTCCACCGCGAATCTCAACCCTTCGCCTCGTCCATCGACGTCTCCAGGAATCACCTCTTCCCACGGTACCGCGTTTTTCACGAAATCGTACACGCTCTCCGTCCCTCGCGCGTTCGGATCCAAATATCCTCGCTTGAGTTCGACGAGCACGCGAACCGCGCTTCGCAACCACACGTTGGCGTCGTACCCCACCCTCTGCGTCCCGGTGAACGATACCCCAGATTTCCCGACGACGACATCGCTCGCGTTGATCATCGGCGATTCCAACTCTCTCGCCACCACCTCCTCCAGCCCCGGATGACACGTTGCGTAAAACCTTCGATGTCCTCTCCTCGGCGGCCGAACCGTCTCCTCCGCCTCCCCGCGCTCGCGCGCCCCGCGCTCGTCGTTCCGACGCCCCGACCCTCGATCGCGACGATCGCCGCGACGATTCTCACCGTTCCCGTACCGATCATCGTATCTCTCGCCTCGATCCCGTCGCCGTCCTCGGTCGCGTCCCGCGGCGCTCGCCGCGAACCGTCCCGACCGCCGCTCCTCCTCCTCCCCTCGTCCACCGCGACCGCGGTCGCCTCTCGATCGTTCGCGACGACCGACGTCATTCCTCTCGACCTCACGAGCGCGCGCGTCGTCCTCATCCGCGCCCTCGCGTCCCGTGGCGCGACGCAATCCGCGTCCCCAGCCGCCGCCGCCTCCCTCCTCATCCCGCGCGCGCGCGACCGCGGACGCCCCGCGCGCGCGCGGCGCGGCGAGACGCCGCTCGCCGCTCGACACCGCGCGCACCGTCGTTCGCGTCGTCGTCGCGCGCCATCGCGCGAGCTCGCGCGCGAGCGTCGCGCACGTCGTCATAGTATGGCGCGGTCGTCCCCGGTCATCCTCGCCGCCACCGCCGCCTCGCGCGCGAGCGCGCGCGACGGCGCGAGAGCGACGAGACGCGTCGTTATCACCACCGCGCCGCTCGCGCTCGTCCTCGCGCGTCGCGCGCCGTCGAGCGCGTCGAACGTCGGTGACGATGATGACGACGTCAAAGATGAAGAAGATGTCTTCCCGACGCCCTCGAGGCGCGCGAACGCGTACGCCCCGACGCGCGCGAACGGGTCGGGACCATCGTCTCCGTTCGTCGTCTCCAGATCTCCTCCGGAACCGGTGATGTTTCCGAGACCAAAGGTCGAGCTCGCGTTCGCGGTGTGTCTCTTGCGCTCGTCCTACGAAGCCGTCGACGAGTGCGACGTCTTGCCGATGGATGTGTTTCAGGCGACGTCTTGGAAATTTAGAGCGAGCGAGTGGGAGCCGTACAAGTATCTGTACGAGCCGTTGCGGATAGAGCAAGGGGCGATCGCGGATCCGTTGTATTTTGATTTCGTGACGTTCGTGCAGACGGCGACAATCGGCAGAGCCATTCCGAAATCGACGAGCGTCTTCGAGGAGCGCGTGGGCGCGGAGGGCGCGTCGAGGATCGTGCGACGGGACGCGTCGTTGAGAGATAACGATTTGTTGCCGGAGGCGATCGCGGAGAGGTGTGGGAAGAAGATTTACGAGCGATTGGTGAACGGTTTCGACAGAGGGGAGGATTTCGACGTGGCGTATTTTCCAGGCGCGCCGAAACCGGTGTCGACAGACGCGCGTGGGGCGGAGCGATTGGACGAGGCGGTCGTCGGTATGCGCGATCTCGCGCAAGTTTTCGTCGAGAATGGGTACGCGTTGAGGATTTCGGTGGATAACGATTTGAGAGCATCGAAACCGGGGGACGCCGAAAGACGCGTGCGCGTGCGCGTCAACGGACCCGCCACACTGTGGGGCGCGAGAGAGTTGATCAATCGCGGCATCGTCACGACGAATGAGTTTCTCGGGTTCACGCTCACCGCGTACCTGGCGGAATCGGGGATCTCGAGCGCGTACACCGAGCGCGTGACGGATACCGAGATCGACATGTCGTTTAGTTTGTCGCTGTGAAATTTCGGTCAACTCGAATGTACAATATATTTATAAAACAATGGTGGGCGTGTAGTTGTATAGCTAATTCTTTAATCTCATCATCATATCTCCATGGCGTCGCTCTCTCGCTCTATTTTCGTCGCCTCCTTCTCGTCTTCTTCGGTGTCGCTGGACCCCGTGGAGGAACTGCTCGTCGAGCTCGTCTTCTCCCCCGCGCTCGCCTCGCTTCGTCGAGGCTGCCCGTCGGCGACGGCGGCGAGGTCCGGACGCACGCGTCTCAACTTTTCCAACCACTTAGCGGACATTTTCGGTCGAGCCCGACGAGTGATGCGCCACACGGCGTCGAATCGCGCCGAGGTGGAGAAATTTTGCGTCACCGCCATGGTGTGATCCAGGTTGAGCACCGCGTGCCACCACCCGTCGGGTACAAACATAATCTCTCCGGGATGTTGAATAACGTCAATCGGCGGCGGTAAGCCGCTGCGTTTCCACTGTTCCGTCGTCGTTCTCGGATACATCTTGTTGAACCACGTCACGGCTTCACCGTCGAGACCGATCCCGCGCGGTTTGATGGTTTGCTTATCCACGGATCTCGGCGGATACAGCGCCCAGCGTTTTCTACCGGAGATCAACGCGTTCCACGCGCTCGTCGCCAAGGGATCGATGTGCACCGACGAACCACTGCGCGGTGGACCGAACACGATCCATCGATACGGCGGTCGACGTTTTTCACCCACGTGCTTGAACAAATCCTCCTCGAACCAATCTGGAATTTTAAAGTCGTCGAGTAAACTCTTCGTGGCGGGCTTGTCGAAAACGCTCCCGTCGAACGCATACATCGGCGAATCGTCGCGCATGTGCGCCGCATCCGTCATGTAATGCTTTATGTATTTCATCTTCAGTCTCACCGGGTATCCATCGTCGTCCGTACCGACTTTAAACTTGACTTCGCGGAACCTCTCGTCGAGCGCGTCGAGGCTCCACCGTCGCCCGTCGCCGTCGTTTCGATAACACGGCCAATCCTCCATCGCGTCCGTGATGACGCACGGCGTCCGCGTCCGCTCGAAACGTTCGATAAACTCTTCCTTCGTCGTCGTCTTCACGGAGATGCGCTCAATGGTATCCAAATGTCGCAATCGACCAATCGCCGTCGTCGCGTCGTCGCCGTACGCGTACCCGTGTTTCGTCCACCCCCCGCCACTGACGCTCAATTCACTCCTCGTCCGTCGTTTCGCGGCGTTGATCTTCTTACTCACGTGCTCCTCGCGCGTCTCGCTCGCTCGATACTTTTTCCCACCTCTCCCCGCGCGCACGGCCTCCGTCCCCCTTTCGTCCCTCACCACCGCCGTCGCGTCCGCCGCCGAATCACATCTCGTGGCGTCGGACGAATTCGACCGCGACGTCGGCGTTCGATCGACGTTCTCGCGTTTCCCCGACGCATCGCCCGCCGGACGAGACGGGGCGTCGATCTCCATCGCGCGCGAGAGGTGACGCGCGCGCCGACGCGCGCCGTCCGTCCGTCGCCACCGCGCGACGCGACGCCCGGTCGAGGTCGAGGTCGAGGTTGAATTCATCCTCCGTCGGCGTCGGTCACCGATGATTGGTCGACGCGAAAGGCACCGATCGATTCGATCGATCGGGTTCGATCGATTCGACCAGCGATCGATCGATCGATTCGACCGATCGATTGGGTTCGATTCCATTCGATTCGATTCGATCGTACGCGTCGATCGATTCGATCACGCGTCCTCCCGATCGCGTTCATCGGTGCGTTCGAACGAGTTGACCCATCGGATACCGACGTCCCGTGGTCCCGCGGTCGATGAATCGATGAATCGATCGATGAATCGATGAATCGATGAATCGATGCGATCGATGCGATCGATGCGGTCGATGCGATCGATGCGATCGATGAATCGATGCGAATGGTCGATCGATGCATCGATGCGATCGATCGGTGGCTTCGATTCATCGATCGCATCGATCGATCGATTCATCGCATCGATCGATCGAGACGGAGTCGCGCGATCGATGGAACGCGCGCGAGTGGGGGGGTGTGTGGGCATCTATCTAAACCCTAGGACACCCGTCCCCGCGCGGGCGCGAGGGCGCGTGCGCGTCGATGACCGCCTGGATCGACCGATCGATCGATCGATCGAGACGGTTCGATCGATTCATCGACCGATCGATTCATCGATCGATCCGACCCGTCGATCGATCGATCTCGGTCGCGAGACGCACGTCCCCGGTACTCGACCGAACGGGACGCGTCTCCGCATTTTCGCGTCGTCGAGGCCGCGCGCACCGCGAGCGCGACGTGCGAGACGGGCGTCGCGTCGTGAGACGGTCGTGTGAACGCCCGTCGTCGTTTTAAGTGCGAGACGGTGCGGGAGAGGCGTCGGAGGCGCGCGAGAGAGACGGAGGCGGTCGACCGAACGGTTCGAGTCGAACGATATCGAATCCATCGTCGTCGCTCGGCGCGCGCGACCGAGGGGTGGCGATCGCGCGCGGTGGGACCGCGACCGTGGGTCGAGGCGTGGAACGTCGTCATCGCGTCCATGGCTCGGGATTCGTACGCGAACGAGGGGGTGAGGGGGGAGAGTTCGGACGATGAAGACGCGGGCGAGACGAGCGCCGGATGGGCGGCGCCGGCGGGGAAGATCATGATCGAGATTAAACCGTTGTCAGAGATGCGAGATCGAGAACGGACGAACCCTGCGTCGTTGGAAGATTTCATGTTTGCACCGCCGCCGCGCGCGAGAGGGTCGTTCGGATCGATGGGGGAGATTGGAGACGCGCTCGAGGCGTTGGCGGCGGCGTCTTCGACCGAGCCGGCGGCGGCGAGAGGAGGTTTTAATCTGAAGACGCAGCTTTCGAGCGCGAGCGTCGGGGAGACGACGACGGCGACGGCGAGAGCACCGCCCGCGGGTAAGCCTCCGGTGTCTGGAGCGCTGTCGAAGGGGTTCGATCCATACGATATGTTGGACGACATCGTCGGTGGACGAGGAGCGCCAGAGGAAAACGATACGCGTTTAGATAGCGTGGCGATAGAAAGAACGTCGGCGTCGTCGCCCCCGTCTCGACCGTCGTTGCGAGACATCGGGCATGAGAAGGTGCGGCGTTGGCAGGGGCCGTCGTCCGCGAGCGTTCGAGTGTCGGGACACATCAGTCCGCGAGGCGGACTGTCTCGACAGTCGTTTGGGGCGGATTCGGCGTTTTACGAGGAACTCGCGCAGATTTCGCTCCCGGATACGGACGTCATCAAACCAGAGAAGGAGTTCGAGCGAGGGATCAAACTCTTCGACGCGAACAAGCTCAGCGAAGCGCTCTTCGCGTTCGTCGCCGGAGCGGTGAACGCCGTGCACAGCGGGAACCCGATCGCGAAGAATTGCTCCGCCTACGCCACGGCGTGTAAAATTCTTCGAGACACGTCCACGTTCTTAGCCGCCAACACGAGCGAGTGCGCTCGGCTGACGCGTCATCTCGTCACTCTTCCGTACATCGAAGATCGACACAGACGCGCCGCACTTAGATTCGGGAGCGCGAAAAATTTCAAAGCGGGCAACGCGGGCATGGCGGGTGGAATGATTCGACGCCTCATGGAGATTTCCCCGCCATCGAGCCACGGTAAACTCGAGGCGATGTTGCAGCAGTGCGTCGCCGCGGGTGAAACGAACAACGACATTCCCGCGGACGAAGATCCGATGAAAATGTGCGCGGCGACGCTCGAATCCATACCGAAATCTTCTGACGGGGTGCGGTGCGTCGCGTGCGGAGCGATGCACTCGGAGAAGTCCTCCATGGAGACGGGACAGTGCGTCGTGTGTCGCTCAAACTTTACGGGTTAAAAAGTCACACACCGGATGGTGATGAGAAAATCTAGACTATTCTTTCGCTTGTATTGCTAATCTAATCGTCAGAGTGTTTTCACTAATTCGTAAGCGACGAGCACGATTGCGCCGGTGGGCGCCGCTCGAGCCGCGCGCGCGCCCCACCCAGCGTACAGCGCGCCGACGCCTCCCGTCTTCGCGACGGTGATGATCTCTCCTAGTATTCCTCGTCTCGATATTCCAGGTGCGCTCTCTGTCGAAGACGCGAAACTCGGAGTGATGTCTCGTATCTGCACTCTCGTCTTGACCACGTCGAGGGGCGTCGTCGCCGCCGCCACGATGGCGCCCGCCACGCACCCGCTCACGAAATTAATCCGAACCAATTCGTCTCGCGCCCGTTCACCTCGTCGTCCGATCTCATCGCCTCCTAAATACGTCCGCAATCGCTCCACCGCGCACCAGTACATGGCGCTATACGGCACGTCGCGCGCCAACGTCGGTCCCACGCCCGTCCACGCGCTTCGAACCGCGGCCAGGTACCCACCACCTCGTCCAATCGCCGTCGCTCGCAGCGCCCCGACGAACGCGCGTCCGCCGCTCTGTCCGTACACGCCTTCGCTCCCTTTTTTCGTCGCGAGCACTCGCGTTCGCGCCAATTCTAACGGCGCGCATCCCAACACCGCCAGCGTCCTGCTCCCCGCGCCCGCCGCCAACGGCGCCACGCTCGGGTCCGTCCCCATCGTCTCCACCAGGTATTCCAGCGCGTAATCGTAACAGGGTAGATATATCCCCACCGTGGGAAACGCCGCGACGAGCGCACCGCCCGTGCCTCGCCAAAAGCCTCTCGCGCCCTCTCGCCGCGCCAGCGTCCTCGCCACGTCCATCGTCCTCGTCGGCAGTGCGCACTCCGGCGCGCACATCGTGATCGCGCTCCCGGTCGTCGGACACGTCACCGGGCACCTCTTCGCCCGCGCGCCGATCTTCATCGCGTCCGAGCCCAGGAGGGCGTGGTTGGTCTGAATTTGCGTCTTGATGACGTCCAGTGGATTGGTGACGACGGCGGCGACGGTGGCGGCGACGGAGGCGGCGAGGAGTCGCGAGCGAAGGGTGATGACGTCGGAAGACGTCGTGGGCGGGTTTTCATCGGGTGGGGCGACGCCGCGAAGGGCGCCGACCGGAGGGAGCATGAGCGTTCCGGGACGGAGTCTGGGGTCGAGGAGTCTCGCGAGGCGTCGGAGGCGCGCGCGTGTTGCTTGGTTCGTCTTCGTCTGGTATAATCAACGAATATTGAGCAAAGAAAGCGGGGACAAAGGGGGCGCGTTGACGCGCGCGCGAGGACGAGCGGAAGGTTTCGTGCCCTTGGGAGTGGCGACGTTTTCCTTTCCCGTCTCGGCGGCGGCGGCGGCGAACGGGTTGGTGGCGGGAAGCGCATGCGCGCGAGCGGACTCGTGTTCCGATTCTTCCGGGGTTTGAGGAAGGAGCACTTGATCTGGACTGAGTGCGAGGGCGCCCGGGGCGACGATCGTCTCCTTGGACAGTTCCTCGCGCACGGCGGCGACGAAGTCGCCGTCGGCGACGGTTGACGTCTCTTTTGGTCGAAGTTCATCCATTTCGATGCACATCTTCACCATGCGCTCCTTTGCGCGTCGCGCCTCTATCTTCGCGTCCGTCAACTCGCAATCGAGTCTCGCGGCACGAGCCTCCGCGGTGGCCAATTCTTCCTCCCGTTTCGCCAAGGCGGCTGCGACGTCATCGTAATCGCTTGCGGACGCTCTCTGCTCCTCGAGCGTTCTGCGAAGGGTGTCGTTTTGACACTCCAACTCTTGAGATCTCCATCGAAGCGTCTGTTCGCGCGTCGTTGCCGTGCTGACCTCTTCGCGAGCGCCCACCAAAGCCTCGGACGCCGCGTAGAGTTCCAAATGGAGCGCCTCCATCCGTTCGTTCAATTCGGAGATTTGAACCTCGGCGTGCATGTTTCGCTCCAAAGCCGTCGCGAACGACTGCGCGTTCTCGCGTTCGATGGAAGCGCGCTCGGATTCGAGCGATTTGATCTTCGCGTGAGCATCGCTCAGTTCACCCTCCGCCTGGGACGCCGCGGACTCGGCGCTCTCGCGACGTCGACACTCGTCCAACCACTCGCGATTGGCGTTTTCAATCATTCTCTCCGCGTCTTTCAGCTGCACCTCCATCACACCGATTCGTAACAAGGACTCTTCGTTCTCCCGCACGAGCGCCGACGCGTGCGCCTTGGCGGCGTCCCGGGCGCGTCTCGCCGCCTGGGCTCGAGCTCTCAACACCACCATCTTCGTCGCGTCTCCCTTACGCTGCGTGCGGAGCATCTTCGCCGCTTCGTCCGCTCGCGCGTGCAATTCACACACGTGCGCTTCGAGTCGCCGGAGCAAAGACGCTATGGCGAAGTCTTTCGAGCACGATTGCTCGAGAATCTCCGTCTGCTCGACTCGAGCCGTCGTCTCCCTGTCGCGTTCAATCGTCAGCGCCTTGACGTGCGCCTCCTTTTGGGCCAATCGTCGCTCGACGTCCGCGAATCGATCCTCGAGAGACTTAATCTTAAACTCCGCCCCGCGTTTGAGCTCGTTGAAACGCGCGTCCGCCTTGACGAGTTCTCCCCGAAGACTCTCGACGACGGCGTCTCTCGCCGCCACCTCGCGCTTGAGATCCTCCTGATGCGACGACAGCGTCTCGACGCGCATTTTGTACGCCTGCGCGCCCTCTAATCGCGCGCGTTCCATGTTCGGCGCCATCTTTGCCCGCAACTCCTCCAACGCCTCCGTCGTCTGCGCCAATCTCTTTTCCAAATCGTCGCTCTTGGCGCGTTCATCCGTCACTCGCCTCGACGCCCGCTCCACCAACGCGCAGTTATGCATCGCATCGCTCTCTCGATTGACCACGAGCGCGTTCTCGGCATTTTTCGCCCGAATCTCCGCCTCTTCCGCGCGTCTCTTGAGTCTCTCCGCCGTTTTCACCGCGTGAAACACGCTCGCCTCTTGTTCGTCGCACCGCGCGTTCGCCTCAGCCAACAGTCTCTTACTCTCCTCTCGCGCCCTCTCGCTCGTCTCCAACGCTCGCCTCGCGCGCGTCAATGCCGTCTCACTCGCATCCAATCGCTCCCGCATCTCCACCTCGCGCACATTCTCGCGTTCTCTCGCCTCGCGCGTCTCCCGCGTCCGCGTCTCCTCGCGCGCCGCGTTCTCTCGCCTCATCTTCTCAATCTCCTCCTCCATTCGCCGCGCCCTTTCACCCAACGCGCGCGCGTCTCGTTCATACCCCTCTCGAGCCTCCTCCCCGCGTCGCTTTTCCTCCACCAACGCCCGTTCGCTCGTCTCACACCTCGCCTTCATCTTGGCCACCGTTCGCGCGTACTCGTCGCGAATCCGTCCCGAGACGCCGTCGTCGTCATCGGTTCGTCGTCGTCGCGACCGCGCGCACACGTCGTCGTCGCCACCATCGCGCGCGCTCTCGCTCGGCCGTTCGCCCCTGACCTCGCGCGCGGGCCTCGCCAAGAGACGCACACCGTCGCGCGTCCTCGTCGTTCCCCCGCGGTCTCGTCGCGGCGCTTTTCGCGTCGTCGTCGTCATCGCCCGCGTCGCGTCCACGCGCGCGCGCGCGCCCGCGGATAAATACCCATCCTCCTCCTCGTCGACGCCGTCCATCGTCGATCGTCGGTCGCCGATCGTCTCGCGCGCGCGCGTCACTCGCGCGCGTCAACCGTCGAGTGGACGATGGAGGCGACCGCGAGAGGGACTCCTCGACGAGTCACGACCCGTCAATGATGCCTCCACGTCCCGGCGACCGCCGCCGCGCGCGATGACGCGCGACGGTCGGCAACGCGGCGCGCGCGACGGTCGGACGCGCGATGCGCGCGACGCGGTCGACGATGCGCGCGCGTCGTCGCGTCGCGCGGTCGTCTCGAGACTTTAATTAATTAATTAATTCACCCACGCATTTCATTCATCCGTCCCGTCGCGTCATCGGTCCGCGCGCGTCGACGACAAAGCCCGATCGACGGTGAGCGCGGACGGCCACCGTGCGTGCATGCGCTTTCGCGCGTTCGCGGGACGAGGCTTGGCGCGCGCGTCGACGGTCGCGACCGTCGTCGTCGCGGGGACGGCGGCGGCGATGACGACGGCGGCGGCGATGACGACGACGGGGGGGATGACGACGGCGACCGCGGTCGTCGCGCGCGGACGGGCGTGGACGATGTGGAGAGGGGGAGCGGACGCGCGCGCGCGGACGTTCGCGACGACGATCGTCGGTGGGAGGGGGAGATGGTGGATCGGCGCGCGGGACGCGCGCGCGGCGGAGGCGAGGACGGGGCGCGGACGCGTCGGGACGAGCGGGAGGACGGGTGCGGTGGCGTTCGCGAGCGGGCGAGGCGGAGGTGGTGGTGGTGCGAAGCGGGCGTCGTCCTCGGCGAGCGGGTCGGGGACGACGACGGGGGGGAGGGGGAGCGGGAAGGGCGGCGGCGGGAAGGGCGGCGGCGAAAAGG
>Ga0181576_10000464_pt1 | contig 29628 bp, 19 predicted proteins | sample 101ome_22_FD_132464 | JGI IMG/M metagenome (GOLD analysis project Ga0181576, IMG submission 132464) | Coastal salt marsh microbial communities from the Groves Creek Marsh, Skidaway Island, Georgia - 101412BT metaG (megahit assembly) | ecosystem: Environmental > Aquatic > Marine > Intertidal... | reverse complement strand
TGCCTCTGTAGCTGCTCCCACTGATGCCGCTGCTGATGCTAATGCGCCTGCTGCCTCTGTAGCTGCTCCCACTGATGCCGCTGCTGATGCTAATGCGCCTGCTGTCTCTGTAGCTGCTCCCGCTGATGTCGCTGTTGTTGATAATAAACAAGAAGAAAAAACAACATCAACAAAACAAGAAGCGAAAAACAAAATCATAGATGGATTAAAATTATACTTGAAAACTCTTTTCAATAATCAAGATATCAGAATCTATGATATTGAACATTTCAATTCTATCAACGAACTTATGAAAAACAAATCTGAAAAAATATACAATCGTTTAAAATTAATAAAATTCAATGTAGAAGACGATAATTACTTGACAATAAATTTCCAAAATAATCCAATGACAACTATAGATTGGAACAATTTAATAAATGTATCAATATTTATTATCAAATTTTGTCGATTATATAACGTCGTGACAACATCTTTTACTAAAAATATTGAAGCCACCCCCTCCAGTTTCCTCAAATCATAATCCCGATAAACAGCAATCGCAAAATAACAATCAAACCACGCCAAGTGAGACATCACCCTATCTTAACCAAGCTTTGGAGGACTCAACTTACTCAATAGTTTAAGCCATGATGTCTTTCCAAATAATTTGGAAATTGATTGCATCGTGTAAAATTAATCGGACCATGTCATTTTCCGACTGAATATTCATTATGGTATTTATCGTATCTTGAGATGTTCTTGCCATGGCTATTTTGTGATAATTACACAACAATATTAAAGCCTTTTGTATTCCATAACTGCATATAATTGAATTCATTTGAGATTGATTCAATTGTAATATATAATTATTAATCCATTCTTCTATTTCTTGAATATATGAATACATCTCTTCATCTGATTCGCATGAAATATACGAAAAATCTTTATCACAATATGATTTACTATCAATGAACTTATTATACTGTAATTTGAATATGTTAATTTCATCACGGTTCTGATTTGTAACTTCGTCGTAAATCATACGAAGAATATCGTTATTCATAGATTGAAGATTATTGTTTGCAAATGTCATATTGTTATCTATAATATGATAAATTTATCACTTTTTTATCAAAATGTTAAAAAAACATTTCGACATGAACAATACTTAAAAATAATTTCACTTTTTATATTTAACAAATATGATATTGAAATATATCTCAATATTTTTAGTGTTTGTAGCACATCGAGTACAAACATTTCCAATATCAATGTCGATACAGTGTTTCAATCAATGGCATTGTATAGATTTTATGAAAAATATTGACACTACCAAGCCACATTCGTATAATATAGGAGATCTACCTCTTATTACATGGTTTGATAAAAAGAAGGCATATACAACAATGAATGTATGCGAGCATATGGGATCACGATTGGACGAAGGAAAAGTTGTAAACGGATGTTTATATTGTCCATATCATGGGATAGAATATAATAAGAATATGACACTTGGAGAATCTGTAATATTTCAAGACAAATTATGGTGGAGTTATGAACCAATAAAGAAGAAACCACCTGTTGTACCCTTTTATGATAATAAAAACTATGAGACATCCACTATAACAGTTGAAGTAGATGCTAATATCAAAGATTGTATAAAAAATACAATGGATATCAATCATCCCGCTCTTATTCACAATAATTTTCTTGGTTTTGGAAGCGATATTCCTCCAGAAAATGTAAAAAAACATACATACAAAAATAAGGATATTATCGGAATGTCATTTAATTATAAAACCTATAATGGTTTGACATATTTGAAAAAAGGATTAAAGAAGTCTATAAATTTTCATATGTTCGAATATCCTTTAACATCATGGTCAAGAGTATCATTGCCAGGTGGTGAAAATTTATTTGTAAATGTCAATTTATTGCCTTTGTCAGTGGATAAAACCAAATGGATTGTAACATTAAAACATAACTTTTGGAAATCTAAAATTGAAAAAGAACTACTTCAATTCACTGCAAAATGTATAATATACCAAGATCAAGTTCAAATGAAAAGACAATCCAGAGAATCAATTTTGAAAAATATTGTATGTGATAGAAAACAACTTGTAAACGAAGAACATATGAGAGAGATCAAAAACATGACAGAGTTTTATAAATATCCCTCGACAGGAAGAGTTGTGACATTGTATAATCACGCTTTATCCAAAAGGTAATTAATTTTTTTAATAATATCTTGTTTAGATATTGATTTTGGTCCTGTAACAAAATGCTTGGTTTCAAATGATATGTTAGCTAATTTATTGTAAATTTTGTTATTGAATCTATCAAATCTAATGAAATAATGTGTTTGTTTTGATTTTGTAATACTTTCCTTAGTTATTTGCCCTGCTTTGGATCCTACTCTTTGAATAGAGATATGGGGTCTGCCATTTCTATTTACAAACGAATATCCATTTGGATATATCTTTAATGGAATAACTCTATTAAAATCTTTTTTCTGCCAAATTTGAAAAACACAATTTATATCAACACTTTTATTATCAAATACAAAAGAATTTTTAGGTAAGTCAAATTGAGAAATCAAATGAAAGTTTGGAGGAAAGAACTTTTTCATACTGTTTTTTTTAAAGCTTCTTGGTAATATAAAACTAATAGTATTTGCAAATGACGATTTCTTAATAAATTTGATCGCAATGGAAGAACTGTTTCCAAATGGAGGATTGCCAATTATATGAACATTTTTATTCTGAAAAATATGAGTATCGAGTGTCAAAAAATTTTGTTCTTTTATAGACGAGTGTTCTGGTTTGATATCATAAAAGTAGGTTTTCTTGAACATTTGCTTTAAAGGTTTAATAAAAGCACCATTTCCAGCACTTGGTTCAATGCATACATCATCATCCATTATATTTACATGTTGCTGAAACATATTACAACATAGTTCAACTATATGCGGTGATGTATAAAACTTGTCAAGTTGCATAGAATATGTCTAACAATAACTAATATAAATAAAAAAACATTTTTTGGTTTTTGGTTTTTATACAACAACTACACGCAGCCAAGGCAAATAAAATACAACACAATTGCGACACTAACAACACATATAACACAACATATATGACACAAATGACACCTGTAACAACACTGATGAAAACCTACACATGTGATTACTCGCAATCAAAAATGGTATTCATCATTGAAGAGACAATATAAACAGAATGATAAAATGATGGATCGGTTGCATCAATGATATCAATGTAAACAGGTGACATTTAAATAATATAAACTTTTTATTTAAGTATTATGTCATTTTTTTCAAATTTTATGAAAAATCAATACAAATTTAATAATCAATTTTTATCCATTCTAATGGACATAAATCTTTTAAATTATGCTTTACAAGAGCAGGTCCAAACCAGTTTTTCATAGGATAGCAAACCATTTTATTAGAATTTGAAGAAAAATATGCACCCCACCATGAGAAACTACTGTTTGCAATAATATGATGTTGGCAAAGACTTATTAAAATCAATTGTTCCCAATCTGGAATATTGTCGGATACTTTGATAAAATTATATTTCAAGTTCATTTCATCGATGTATTTTTCAACGTTTTTATTATCAATCTCCTGACAAAAATATAAAATATTGTAATCATTGAGATTCAAATGTTTTTCTAAGTATTGAATAGCATTAAAATAGTATTCCTTTGGCAAAATAGGATGATTTTCTTTGAGATAAATATAATCTCCTTGACGGAAATGTATTGAAATACACGGCTTTGTAAAAAGATGTTTATATTTTTCTTGAATTAAAGTTTGAGTTGAACGAATTCCCAAGATATGCAAAATTTCATCATATTCTTTTTCAAAATATTTATAAGATTGAAAAAACCCCCTTATTTTTAAATTCTTTTCATAAACTGGTATTTCATTATGATGGAAATTTTCTTCATTATAAAACTCAAAATCTTCAATTAAGAAAGGTGTCGTCTTGTGTTTGATATTTTTCAAAAGATTATTGAAATAAACAGGGTTACCGTTAGTAATGGTTGTAGAATCTTGGGTATGAAAACTATAATCTATATTATTTTTTATAGAATATGCAATTGTTGTAAATATCATGAAAATTTGATTGCATAATCCTGCGAATAGTTGTGTTTGTACCGATTTGTTTTTTGAATTGTTTAATATGAGATGATTATAATTATGTTTTTTTTGAATTTCTTTTACAATATTATTTGCCATGATATGATATTTTCTATGATCTGAATGTATTTCACTTATAAAATTCGTGTTTGATACAAAAAATGGATATGTTAAAATACATGTATTGACACTTTGATAAATCAGGTTATCGGCAACAATCCAGTCTGATGAAGAAAAATCAAAATCATAATTAGATATCATATATTGATCAAGAATATTTTTAGCACCTTCTCTTGAAACTAAATATAAACCAGCGCTTGGATATTTATCATTGTTATGTTTTTTAAAAAATTTACCATTTGCAAATTCTTCATTGAAAAGTTTGAGAATACAAGGATGTCCGTTTGTAAACATTTGAAGTATGTCTATTTTTTCATTGTCAATCTCGTAATGAGAAATATATTTCATAAGTTTGTCGAAATCAATATCTGGAATATACATATCGTCTTCGCAAACAATGAAATATTCATGATTTTGGTCGTAACCTTTTTTTATAGCTTTTATATGTGATATCAAACAACAAACTTCATAATCGGTTTCTTTCGATGATATGTTTTTTTTAATATTGTAGTTTTTTAGGTTTTTTGGAGTGACGGCAGACACTCTCTCGTTTAAAAATGGGAGATTTGTAAATTGATCATTCATAAAATTACTCCTTGCAACAGATTCATTTATATTTATCCAAAAGAACTTCATTTATTAAAAATAATGCAATATTTTCTTATATAATGAAAATCAGAAAGACAAAAAAAACGATGTTTTCTCAAAAGTCTAGGAGGCATCTAGGAGAGAGAGGGGGTAAAAAACGCAGTAGAAAGTTTTTTTGTGATAAGGATTTTACATTTAAAGAATAAATATGTACATCATTAATAGTAATGACGCAAAACGACGCAATAAAATGGCACGAATGCGCACTTTGTCAGTATAAGTCTAAGCGCAAGTTTGATTTAAAAAGACATCAAAATGCTAAACATAAATATGAAATGTTGGAAAAACAACAACTTTTAGAAAGTGTACAAAATGTTACCCCAAATGTACAAAATGTTATCCCAAATATACAAAATGTTATCCCAAATGTACAAAATGTTATCCCAAATATTTTTCAGTGTTCAAAATGCAATAAGATTTACAAAACTATAAGGCATTTACATAACCATGAATCAAAATGTAATAAAGTTGACAGTCTTACTTGCCCAAAATGTATGATTTCTTTTTCAAATAGACATAATAAAAATAGACATATTAAAGCAGATAAATGCAAGGCAAGAAGTATCATTCATGCACGTACACCAAATGTACAAAATATAACAAACAACAATAATATAACAAATAACAATACAACAAATAATATTCAAAACAATATTATAATCAATAACTTTGGATCTGAAAGAATAGATCATATTTCACATGAAGATATTGTTAAAATACTAACAAAAGGAATTAGAACCATTCCATTGTATATAAAAAAGAAACATTTTGATGAAGATTTTCCAGAAAACCATAATATTAAGTATACAAATGATAACAAGTGTAAAGTTTTAGAAGAGAACGCTTGGAGAGAGAAAGACATTGGATTGCTTACAAATAATTTGGTGAAAGATAATACTGAAGTTCTTCTGATGTATTGTGACGAAAACGAAATAAAATTATTAAATGAAATAAAAAATGTAGAAAAATATGATCATATACGGAATAAACTTTTTATAATTTACAATAAAACAGATAACGAGAAGTATAATAGCGTTTTGAAACAAATAACAGATTTGATCAAATTTTCAGAAGCAAAAGGAAAAGATGTTTTGACAGAAACAGATTGTTAATTTTTCAGCATATATGATACGAAAAATTCTAAATATATTATTAGTGTCGAAACAGATTTATTTGGATTATTGGATAAACCACGATTTTGCAGTGATTTAACGAAAACAAAATTGAAAAGATAGGAAATGTTGTAAAAAAGCCAAAAAAGATATTTCAAAATATCTTTATTTGGTTTTTTTGAACAGTTTTTTCATCTTGAAATATATATGTCAAGCTCTTTTAAAAATTTATTAAATAAATACATGGGCACTCGAGACTTGTAGTGAATGTTTGTTTCATTTTTCAATCGCATGGCTGCTGTTTTTGTGGCCAAACAATGTCTTTTATACAATCTAATAGGAGAATTCCAAATTTGGCTGTCTTCTATATAATTCATATATTTGTAAAGTTCAAAGATTGTATATACATTGACATGAATAGTCTCATAGCAATTTTTGCATTTTTCAAAGAAATTCAATAGGAATTTTATTGTAACATATAATACATGTTTGTTATTATTGTATTGATTAATGCATATTTGATTATCTAAAGTATACTTAAGATGATGAGATCTTGGTAAATTCTTCAATAAGTTGCATTTTTTGAAATATTCATAAATATCAATATCAATGTTTTCCCATGGTTCTATTTTAATACATTTTGCAAAATAGTTTTGCAATTGTTTGCAAACAATATTATCATTTTTGTACTCTTGAATGATTGTTTTTGAAATATATCTCATCAAATTGTCAACAAGACATTCATTGATATCATCTGAATGGTAGAATATCGTACAATATTTCTTGCATAACTTTAAAATAGTTATAGTGTGTTGAATTTTATAAGAATCTAAATCCAACATATCAAAATGTATGGTATTCTGAATCATTTCCTTTTTTTTTATGTTTTGGATTATGTTGTCAAAATCAATTACAGATATTGAACTATTCATAAGCACGTTATATACATTGTAAGGTTGTATCGTAAAAACTGGATCGTGTTGTATAAAATTTTGAATCATTTCATTTATATTTATGTTTTTGAAAACACACGATGTATGAACATCAGCAATATTTTTTAAATTCAATTGAGGTATGATAAAATTTGTGATAATATCTGTGTTAAGATTTGTGATATTTGTCATGAAAATGATAAATGATAATTCTTATGTTTTGTTATCATTTTTTTTGAAAGTTCGGTAATATTTATAAAGATATTATGAAAAAAAGACATATATCGTCCCTCTCAATTTCTTTGATACTCATAGAATCGATTCTACAGCCTCTTCATCTGACAGTTCCAATTTATTATAAAGGTTTGTAATTGACGTATGGGACAATGTATATCATTAAATCAATCATTTTTGGGAATAAAAGATAAATTTGTCTTAAAATTCGGAAAAAATGACAGTATTTTTATTTTTTTCCTTTATCTTAAATCCAAAAGAAACGCATTGCAAATGATCTCTCCGGTTACCAAGGATTCTACCGAGATTGGCTCCACAACTTCTCTCAAGCTTGAAGAGTTGAATACCGACATTCTTTCTCAGATCTTCAATGAGGTAACAATCCAGAACCGTGATGAGATTGCCATCTTCAAAGCCAAGTATGAGAAGTTCATCCAGAGCAAGGGATATGGCGCCGTCGATTTCACCAATGAAAGTATCCTCATAGATGATAAGGCAGATGAAGTGCATAGTTGGATTGTCGATTACGTCCATGACCTTTCCCAAAATCAGGTCAATGCAATCCTGGTTGTCTATGGCATCAACAAGGCACTTAAGCTGATGTACGATTTCCACAAAATCGGAATGGGTGACGACGATGCTGAGTTTTGCGAGGAGCTCACTGTTAATCCAGCAGACAGAGATATGGTCGATCTGATTTTCAAAGACGAAGTTAAGTTTATGTCTAATTGGAAGGAAAATAAGAATATGTAAGAGACGGAGATGATAAAAGAAAAACAAAAAAATGAAAAACCTGAAAAAATAGGTTTTTTATTTTGAACATCAAGAAATTCAAAATCGAGAGCATCACAAGTGTCGTCATTATAATTTTTTTAGTATTTTTGATAACAATATAAATAAATTTTCTTTACAACAATCTATTCTTAAACTAATTTAAAACATTCCGTTTATTGTGATAGTATTTCAAATTTTTAAATTTATAGAAACAACATGAATCATATTTATCATATTTTTTCAAGAAATTAATACGGTTTTTTTTAATACATTATTTGATATTTGACACATTTTCATTTTTTCACATATCGAATAAATTCCATTTTCTTTATTTTGATGCATTTGAATAAAACCGAAACAATAATGTTATCATTTTTTCAAAATAAGAAATTAAAAATCCTAAACAAATCTATTTAAATCTGTTTTTTGTTTGTATATTAAATAATTTATCATCAAATACGGGATTATCAAATTGGCGAATCCATTTGTCATTCGGAGAACGAAATGGAGTATAATGACAATTTTTATTGGTAATTTTGGTTCCTTTAAGAAGATTATGGCTTCTCACTAATCGATCCTCTACTTCAATAGACGTTTCATTACATTTTGAAAAATCAGTAGAATCTGGATGATTAAAAACATTATGAAAACGAAAGTGATTATTATTTCTTTCTTCAATAGCTAATTTTGACATATGATCTGTAGAAATTTTACAAGATTCGACATACGGTATAAAATGATTCATTCTATATTATTTTTATATTATAAAAAAGTAGAATGCATATAATCGATATCAATTCTGTTGATCAATTCACAACAATGTTGAAACAAAAACAAGTTATGTGTTTGTATCACTGGAAATACTGTGGTCATTGTCATTCATATATGCCAATTTGGGAGAAAGTTGCTAAAAGATGTAATGTACCAGTAATGAGAGTTGAGTTGAGTGTTATGCAAAAATTACCAAAAGAACATCATGTACCAGGATTTCCAGTAGTTGTATTATATGAAAATGGAAAAAATAAAAATCAAATAATTGGGAAAAGAGTTGAATCTGATTTACATAGATTTGTAACATCAAATACGAAAGTTCCTAAACCGATATTGCCAAAACCAGTTGTAGTAAAGGCAAAAAAAACTGTAGAAAAGAAACCAATAAAGAAAGAGTTGAAAATCAAAAAGAAAGAAACTAAAAAATGAAAATTAGTTTAAGAAATATATTATTCATATATAATAATGAGTAATACAACAACAGAAGATATCGTAATGATGGCAATAAATGAGAAGAAAGATCCAACCGAAGAAGAACTCGAATCTTTCAAATCATTGGTAAAAGATTGGTTTAAATTTGACGATCAAATCAGAAAACTCATGATTGCTATCAGAGAACGGAAAGTATATCAGAAAGAATTAGACAAACAAATGCAAAATTTTATGATAAAATTTGGTTATAATGATTTAAATACATCACATGGAAGAATAAAATCCAATGTGAGAGAAGTCAAGGCTCCTATTAAAATGAAAGAAATAAAAGATCAATTATGTAATAATAAGGATATGACGGGTCCAGAACTGTATGAAAAAATATTTAACACAGATCGTCAGACATATGTTAAAAGTAGTTTAAGAAGAATAGTTCCGAAGGTATCATTGCGGTTGTAAATCACATTTATAATTCTTTTTTTGTTCAAGATAATCTGATAAAACAATATCATATTGATAATTTGTGGAATAAAATATAGATTTTATTTGTTTTTTATTTATATAGTTTTGACAATTTAAACAAGGTCTGGAATATTTGAAAAGATTACAGAAATCATTTGAACCAATACGCACAACATATAATTCAGAATCAGAAAGAAATTTGTCATATTTTTTGTTCATTCTACTAAGAGCTGCAACTTCTGCATGGATACTATTTTCACCGAAATAATAATTAAATCCAGAAGCGATAATTTGTTTTTTATATACAACGATAGCACCGTGTTTATGATTCATAGAAGATTTCATTGCAAATTTGGCAGCAATATCCATATAATATTTTTGCCGATTGTTCATTTTTTTTGGCGATTCAGTATCGAAATGTTGAAAATATTCAGAAGTAACAATATCAGCATCTTTATCTACAATACTTTCTTTTATTTCTTTTTTCAACAATCTGAAATCAAAGTACGACATTTTGACTCTCCTCGCATTTAAAGAATCTACCATGTAAAATTTATAATTACTTAAAAAATATATATGGGTGAAATAAAAGCACCCATATCATTTTTTTTGATTTATATGAAAATAAAAAAATGATTTAGTTTAAACAATAAATAGTATTTATTTCATAATACAATGGATAATGAAGTTTATGACATCTATATCAATGAAACATCACCGAGGGCAAAACAGCCTGATAAAATAATTACAAGTTTAAAACCACATCAACAAGCAGGTTTATATAAAGCATATAAAATGGAACAAAATGGATGTCTGAAATATAAATTAAAAACAAGTCCTATAACAAATACTATGAATATGAATGAAATAGAGGAGAAAAATGTTTCAATTAAATTCAAATCAAATATAGGAATTTTAGGAGAAATGGTAGGATATGGAAAAACATTGACAGCATTGTCGATAGTGGCAATGTCAGATATAAATACAATTCATAAAAACAGTGAAATGAATACAAGTTACTGTAATCCAGACAATTATAGTTACGTAAGTAGTAGTAGAAAAAATAGAAATATATTGGAAGAAAATGTCATCCGAAGCACTTTAATAATAGTGCCAAGAGGACCAGTGTATGTACAATGGGAAAAATCAATAAAAGAAATGACAAAATTAAAATATTTAGCAATAGAAAATCTAAATTTTATAAAGAAATATCTACCAAGTGATAGCAGTTCAGTTACAGATATCGTAAATTTCTTTAACCAATACGATATAGTCTTAATAAAAAATACAACGGTTGAGTTATTATTCACACGATATCGACAGATTATACCAAATGATAAAATGCCTTTATTATCAATAATAAAGAGATGGAAAAGAGTGATGATAGACGAAGCACACGAACTCATACATTCTGTACCATTGTTATATTATGAATACTTGTGGTTAATAACGGGAACATATTATAGTTTATTATATAGGATAAAATCATACCGAAGTATATTATACAATATAAGAGAATGTATAAATTATGATACGATTGATTTATTAACGATAAAAGGAGAAAGAGATTTTGTCAGAAATAGTTTCAAAATACCAGAACCAAATGAACATAAATATATTTGTAAGATGCCAACACAAATGAATATCATTAAAGGATTTGTATGTAAAAACATCTTGGATAAAATAAATGCAAATGATATAGAAGGTGCAATAAGAGAATTAGGTGGAAAAGTGGATACACAAACAAATGTTATAGAATTGGTGTCAAATGAATTGCAAAGAGAAATCAAAAATAAAGAAAAGGAGAAGGAATATATTGAAAGTTTGGATATACCTTCTGATAACAAAAGATTAAGAATAGATTCGATACAAAATGAAATAAATGCAAAGAATGCAAAATTAATTGATTTGCAAAATCGAATAAATGATATTGAAAATAAGATGTGTTCGATATGCATGTATGATATAGAGAATCCCTTGATACTTGAATGTACACATTCATATTGTGCTTCATGTATTGTACAATGGCTTGAGAAGAGTTTGAAATGCCCTGAATGTAGAAATGAAATAAATACAGAAAAAATAATTTCAATAACCAATAAGAAAACAGAAATAGAAGAGAAACCAAAAATGATGAATAAACTGGAAACACTTATCAATATCGTCAAAAATAAAACTGATGGTAAATTTATAGTATTCAGTCAATATGATAATAGTTTTATAGATGTGAAAGAAGTATTATATAAGAACAACATATCGTTTTCAGAAATGAAAGGGAATACCAATCATATGATGAATATATTGAATAATTTCAAAGATGGGAAACTACAAGTAATTTTACTTAATACCAATTTTGCAGGAAGTGGAATCGACATAAGTTTTGCAACAGATGTTATAATATATCACATGATGGGACCAGCAAAACATCAAGCAATTGGAAGAGCTCAACGAGTAGGAAGAAACGATGTTTTAAACATCCATTACTTATGCTATGAACATGAAATTGAAAATATATAAGAATTATTATAGTTTATATATTCAAAATGGACGAAAACAAAGAACTAAAAACAGTAAATGAAGATGAACAACTAAATGAAATTAAAAAAAAGAAAATAATTATTGGACTACCTGGAGATAGTTTTAGTTCCAAATTTTTGACATCATGGTCGAATATTCTTATTTCCCTATGGTCATCTAATAAATATGAAATAGCTATTTCAACCGGCACAGGGTCATATGTTCCCCATGTAAGAATGCAAACTCTTGGCTTAGATGTACCAAGAGGACATGATCAAAAACCATTTAATGGCGACGAATATGATATTTGGATGACAATTGACAGTGATATCATGTTTACTCCAGAACAAGTAATTGAACTAATTGAATCCACTGAAAAACACCCAGTAGTAAGTGGAATATATAGGATGGTCGATTTGCAACATTTTTCATGTGTAAAGTCATGTGACGACGATTACTATGCAACAAATGGGACATATGAATTTGTTTCACAAGAAACACTTGAAAATTGGAAAAAAGAACCTGAACTCAAATATATGCCAGTTGATTACACCGGACTTGGATTTATGGCTTGTAGAAAAGAAGTTTTTGATAAAATGTCATATCCTTATTTTGATGGAACTGTAAAAGATATTAAAAAAGATGATAAAATTATCAAATCTTATATGTCAGAAGATTATAACTTTTGTAACAATATCAAAAAAGCAGGATTTGAAATTATGATCAATACAAATCTGAGAGTTGGTCATATGAAACATCTGATAATTTAATTATTTGAAATCAAACTTATTTTTATGTTTAGTAAATATAGACAAAAAATTTACTTTTTAAATGGAATCAAAAATATTAGATATAATGAAAAAGGTTGGAATTACTTTTATGGTTTTTGCAATCCCTATGATTCTTTTAGCTATTTCTATTTTGATGAGAAATGAGAGACTTTGGATGACGGTTTTTCAAGTAATAGGTTTTGTACTTATTGTTATATTACTGTATTTTCTACAACAAGAGTTTAATAATTATAGCAAATATATAACTAACTTTGATTACGATTCGGTTTGGATTATAATAGTATTTTTATTAGCAATTGGTATATTGCTGCAAATTCTGATAGTAATATATACAAGAACCTGGACATATTCTCCAGATTTTATTTATCCATTAATTATGACAATTGTATATTTGCCTATATATTTTGTTTTGAAATATAACAAGGATAAGTTATCATTTGTTCTTGGATCTTTATGGGGTGGAATATCATTTATCGTATCATTATTATTTGCATTTCAATCAGCATTTAACGATGAACCAAATGCAATATTCGGACTTTTATATGTTGTATTAGCGTATGGTTTGATAATCTTTTCAGCATTATCGATTGTGTTTTTATCAGAAAACGTTACATATGGAATTGATAAACTTGCCAATTTCTTGATATTATAAATAATATATTTAAATATTAGATATAATAACCATTTAATGGTTGAAAAATTCAAATATTTTGTAATATTGATATTAATATTTATTATTTTATATTCTGTTTTTTGTTTTAAATTAAAAGAGCATTTTACATACGAAGTACAACAAGATATTGATACAAATTATAGACAATGTCAAGTATATTACATCGATGATACAGAAATGTGTGATCAATTACAAGAATATTATGAAATGAATGAAATAGATTTATATAATATCATACAAGAAACAAGTGATGAAAATATAAAACCAAAATTGCAAGAGATATATACAAACAAAATAAATAACTCAAATACTCGAAATTGTAAATTAGTTTTTAACAATTGGAAAGAAAACATAGATAAGGATGTGAAAAAATATTCAGCTGCCTCAAATCCAAATTTTGCATTACAACACGAATGTAGTTTAGAGCCTGGTAATGAAAGTACAATAACCTCAAATTCTAGTGTAAATACTACTACAATAGATGGTAATACAAGTTTATATTTTCAGAATTTTGATTATAATAATGTATATTCTTCTATATGTTATTCTTCAAGAAATAATGAACACGATATTCAAGTAAACGACAAATATTTTATGAATTTTGTCTGCACTTACAATCTTCCAAATCGGCAAATTAAAATTAAAGATGTTTTATTCAAGAAGACTTCGGAAGATGGGAAAACACTGCAAGATGTCAATACATCCGATATGCCAAACATTCAAAAAGGAATAGACAAATATTTCAATAAATATCTTGTTAAAACAGACAACCGTTTGAAATTTCGACCATTAGATCAAAATATAAATACTTATAAATTTTCAAAAGATTTTTGTGGCATCACAAATGGAAATACAATACACAATATAGATTTTTCACTTGCAGACTTGAATTTGGATCTATCTTGTAATTTACAATTGAGTGATACAAATGTTTTGAATCGATTGGAAAATAATATGGAATATTCACCAGATAATTTAGTAACAACCATTGATTCAATAATTGCAGAAAAAAACAATAAGATTAACGAATTAGATGCTGCTAATTTAAATTTGGTTGTAACTCCTTCAACTTATACAACTTCTGTAACCGAAGATAGTGAAAATTTGTTGCAAACAAAACGAAGCAATACCGATAATGCCCTTGTAAATTATATGGAAAATGGATATACTGATGACTTAAAACAGCTTCTTTCAACAGCTATAACAGATGAAATAAATACAACAAGATCTCAATTACGAGTTACATATAACAATTTCATTGAAACAATAACCGATAAATATGAATTTGGATATATAAGAAACGATGCATTATACGAAGAAGATGTATTTGTATCATCGTTTGACGACTTCAATAAATTACTTCTGGAGAAAACAAAGAGTGTTTCTAAAGAAATAAAAGTAGGCAACAGTAGTGATGTCAATACTTTTACAACACAAGACAAAAAAGCAAATAATATAGTTTGTACAGAAATTACTGGTAATATATTAATTGATAAGAAATATTTTCAATTTTACATAGAACCTCATCCTGATATTGAAAAAGAATCTATTGAAGTTTTTCTTACTTTTAATGGTAATAATGGTAAAAGACTTCACCAAAAAGTAGCTTATAAATACGGGTATCAGAATGAGACAGAAACAATGTATAATTTAACTCAAGTTCAAAAGAATGTTGTATATGATATGAAAACACCTATAACACCGTATCAAGTAAGTTTTTTGGAGACCAATATTCAAAAGTACAAACTTTTTGGATCAAATGATCAAACAACGTGGGAAACTATAAGCGAATATGATATAAATAATCATGAAAATTTTGAAATTAAAATTTTGAAAGAAAAAGAAGATTATTTGGATAATTTATATTGTTGGTATAAATTTGACGAAAATCTCCAAGATAGTTCTGGAAATGGCAATAATATACAATTGAATCACTTACATCGTGTAATTGGAGTTGGCGATGACACATATGACAATGTGAGACAAACAGGTTCTCATTCTTTTATACTCGATAATGACAAATATTTGACAGTTCCTACGACTAATTTTAGTACATTTGATGGTTTTACAATGTGTGTATGGGTAAGACTTGATAGATTCACACGCTGGACCAGAATCATCGACTTTGGATCAGGCCCTGGACAAAATAATATTATTGTATGTAGATATGGTGCATCAAATAAACTCGGATTTGTTATATTTGATGCTGTCGCAAACAGACATCAGTGGTTATTTACAAACAATGATGTTATACAAGGAAATAATTGGATGCATATAGCTGTAACAAATACGAAAAATGCAGATAATGTTACAGCGATAAGTCATATATATGTAAATGGAGAGGATCAACCAGTTAATAATAATAATGGAGTTCCAGTACCTGATCATACTCCAAATATATGTTTTGTGGGTAAATCTCATTGGGGAGAAGGAAATGACCCGCTTTTGAGAGGAAGAATGGATGACTTTAGGATATATACAGAAGCATTGAGTCAAGAAATAATATCAAAAATCTATCATGGTAAACGTAACATAAGAAAATATCCAGGATTTATTTTAGGCAATAATGAAAGTCATACAGGTAATAATGTAGGAGGTGATTTATATTATCAAAATATGAATTATCTTATTAAATGGAGCAGTGACTATGGGAGTTGGAAACCTACCCATTTTTTCAATTCAATACAAAGCAATGCACCAGGGGGACATAGTAATAATTGGACGTATGATTCTGGAAATCAAAAATATAATAGGCAAATACCAAGATATACAGGAACATATAGAGGGGAATGGATATATTTACAATGTCCAAATGGGATATATCCATATAATTTGCGATTTTATAAAAGAGATGGTTTTAGACACCGAGTTCCATATGATTTCAAGTTTTTTGGCACAAATGTCAACACATCAGATGGTTGGTCAGAACTTTTACACGAGAGAAATGCAGTTTATGTTAATAAAATGTATGTTTCGAAACCATTGATTGGAATTCAATCATTTGATACGTTTGCAATATGTGTCAAAACGATAGGTTATGTTAATTCGGGTGGTAATTTTGTTACAGGACATGTTCTTAATTTTGATGAAATAGAAATATATGGAGGGTCTGAACCATATGAACAAAATGACAGAAAATACCGATATTTTAAATTAGATTACACTGGAAATCCACCAAATATGATTCTGAACGGCCCTAATACAGATCTTTATTCGCAGTATTATACAAATGATATATCACAAAATAATGGGTACTATGGAATATACATAAGATGTTTAAGAAATATAGAACATGCTGAAAAATCCCTAAATGTAAAATTTAAATCAGTCAATGATCGTGTTACTGCTGCTCTTGAATTAAATAGATCATATTTTGAAGCATCAATGAAAATTAATGAAAACATTCCAACTGATTCTGAGAATATTTTAGAAAAGATGTTGTTATTAAAATCAAGTCCTACAGAAACATTAATTAATTACAGTGATAATAAAAGACAAGTTACAATTAATGATGAGTTAACAGGTATTACAGTTGAAAACTTCTTTATAAACTGTCCTAAAATGCCTTCTTATGACACTGTCCCTAATTTAACAACTGAAATCAATAGACAGAATTTGAACTCAATTTTTGAACAATTAGGAACAATTAGATCAAAACAAATAAATGATTTTGACTGTTTAACAACATCCGAAGAGTTTGAAAAATTACAATCTGGTTTCAACACAACTAGTGGTATGAGCAACGCTTTAATCAATAATATAAAAGCAAGACAGGATAATAACTCTCGAAAATCTGTAATACAAAATGAGATAATCAATTATCAAAATATCAAAACTCAAGTCAATAATTTCAAAAATATTAAAGTAAATATATCGGAGTTGACGAACAAAATAAGAAACAAATCATTGGATTTCACAAAATTTGTGAAATGTCTAACAAACTATAATAACACAACCAATGTTTTTATAGAATTAGATGTAACAGGAATGTAATGATTGTTTAAGGACAAAATATGAAATACCAAATAGCAATGTCAGTTTATTACGAATATAATATTATAAATACTCTTCCATTACTTGATTACAATAGTTGTGAAAACCAATTATGCTACTATCCAAGATATAAAATAGTTGATACAAACAATATTTTGAAATGCTTCAATCGAATGAACTCTAAAATCAATATATATGGTAAGTATTTTAAATATATCAAAGTCAAATCATCAAGATATTTCAATTTGGTTGATGTTAAAACGCTATTTTATTATATTATTGTAGAAAACAATTTTGAGTTCAATGATGTAAATGACCTTAATATCGATATAATTGAAAGTTTATGTAAATCAAATAATTATGTAATGATAACTTGTCCTGTTTTAGAACAAAATAACGAATATTACACAATATCAAATAACTCAAAAAAAGAAAAAATAGTTTTTACACCTAATTATATAAATAATGATAAGTATATAATAAATTTAATGATATGTAGGGGATGTTATTCATTCGGCGATAATATCAATATCTTAATAGCATTATATAGTCATAAATATTTAGAAAAACACGAACTTTTAAATTTGATTCAAGTTGTCAAAAAGAATTTGATAAATAGTTACACTGATAATATAATGTTATTTTTAATGTCGTCATATAAAGTAAATTATTTAGCTTGTGATTTTTATTCTATTTTTGTGTTGCAAAATATAAATGTTATATCCATGTCAGAAGATATACTGCAATTTTTCGACATATATTTTTTGAAAAATCAAAGTTTTATACCCTTTGAAATCCAAAACAAAAATATTTTTTTAACCATGTCTTCTTGTATGTATCCCTATATTCCAGAAATTCCAAAATATAAACATTTAACAGATGAAAATGTGTATATATTTGATATGTATGGTATACTGGCTTCAATTCTTATTAACGAAACCTTGTATAAAAAATGGATGAAAGATCAGAATATTATTTTGCAAGATTATAAGAAATTATTCGGCAACAGTATGTCATTACTTTTGATCAACATTCTCAAAGGATTGGTAATGCTAAATACTTATGGTTATGAAAATATTAAAATAAATCGTTTCAAACTTTTTAATATATGGAATAATATATTATCGCAAGTATATTCTCAAGAAGCATTAAATTTTATGCTACTGTATCAAAAAATACCAAGGGATATGTTAAAAAATATATATGAAATGAATTTGATCAATATTCATGAAAAGACTATCCTGCTTATATATGATAAGGACATTTGTGATTACATATATAAGGAAGTATCCTATTGTAATTTAATCCCATTTTATAATAAGATTAGGGAACAAAAACTTGAGAGTGTAATGTTGTGTATAAATAAACAATTTTTAGCGGAAGATAAATGTAAGGATAAACATATTATTGGATCAATTTTAATCGACTATATTAAAGAAGATTTTTCACGTGTATTATAAGATTTTATTTTAATTTTACTTTTACCACTATGTTTTTTTTGAAATTCACTATTTTTTTTCTTATCAATATAATTTACAATTGATTCATTTTGCATTTTTTCTTCAGATTCTATTTCATTATTCTTATCATCCTTCAGATCTTCAACATCTTCGTCATTATCTTTCGATTCTTTTAGATCTTCTTTAACATCTTCGTCATCATCATTCGATTCTTTTATATCTTCTTCAACATCTTCGTCATCATCTTTCGATTCTTTTAGATCTTCATCTTTCGATTCTTTTAGATCTTCTTTAACATCTTCGTCATCATCGTTCGATTCTTTTAGATCTTCTTTAACATCTTCGTCATCATCTTTCGATTCTTTTAGATCTTCATCGTTTAATTCATTAATATCTTTAAGATATTCTTTGGATTCTTTCAGATCTTTTAATTCATTGCTATCTTCTTTAACATCTATGAGATTTTCATTTTGAAGTGTACTTTTATATTCATAATCATTGTTTGATATAACATTTTTTTGAGATATACTTGTGGGCTTTTTTACAGATATATTAGACACGTTACGTATAACAGAACGATTATTGAGCTCATCATTCTTGCTAAACAATCCTGCAAACATACCATCAAAAACCCCAGGTTGTTGATCATCATTTTCAATAGAATTAGAAGTATCACCGTCGTCAGTATTTTTGAAAAAGAAATAATATATTATAAATCCCAGTAAAACAAAGATGGAAAGAAGTAAAATTACAAGAATTGAAATAAACATGAATTTAATCTTTGAATAACATTTGAAATTAAAAATATCGGTTATTTTACATTCTTTTGGTTTTTCCTCATCTTTTTCAGCATCTTTGGTTTCTGTTTTAACTTCATCCACCTTAACTTCATCTGTCTTAATTTCATCATCTTCATCATCTTCATCATCTTCATCTTCATCGTGTTTATAATGACTTCGTATATTATATCTGTCAAATGTTGTATTTGAATAATTGTTATCGTCTAAATCATCATTATCTTCAATATAATCTTGTCTATCATAATTTGTATCAATATATTCACCATCAACAGTAGTAACAGGTGGTTTGTACTTCAATTCAGGATCATAAATTCTACCATCACTGTGTATCCAACTTTCAGGAACATCGTCTGAATTTTCAAAAGACTCGAGTTCGTGCATGTAAGTTTTGATAAAATTTAATTTTTGTATTAATTTCATCTTTAATATATAGTTTGAAAATATTTTATAAAATTAGAAGGAGATGTACAAAAGCCCTCGTAAAATTTTTAAGGTTATTGTGTGGAAATCTTTAAATAAGAAAAATGTATACGTTTTTGACACAAGTGAAAAAGAATATACAAATGAAATTGTTATAAAAAAAGATATATATAACGACGACTCTATTGAAACAGTACTATCAAAAATCGGAATCTATATTACCAAAAACGACAAATTTCAAATATATGCTTGGACAAAAACCAACCCAATCCTTTTTTCAATCAAAAAACCAAAATGGAAAGGTTATAATATAAACCCTTTTTTAACTTCTAATTTAGAATCCGAAGAATTGAAAGAACCGGTTGATTATGAATATCAAAAGAAAGGTTTATTTACCAAATATAATGTTATTAATGTAGCATTTTCAAGTGATATACCTAATCAAATACATAAATATTATTTCAACACAAATAATAAAATATCAATCAAACAAAATAATAAAAGAGAAGAATTATTACAATCTATAGCTTATGTAAATGATGACAATGTTGAAATTTTACCAGAATATTATACAAGAATAAATTATCATTGTAAATTGAATAATATATTATTGGCAGAAACTTTTGATAAAATACACACTTCGAATCATATTGATATGATACAATGGATAGAAGATAGCTCCAAAATTTTATACAAATTGTCAAAAGAAAACAGAATAAATAAAGAACTTTTCATGAACATCACAAATATAGATAAAATAAATCAAAACCATGTAATCAATCTATTTAGTATATATAACAAGAGAAGTTACTGCAAAATAATAATACAAAGTAATGACCTGAATATAAATTATGTATTGGATGCAAGACAATATAATAAGTGGAAGGATATCAAAATTCATCATCAGAGAATGATCAATATTTTAGAGAATATGTTGAAACAAAAGTTGAAATTACAAGAAATCGCAGTGAATTCTGGTATTAAAATTAATATAGCAAATTCGTCATTTAAACTTTTAACTGAGAAAATAAGTAAACAAATTGACATCTTTAATGTGGTGAAAAAAAACAGTAAGAATATCGTTTGTACATATAAAAGATCTTCAAATTATAACCAAAATACTGAAATTTATGAATATATTAGATCGAGATTAAATTTAGGTATAACAAATGTTGAAGTAGCAGATGAACTTACGAATCTTGGTATATCTGGAAATACTTTACAAATAGTGAATGATGAAATAGATATTATTCATAAAGGTATCGAATTAAATGAGAGAGATTCAATAAAAATAAAAGATAATGGTACAATATTAGTAGTATCGCCACGATTTTATGGTTATGACATTTCAATAGTAAATTCATACAATATACAAGAAATGAGATATCTTATATTCTGGTTATCAAAAATCATATCACAAACAGTTGATAAGAAGGTAGAGAAAGTACAAGAACAAACGAAACCATCTAAATCTTCAACATCTTCAAATTCATCATTATCAGTTGCTTCATCTATATCATCATATAATTCAAATGGGGGTAGTAACAAAAAAGACAATTATCTTATAACAATGTTACAACAAACTGATAAAGAACTTTTTGGAGAATACTATGCCAGAAATAAATGTCAAAGTCATGTACAACCTGTAGTATTTTCAAAGGAACACAAAGAAGTATTAGAAAGAGGAAATAAAATGATCTTTGACAATGTCATAGAATATGGTTCTAATCCCAATAATTTAAATTATTACGCCTGTCCTAAATTATGGTGTCCTCAAAGTAAAATACCTTTATCAGTCAAAAGCGATGGTAAATGTCCACTTGATGATGAAGAACCTATTAAAATGTATAAGGACCTTGACAAAGACAAACGAAGTTATGTTAAACTTATTAAACCGAATGATAAGGGAATGTGTGTTCCGTGTTGTGGTAAAAATCCAACCACGCAGGTAAAAATCAATAATTGTATGTCATATTTGAATAAAAACAACAATCAAATACAAAATGATGATAAAAAAGACGATGACAACTATCTTATTAACCATACTGCTCCAATAGAAGAAGGGAGATACGGGACTTTACCAGAATACTTACATAACCTGTTATCAGACGAAGATCATAAGAACTGTATTGGGTCTTTGAATACTAAAAATGAATGTTTCATTAGAAAAGGTGTCAAACAATCTACAAATAATAGCATCATTCATGCAATAATGGAAATATTTCAAATCAAACCATCTGAATTGAGGAAAAAACTTGATATGGATTTGACAACATATGTATCATTAGATAATGGAAACATTTGTAAATCTTTCATAGACATCTCATATGGTAAAAGATACGTTAAACAAATGAAAAATAAAAAGATTGAAATCAACGAGATGAATATGAAAATATATGCATCTATGATGAAATATATAGATTATGTTTTATCATCTGATATGACATTTAATAAAGACCCGCAATATATATTACCGTTGGTATATTATTTATTTGAAGTAAATCTGATAATATGGGAAAAAACGAATGATATATCATTGGTATGTAATAATACAGTATTTTCCAAGATTGATTTGAAGACGAAATTTGCAATGATAATAAAGGAAGGAAATTATTATGAACCAATTGTGTTAAAAAAGAGGAGTTCTAATGATAAATATACATTTAAATTGAATAATTATTCAAAATTGAAACATTTGATAGAAAAATGTGGTTATAAAAACAAAGAAAATAGCTATTTTAATAATTTGTACGAATTGAATAATTGGATCGATAATAATATCAATGCTAATAATGAAAAATTCAAAATATCAAAAATTTTACTAAATAATGATCTAAGTATAGATAAAATATTGACAAAAGGAAATTTATTATTGCAATTTCCGAAAATTGGAAGTTCATATCTTGAAAGATTTATAAATGATATGAAAATTAAAAAAGAAAATATATTGTTTGTCAATAATATACAAAATAAAGAATATAATATTAATGTATCTAAAAATGATTTACAACTATTTGTGGATAAATGTCAAACATTAAAGATCAATGTCAGTGTAGGAGAAATATACAAGAACGATGTAAATATGATTCAAATATATTCAAAAATAAAAATTAGTGATAAAAATGATGTGACAAGTGATACAATCATACATATAGATAAATTAAATAAATACCATGATATAATAAAAACTACTGAACTGCAAACGAAAAAATGGTATGAATTACAGAAATATGTAGCAAAGACGATTATGAAGAAGGGTAATAAAACTTCGTTTGCAAATCATCCTGATAAAGAAATAATTGATGTAATTTTAGAAGAGATACCAGAAAATTCAAATGATATAAAAAGATGGATATCGAATATAATAATACAAACAAAATACGATTACTTAAGTAGTGCCATACAAAATAAGTCGGAATTTGTTTTTGCACAAAATGCACTTGTAAAAAATGGTGAAAAAATATTGCCGAATTATTTATTAAAATATCATAGATCTCTACCAAATGAATATGGTGATATTGAAATAACGGAAGACTCTTACAATGTTGATAAAGTATTGAAAGATGAAGATATTGATCAACCGAGTCTTTTAAAAGGGACTGTGAAAAAACTAAATACAAAATGGAATAAGAATAAAAAGATGTATTGGTCAAACATGGTTTATTTAGATATGAAATACAATATAAATACCATATCAGAATTTGTAGAATGGTTATCTATATATATAGGAAATAATCAACTAACATATGAAACTGTAAGGAATACGTCGAAATCAATATATATGAATATGTTGAATGATAAGAAAGCAATGTATGAAATCTTTCATGATACTTCATATTACAATGAATGGATTAAAAGAGGTAAAAAATACAGCACCATAAATATGTTCATGGAAAAAAAATTCAATAAACTAAGTTTAGCAGAGAAACAAGCAATCGTTGAAGACATATTGAATTCAGGAGAGTTATATCCGACTGATATAGATATGTCTACAATATCTCAATTATTGAATATATCAATATTAATACTTCAAAGAGGAGTATATGGAGAATTTAATGAACAATATAATAGAGGTGACATAAATGATCTGAAATTATCATCAGTATTTTTTGGAGCATCAAATATTAACGAAAGACCTCTTATTATTTTCAATAAAGTCTGTGATAAATCACCGTATTGTGCTTATTATTTAGTTGTAGATAAAATGAATCCATCCAACCTTTATATAACATATGATGAAGTTCCCGAAGATATTAAAAAATTGATAGCTTTACATAACTAAACTATTTGAACTTCTTTTCTGATGTTGAAACATTTATTTTTTTCACCCAATTTGAAATTGAATGCGATATCTTCTTCTTCGCAAATATCATATTGTTCTTCAATTTCTTCAGGAATATTTTCTAATTCTTTTGGTATTTTATCTTTTAATAGGTTTACCATAAGTTCTTCGTCAAGTAGAATATCACAATCTCCAGTACCACAAGGAGGTTGTTGACCTAACATAACATTTGCGGAAACACCATTTACATTATCATATTGCGAGAATATACTGGCATTAATTAACATATCAGTTGATTCTTCAAATGATGACTTAGCCAATGGTCCAATATCACCACGGTTGATACCATGTCTGTCAATAGATACCAGACAACCTTTGAATGTCATTGTATCCATGAGAAGTGATAGATGTCTATAATTCATAGAACCTTCACCAGTGACATTCATCAATTCGTTATATAATGAATTACGGGCAGCTTCGATACCTAATGTTTCTTGAATTTCACGAATATCATTGGATACAGTTCTTGTAGCATCAACATTGGGATTAGCGAGAATTTCAATCAAATTTGTACCATCTGTATCGAGAGCCCATTCAATAACTTTATCGAATTTTTCAGTATCATGATTATATTTTTCGTATTTTTTCTTATTAAGAGAAACCTTTTTGATACCTTTGTAACCTTTAAGCAATACTTGATATACAATATTGTGTTCCATCGCTTTGATAGATGCGAGTTCATCGGCTGCATCAATATCTTTCAAAGCAGTTTCAGTCAGTTTCATCATAAATATACATTCTTCGGCATTGTCATCACTGTAAATACAGTCGATATATTTGTCATATGTCATAGTTAATTTTGTATAAATATCAATCATACGAAGACCATAAGATACCATTTTTTCTTTATTAAATTTCATTCTAAGAACCCAAGGTGAATTATTTGAACATCTTCCAGCCAATTCATTGATTTCAATAAATTCTTTATAAATTTCGAATAGACCTTTGTCGTTATCACCTTCACCATCGTCCCAGAAGATTTCACTGTATTCCAATATATCACAAAGCCTTGTAATTTCAATTGAATTTTTAACATTCATCGATATGTTTTTAGCATTTTCTACTCTTTCATCAATAATTTCAATACCATCGTCACCCATGATAGGATTCATAACAGTAGCAATATCATTTTTAAGATAGATGTTTAGAGTAGGTGTTTTTGTTTTTTTGGTTGCACTGAGAATTTCTTTCAATCTTGGAACACCTGATGTTGCTTTAACTGCAGCTTCTGTACCTGATACATGGAATGAATCGAGCGTCATCTGTGTTCCCATTTCACCAATGGTTTGAGCAGCTACAATACCAACCATTTCACCAGGCTGAGCGATTGCTTCATTGAAATGTTGTTCTATTTTAATTACAATCCAGTCAAATATATCTCTAGAGAAGTGATTTTCTATAATCATTTTCTTGGGAGCCAAATGATGACGAATTAATATTTGAAAGAATCTCATACCTTGTTCAAGTTCTTTAATATAGAGTTTATTGATAAGACGATCGATATTATCCATAATATAATCAGGGGTTAAATCGGTTTTGATAGCTTTTATTCCAAGAGATTTCATTTTTTCAATAGCATTGTTGATAATTCTGTAAAAAGGAATAGGATATTTTATTGTTGTATTCTTGAGACCATTGTAAACATTTTCAATGATAAACATTTTATCATTCATAATATTTTCAAAATATTTGGAACATCTTTTATAAGTATCTGAGTTAACTTCTTTATAGGCTTTTGCGATCATATAATTATTTAATTTGTCATTTTTGGTTAGGTTGTATTTTTGTTCCATTTCGATTGAATTCATTTCAATGAATGGAATATATTGAGATTCTATTTTGCAACCGTCCATTCCATCTTCTCCATAAATATATTGAATAATGGAACCTTTGGCATTGCGAACTGTATTGTCATAATGTATCTTAACATCTTCCATCGCTTTTACTAATCTTCTCTGAATATAACCAGTTTCACTGGTTTTAACAGCAGTATCGATAAGACCTTCTCTACCACCCATAGCATGAAAGAATACTTCTTGTGGAGATAGACCATCTATAAAACTGTTTTCCACAAATCCTCTTGCATCTGGACCATCATCATATTTTGTAAAATGAGGCAGGGTTCTGTCGGTAAAACCGTAACCAATACGTTTGCCATCTACATTTTGTTGTCCAACACATGCTACAATTTGTGCTACATTAGTTTCCTTACCTTTTGACCCACATTTGACCATATTAATCATTCTGTTTGATTTTTCATCAATTTGCGAGAGACCAATTTTACCAACTTTGTTTGTTGTTTGATTAAGAATACCGATAATTTCTCTTTCAGTAAAATTGACATTATTAAATATGCTATTATTATCAACGAGTCCTCTCCTCACATCATCCAGACGGTCATAAGCTTTCTTTTTCATAACACGAATAGTTTGTTTAAGTTCTTCATTAATCTTTTCACTTGTAATAAGATCACTGATACCAACACTGAATCCAGATGATAATAACCATCTACAAATAAGTCTTTGAGTGTTATCAAGAAATTTACGAACTTCAAATGGGCCATAATCGTGATATATCACAGGAATAAGTCCAGATGAAATGCCGTGAAATACAGTTTTATCAAGTGTCCCACTTTCTACTTTACTATTTTTGATAACAAACTTTTCTTCAGCTTTATTTTTTCTGACGATATTCAAATTGGGTGGTAAAATGAATGAATATGCATCTTTACCAGAATATTCGTAATTTTTATTTGGTTTTTCTAATTTTCCTGTAAAATTACTATTTACCATTTGTAGATTTGCCATTGTTTTATCATTGATTGTCGTCCAGTCTTTTGTCAAACGAAATGATCCTAAGAGTGTGTCTTGAACAACTTCTATAATTGGTTTACCATCTCTTGGTGCCAATATCATATAAGGAACTGCTGTAATATCCATTAGTTCACTCATTGTTTGAATGTTTTGAGGACAATGAAGATTCATTTCATCGCCATCAAAATCAGCATTGTATGGTGGAGTATCAAGAACATTTAAACGGAATGTTTGATAAGGCATAACAATAACCTTATGACACATCATACTCATTTTATGAAGTGATGGTTGGCGATTAAATAGAATATAGTCGCCGTCGGTAAGATGTCTATGAACTACATCACCGACTTTAAGTTCTTTAATAATTTTTTCAATTTCATTTTGAGCATATTTAAGATTGATTGTTATCATATCTTTTGATTTTTTGACATATTTGGCCCCAGGCCATGTATCTGGACCATTTTTGATAAGAGTTTTGATATGTTCCATATTTGCATTATTTACAACTTCAGGAAATGTAATATTGATAGCAATTTTGATAGGAACACCAAGTTCGTCAATACTGATATATGGATCTGGTGTAATAACAGTTCTTGCGGACTGGTCAACACGTTTGCCATTAAGATTTCCTCTGATACGTCCTTCCTTCTTTTTCATACGATCTGAAACAGATTTAAGCTTCCTTCCATTTCTTTGTTGAGAAGGTGCGAGACCAGATATTTGATTGTCAAGAAGTGTAAATATGTGATATTGTAGTACGAGAGTAATAATACGGATTGTTTCTTCGGAAGATCCTTTTTTAATACGATCGAAAATATTATTATTTGTTTTAATAATTTCGCTCAATTTATGTGTCAAATCATCTTCTCTCCTTTGACCATTTTCTTCAATAATGCTTGGTCTTACTGCGGGTGGAGGGACGGGAAGCACGGTTGTTATCATCCATTCTGGACGATTCCAAAGAGGATTAAATCCCATGATTTCCATATCTTCTTCTGAAATTCTTTTGAATATTCTTAAGATATCTTCGGCAGTAAATTCAGTAACATTTTTTTCAGTTCCATCTTTCCATTCTGCAACAATTTTCATAGGTCCATCTTTATTATACTTTGAAGGTTGTTTTGCATTACAGCCAATAGTACCATCGTCTCCACAACATTTTACTTTATTTGTCAAATTACAGAGTTTGAAATAAGCATTCCATCTCATTTGATTATCTTTTATTGCCATGATTTTTTGCATATCTTGCTGCAGGTCGTTATTTGTAGTTTTAGGAGATACCAGAAGTTTAGAACATCTGTAACAAACACATTTTAATATTTTTCTTGTAATATCAAAGAACATAGCGTGGAATACTGGCCTTGCTAAAACAATATGTCCAAAATGTCCTGGACAAAATGTGTTTTTTTGCTCACATGTACTACATAATTTGTTATGTTCTAAAACTCCCATTCTCGAATCAAACAAACCTCCCACAATAGGTTCATTACAGTTATATGTGTCTGTGCGATTAATTTCTACTACCGAACGAGTAATAATTTCCTCAGGACCCATAACACTGAATTGAATACCCTTAACATCTTGTATTTCAACCTTTTGATCGGTGTAAGATAGTTCAGGATATATTGACATATCTCTTAATTATATAGTTATTTTTATATATAATAAAATCATTTTTTTATTTATGAACATAAATGTTATGTTATTTTTGAATCGTTCTACTTTATTTTGAGTACATGTTTGTGAAATTCAAGAATATATAATGAAATGTACTCATTTTTTTTAATTCAATATTGATCTAAGATTTAGAGTTATTATAATGTATAGAAATGTTTATGCATTGTATTTTTTTCAAATATTTATCACCAGATTTGTGTTGGAACCAGAATCGTAATTTCAGACATTATTGTAGATGTGAATTAAACAAACAGAAAATTTGAGGAAATGAAAAAGAGTACATTTCACTAAAAAAATCTAAAAAATTATAAAGTTTATAAAAAATTCAAAAATAAAAATGAAATGTACTCTTTTTAATAATTCGAAGTACTTGAAATTTCAATTTGGGATATTTCGTTTTCTAACTCGTCGATACGTGATAATAAATCATTATTTTTTTGTTCAAGGGTTATCACTTTGCGATTTAATATTTGAGTAGCGCACACATTAAGAGTGAAAAGGTATGACTTA
>Ga0181576_10000462_pt1 | contig 29639 bp, 20 predicted proteins | sample 101ome_22_FD_132464 | JGI IMG/M metagenome (GOLD analysis project Ga0181576, IMG submission 132464) | Coastal salt marsh microbial communities from the Groves Creek Marsh, Skidaway Island, Georgia - 101412BT metaG (megahit assembly) | ecosystem: Environmental > Aquatic > Marine > Intertidal... | reverse complement strand
CTCGTCGATGCGTCAGCCTTGAGCGTCGCGGGCCCGTCGAGTCGTCCCGACCGGCCGTAACACGGGAGCATGACGCCGCACGGAACGCGCACGAGGGGTTCATCGAGTGATTTCACGACGCGCTGTACTTCATCGACGCTGATGAGCACGTTTCTCGTGACTTTTTTCCGCTCGTAGCCTCGAGTACCTTTCACGAGCTTTTTCGCGCACACGTGCATGTTCAAGCTCGTCGTGGCCGACGCCTCCACCTCTTCGAGATCGGCTTCCGGAATATCTCTAAATTCAGCGTGTTCGTCGCGACATCCCGGAGAGTGCACGACGCGTGACACCCCGGACGACGCCACCGCGTCGTCCTCGACGCCTTCGGCGTCGTCATCGACGTCGACTTCGCGGAGTAAACCAATATCGGTCAAATCGTCGGGCAACGCGAAATCGGCCTTGACGCCCACCGTCAAACCACACTCGAAACAACATCCGAGCGAACTTCTCAAACACCCACCGCTCTCCGAACATTTCACGAGTGCGTGCATCGTCTCTTCCTCGTCCGGCGAGCTGTCCACGCCGTCGACGCTTCGAACGACGTGCGCGCGAACGCCCGCCTTCGATCGCGCGCTAAAAACGCGACTCCTCGCGTCCCGAGAGAGTCGAATCGGTCGCCTCGACACGAGCACGATGTTTTTCTCATCGCATCCTCGGTAGCACTTGAGACTTAAAATCGCCACGCACAGCGCGTCGCGAAGCGCGTCGTCGTCCGCGTCGTCGGTCGGCGTCGTCCATCTCGCCGCCGACGCCGCCGATTCCATCCTCATCCAAGCCTGCTCACACGGCGTCGTCATCGGCACCGCCACCGTCCCCTTCACCGCCCCACTCGTCGCGAGCGTTAATCCGATCGCCTCGCACCGCTCGCTTCGCGCGATCGCTCGCGCGCTCGCCGTCAACGCGCTCGCGAACGCCGTCGGTTCACTCATCACATCACCGCACGCGACGAACATCACCGCGCCCCCGCGCGGGACATCGTCCACGAACATCGCCAGACGCGCGATGTGAATTTTTTCTCGCGCGTTTCCGCGCGTTTTCGAGCCCGTCGCGCGTCCGACGACGCGCGGTGCGACGCGAGCGAATGACGTTTCTCGACCGAAAACGCTCGAGCGTCACACCGTCGACGTCCCGACCGCGCGGGCGACGATGCGCGCGGTCGCGGCGCGATGCGCGCGCGCGCGACGCGTGAGTCGAGGCGCGCGCGCGGTGACGACGGCGTCGCGCGCGATGGGGGCGACGGAGGCGACGACGGGGGGCGCGCCGGCCGCGACCAGCGGGGACGACGACGGGGACGACGACGCGCGAGGCGTCGGCGCGCGAGGTGGGCGCGGGAGACGACGGGAACGGTTGCCGGAGTGGGACGCGGTGAGTTTCGAGCGCGTGCGCGCGATGCGGCGCGCGCTGCACGCGAACGATTTCGACGGCGTGCACAGAGAGTTTGAGGCGCTGACGGAGACCTCGCCGGCGAATCGCGTGGCGTGGAATCTGAGCGTGTTCGCGGCGGCTCGCGCGCGGGAACCGGAGGTGGCACTGAGCATCGTCGAGTCCATGCTCGCGGAGAACCTGGCGCCGTGTTTTCGCACGCACACGGGGGTGATGGAGGCGTACGTCAGGGCGGGACGGTATCGAGAGGCGTACAACTGGTTGCGCATGCTCCTGTACGGCGTGCCGGGAGATTTGCAGGATGAATCGATCGATGAAAAGTATGATTTATCGCACGTGATCGGAGGGATGATGGATGGAGAGGAGGACCGTCCGCAGAAAAAGTTGGCGAATAGCATGATGTTCACCGTGGTTTTGAACGGCGCCGCCAAGGCGGGCGATAGAGAGATGGTGCAGGAGATCGAGACGATGATGTTTGAATTCGACATAACGCCGGGTGCGGATACGTTACACTGTTTAATGAAGCTCGAGGGAAGAGCGGGCACGAGCGCGTCGGTCGAAGCGGTGTGGAATCGCTCCAAGAAGAAGGCGAGGGCGCTCAAGGCGCACCAAGAGCGCGTCGTGGCGCACGCCTTTTTGGGTCGTAAAAACACACCGAGCGGTGCCGAGTCGCGAGTGTTCGCTTTGAAAGCTCTCGATGAAATGTTTAAACGAGTGGGCCGCAGAAAAACTGATGAGGAGTTTGCGACCCTGACGTCGAATACGCATCGGGGCTCCGCGCACGCTCGTTGGACGGGCGCCCGGGGACAGGTAGAATATAAGCAGAGATTAGAAAACGATGAACAAATCGTAAAAATCGGTCGTAGAGAGGCTCTAGTCGCGACGAACGCCGTCATGAATACGTTCGCAGCGATAGGTGACCTTGACACGGTCAACGAGTGTTTTGTTCGATTGGAGGAAGAATTAGGCGTGGAGGCTGACACTCGGACGTTTAACGTACTCTTGAGAGCGGAATACGCCAGCGAAAAGCTGAAATCTGGAGTCGTCGACGTGGAACGGTTCTATCCGAGATTTGAAGAAGTGCTCGACGCCATGGACGATCGAAAAGTTCAGCCAAACAGATACACGTTCACGAGTTTGTTGTTGTCGTATGCGGTGCAAAGTAATTTGAATGGTGTCGCCAAAGTTTTGAAACTCATGCAAGAACGTGAGTTAACACTAGACAGGAAGATGTACAATATTTTACTGGGCGCGTGCGCTCGCGCAGGTGATTTAGAAGCCGCGCTGAACGCTCGCGCGAGCATGGCGCAGTCTGGTGTCCAGGCGGGCCCTGACACGTTCGTGCCGCTTTTCGCTGCGTGCACGAAGCAAGCGAATGAATTCTACATGCAAGTGGGCGAAGATTTCTTCGAGAACGAGGAAGAAGTCGGCCCGTTGTTGGAAGACACGAGAAGGATTCTCGATGGAATCGAGCTCGACATGCTTTCGAATGATGTCATCCACAACACGCAATCGTTTACGGCGCTCTTAAAGGCCAGAGGTGCTCTAGGTCAGGCTGATATCGTTCTAGAGATGTTGAGTGAACCGTCCGATGCGATTGAGCTCGACGGGTGCGGCGTCGGCGTTGGAATCATAGCGCTCTCAAAGCGAGAACCGACGAAGGCGATCGCTTTCGCCGATTCGTTCATCGGAACGGAATACGAGCAGAGCGTTTGGATACTCAACTCCACCATCATCGCCTACGGCTGTCTCGGACAAATCAAAGCCGCGCACGATCGCGTGCGCACTTTCATCGAAAACGGTGGCGTACCGAACGTCGCCACGTACAACGCGCTCTTCAAGTGTGCCTCGGAGAGCGGAGGCTTCGCCGAGTACGCGCCGCTCATCATGAGTGACATGTCTTCTCGCGATCTGAAACCGGACAGCGGCACGAAAAAGTATCTAACCATCGCCACCATGAGCACGTCCGCGCTCGACCGCGAGATGGCTGAAGAATTACTGAAAAAGTGTCCAGCCGCCGCCGATTCGTTCCAACCGTCTCCCGCAGATGCGGGCGACGACGAGTACGACTTCGACGCCGCATCCATCACGTTCGACGACGAATTCGACGACGACGACCTCTTGTAACGCGCCCGCGCCGCCTCCTACACCCGTTCGCGCGACGCCTCCGTCCCTCCACGTCGCGCCTCTTCATCCGTCGTTCGCGTCCCGCGCTATTCGCCGCCGCCTACCAAAAAGCGTCATCGTCCCCGTCCCCGACCGCCACACTTCGCGTCGCGCGATCGCCACGCATGGGTTCGTCGCGCGGTATGACGCGCGCGACGGCGTCGACGGCGTCGACGTCGTCGTCTTCCACGTCCGCCTCGTCCACGCTCGTGCTCCCGCGACGCGACGCCGTCGAGCGCAATACGAAGAAACTACCGCTTCCGAGCTGGGTGTCCCTGCCCAACTCGGCGGTCGCGTCGTGTCTCGCGGTGACGGTGACGAATCCCATGGATCGCGCGAAGACGTTGATGCAACTTCCGGGCGCGTCCGCGGCGTGGGGGAAGAACATGAGAGAGGTGCTGGTGAACATGGTGCGCAAGGAGGGCGCGCTGCGCGGGCCGTACAGAGGTTTACCCGTGGCGATGTTGCGAGAGTCTTCGAAGAATGTGTTTCGAATCGGATTGTTCATGCCGGTGCTGAAGGCGCTACACGATGATGATGATAAACCGGCGCCGGCGTGGAAGAGGTTCTTGGCGGGATGCCTGAGTGGAGGTATCGGCGCGGTTTCAAGTAACCCGTTCGACTTGATTAAGACGCGCATGCAAGTGCCGGCGGCGATGTGCGAGTACGAGAACGGTATCGTCGCCTTCAAGCGGATATGCGCGCACGAGGGTTGGAAAACGCTGTATAAGGGTGTGGGAGCGAGCGTTGCGCGGGACATGCTCGGTTCTAGCGTCAATCTGACGGTGCAGTCTATCGCGAGCGAGGCGTTGGTCAGAAATATGATTTTGAGTCCGGGTTCGCCCGTGCTCGGCGCCCTGAGCGGCGTGCTGAGCGCCGCAGCCTCGGTTGCGGTGATGCAACCGATCGACACATCGCGCGCGTATGTGTATCTGAAACCACACATACATAAAAATTCAATTAGGGCGTTTAGGTACATAGTTTTGAGAGAGGGGCCGCTCGCGCTGTACAAAGGTTCGCGGGCGCACTTTTTCCGCACCGCACCGCATTACGCAGCCATGTTTGGATTGCTCGAGATGATAACGGGCGGCGAACGCAAGTTTTTATTGTCTAGAAACAAGTCAGTGCTCGAGAAGGTGCACATATTCGATGCTCTATCGGACACGAAGAGAACTCGCCTGGCCGGAATGGTGCAGACGAAGCACTTCAAGGCTGGCGAACAAATCATCAGCGCTGGAAAAGACACGCCCGAGGAGATGTACATCATGACTCAAGGGTGTGTGAAGATTGATCAGACGAAGAAGAAGGGCAAAAAAGTGGTGGATGATGGGAGTGATTTGATTCACAGCGGCGGGTACTTCAACGAATCGCGCATGTTCCACTCCGCGCCGAGTAACGAGACGGTCACGGCGGTCAACAACGTCACTTTGATGGTGGTTCCCCGAGGAGCGTACGAAATGTGCCGTTCGAGCGAGGGCGAAGACGATTCGGATGATTTATTCACGGATGGTATGGACGACCCAACGAAGGAGCTCGGCATGGCATGGCGTCGACTGCGCTACGAGCGCACCTTGGCAAAGATTCCTGTTTTCGCCGACATCGGTGCGTACGAGCGAACGATGGTTGTCAAGCAAGCGAAACGATTCAGTTTCAAGCCCGGCGAGAAAATCATTCGTCAAGGAGAGCTCGCAGACAAATTTTACATCGTGCTCAAGGGATCCGCCATCTCGACGAAATCCGACGCCGACATTGATCGAGTTTCCCCGGGATCTATCATCTCCTCCGAGCGCGTTCTCCGCAACTTTGGCCCAGGAAGTTATTTTGGTGAGCTCGCACTCCTCACCGGTCAACCTCGTCTCGCAACCATCGTCGCCAACGAAAATTTGGAAGTGCTCGCCATCGACAGGGACGTCTTAAAGTCGCTCAGAGAGACTCTCCCCACGCTCGAGGACGAAATCATTCGCAATCTGCGCAGATTTGACCACATGGACTCCTTCACGACAATGTCCATAGCGTAATACTTTTTTCTCACAACGCATCGCGCGCCGCTCTGCCGTGTAATTGATGACATTTTTGCACTCTCGCCGCTTCCCTTTCTCCTTTGGCACAAACCCACTGGGCGCGCCACAATCGAGCGCGACGTCATGGACGCCAAGTGGTTCACCCGTGACGTCGCCGAGTTGAGACTATGGCGCGGCGCGGGCGTCGTCGTGTGGTCGTCGATCGCCACCTTTGTCGCGGTGCGTCGTCGTCGTCGCGCGTCGCGCGCGCGTTCCCCTCCCTAACCGAAAGATTTCGAGCTCAACCCTTCCGCGACGATGACTGACGCGCGCGCGGATCACGTGTCGCACGCAGGCGTTCGCGTACTTCTCGTGCGTTGACTTTTTGAGCTTTGAACGCGGCGTGTGGTCGCGCGCGTGGACGGCGCTCGCGTACGCGTTGACGCAACTGCCCGCGAGCGCGGCGACGGCGCTGTGTTTCAAGGCGAGCACGGCTGAGTTCATTCCGAGCGGTGAGCGGGACGCGTGCGGCATCGCGAAGGGGGAGAGGATCGGTGAGAGATTCGCGACGGCGATGATGCGCGACGGCGTGCGCATCGGCGCTCTTGGTGGCGCGTTCGCGTGCTCGGGAAGTTTGGCGTGCTCGCTCACGGCAAGGTCGACGAAGACTCATAGTTTAGCGGGTGCGCTCACCGTGAACGCGTCTGATCCTGCGTTTGCCGCGCAATTCGGATGCGTGCTCGGCGTGCTCACGGTGGTGTATTTGTCGTTCACGGATGGGTTCGTGACGACGTTCCCGTCGGTGCAACGCCCACGCGGTCTTCGGTTGAAGCGGGGATTTTTGCCTTGCGCGCGCTCTGGTTTGAAGCGCTCGATGTACGGATGCGCGGCACATGTTTTGGTAGTTCTCACGAGTCGGTTCGTCGTGCATCTCAGCGCGAAATCCTATCGTGGTTTGTTGCTCGGTTCCATGTCGTGTTGGGGCGCGGGGGCGCTCGCGAGCGCGTCGTGGGCGCTCGCCATCCTCTGTGCGGAATTCGTGCTCACGGAGCGATACGAGTTCAAACCGCAGAGCTTGGCTCAAGGTCCCAAAGTTGCGAGTGAGCCGCTCATGGCTGCTCTCAACTACTTTGAAGTTCCGTTCGTGCAGCATCTGGCGTATTTGGACTTGTGTTGCGTGGCGGAGAGCGGCGGACGCGGTCGCCGCCAGCTCATTTACGGAGACACGCCCGATGCGGCTTGGTCGGTGGTGATCTCTAACGCTCTAGCGCCTCTCGCGGCAATCGCGCGGTCGGTGAACAAAGCGATGGATCGCACCACGCTCGCTGCGTTGAGAGATACCGACGCGGACGCGGCGCAGAGGATTAGTGAAAAATACGTGCAAATGAACACGCCGAAGCCGAAGTTTCGCCACGAGAGCGCGGAAACTCAGCAGGCGTGGAACGCGCTGCGTCAAAGTGAAGTGTTGTCTGCCGACGTCGCCGCGCGGGAGTTATGTTCGGTGATAAAGGCGTACGGTCAATTAGCTATTTGGGGAGCGCGCGCGTCCTCGTCGCTCGCCGTCGCGGCGAAGACAGAGGACGTCCGCGGGAACGCGAGAATGATCAACCCATCGCTCAGCGTGATAGTACGCACGCTGTTGACATCTTTGCTTGCGTGTCGAGTCATCATAGAGCAAGGTTCGCCGCCCGTGCGAGCGTCCAACGGGTTTACGTCGAGCGATTTGACCATGCAGACGAATTCGCTGGTGGCGCAGCGAAACAGGATCATCAACAGCGTCCTGTACTTTTTAGGCATCACCGCGAACAATAGAAACGATGCAAACGGCGCGATGACCCCAGCCTTCACGCCGGCGGTGGCGAGCGCGCGAAAATTATCAGACACGTTACAACTCGCCATGGGGGCGCTCGTCGTCGAATACGGCACAGACGTCAAAACTTTGCTCCGCGCGTCCGAACGATACGGCCCTCCCGAGTTTGGAACGCCGAACGAATTGTTCGACGCCTTAGAATCAATAGCCCAAGACTTGGAGTGATCATCCGGTGATGACGACGACGAGTCCGTAGCGCGTGCAATACGAAACCACCCTGTCCGCCGATGCGCTCTTCCCGTGCCCGTCACACGAAGTCGCGCGCGCGCTCGTGTCGCCACCCCGCGAAAACGCACCACGAACGTGTCTTCGCATTCGCGGTCGTCATGTTTCGCGCCAGTTCGCTCTGCGCGCGCCGACTCGCGTCCAATCACTTTTTCCGTCCCAAGTGCGCCGCCGGCGCGCGTGCGCGGCGACGCTACCGAGCGACGACGCCGTGCGCGCGATTGGACGTCGAGTGTCGTCCCGCATCCTACGAGACTGAATTAGAGGAAAAGAAGCGCATCGCGCGATCACACTTTGATGGCGTCATCGCGCTGCCGCCGCTGACAGAGACATTCGAGTCCGCCCGCGAGGAATTCCGCATGCGCGCCGAGTTCAAGGTGTGGCACGATGGCGAGAGGAGTTATTTCGCCATGTGTGATTCAGACCGTCCGAAAGATCCGGTGGAGATCACGGACTTTCCGATGGCGAGCTCTCGCATACGCGAACTCATGCCGGCGTTGTTGCGAGAAGTCATCGCGTCCGACGTCTTGCGAAGGAAACTTTTCCAAGCCAACTTTCTCACGACGACGACCGGAGACGCCGTTGTTTCATTGTTGTATCATCGTCAGTTGGACGAGACGTGGGAGCGCGAGGCGGAGGCGCTGCGAACGCGTTTGGGCATCGACATCATCGGCCGCGCGAGGAAGCAAAAAAAAGTCCTCGCCAAGGATTTCGTCATCGAGAGAGTCTCGGTGGATGGGAAAGAGTATAGTTACAAACAATTAGAGGGGTCGTTCACGCAACCGAACGCGGGCATCGCGGCGAAGATGTTGGCGTGGGCGAGATCGGCGGCGGTGAGCGATTCGGTCGACGGCGACGCGAGCGCGCACGACGCGAATCGGGATTTTTTAGAGCTCTATTGCGGCAACGGACACTTTACGATTGCGCTCGCGCCGTTATTTCGAAAGTGTTTGGCGACGGAGATTTCGAAATCATCCGTCGCGGCGGCGCACGTCAACATGGCCGCGAACGGCGTCGACAACGTCGTCACCGCGCGTCTCTCGGCAGAGGAATTGTGCGACGCGCTCGACGGCGGTCGCGAGTACACGCGACTCAAAGACGTCGATCTCAACTCGTACGATCTGAGCACAATCTTGGTCGACCCGCCGCGCGCGGGCATGGGCGACGAGGTGAGCGCATTTTGCTCGAGATTCGATCGCATCGTGTACATCTCGTGCAATCCAGAGACGTTGGCCAGGGATTGCGAAATTCTTCGCCAGACGCACGAAATGAAACGTTTCGCCGTCTTCGATCAGTTTCCCTACACCCCACACTTAGAATCCGGCGCACTCTTCGTCAAAAAGTAGCGAGCGTCGCGTGTAAACACATAGACACCACCAATCAACCAGCCGTCAGTGATGATACGGCTCTCCTCTCAAAATCGTATGCGCGCGATACAACGCCTCGGCGAGCACCAGTCGCGCCACCTGATGGTTGAGCACCATCCGACTCAACCGCACGCTCTCATTCGCCCGTCGCACCACCTCGCTCCCGTGCCCGAACGGTCCACCGAGCACGAACACCCCGCGTTCGTACCCACCCTCCCCGATCTTCGCCACTAAATCCGCCACGTCTTCGCTCGACGCGTCTCGCCCCCGCTCGTCGAGGAGCACGACGTAGTCGCGCGGTTGAATCGTCTTCATCACCCGTTCCCCTTCGTGTTCCCGCTGCGCGTCCACGTCTCGCGCGTTTTTCGGGTTCTGCTTGACGTGTTTCTCGTCGAACGGGGCGTAGTGACGGCATCGCTTGGCGTACGCGTCGACGGCGGCGTCGATGGCGTCGCCGCCACCTTTACTCACGGTGACGATTCGGAGCGGGACGTACCGCACGGCGCGCGCGCCCTTGGTGGACGAGGACGCGGCGGAGACGCGCGACGACGACGCGCGACGGTGCTGCGTGTTTTTCGCGCGAGCGACCAGCGCGCGAAGGGCGAGTCTCGACGACATGACGACGCGCGAGAGAGAATGACGATGTCGGGACACTGGGTGGCGAACGCGCGGACGAGAGGACGAGAACGCGAACGGTTGTGGGCGGCGTGCGTGGCGTACGTTCGGTGTGATTTCAATACGTGCAGTGTACATACATACGTGATGGGCGCGTCGACGTGTCGAGCGCGGGAGGCGGTGCGGCGGCCGACGCGGCGGCCAAAGACGCCGCGACGGCGGCGGTTCGCTCGGCCTATAAACGTTATTGGGAGTCGATCGACGCGCGCTGTGGGGCCGCTCGTGCGGCGCCGAAACGGTGGCGCGTCGTCTACACATTCGGGATGTTTTCGGTGGCGTCCGTCAGCTTCTCCACGAATGTGTTCGCGTCGGACGAAGACGACGCGGCGTTGAGCGCAGCCTCGACTTGTTCGCGAAGTTCCTCCGCCTCGGCGTCGCTGCGACCTTGGTTTTTCATCTGCCAGGTGACGGCTCGGCCGCACCGCTCCACGGTTTTGCCTTGCGACCAGAGCGTCATCGCGCGCGCGACCGCAACTTTTTGCGCCTCGAGGAGCTCTGGATCCGCGGCGTCAGCCTCGGCTTGGGATTCGGTGTATCGAGTACAAATGTCGTGGCTGTAGGCGGCGACGGTGGACGAAATACCAGTCGGGTCGAACAGCGCCGCGACTTCAGCCGCAGCTCTGATGCCGTCGGCCTCCGTCTCCACGGACATCATGTCCTCGATCCCCCCGACGATGCCGTCAGCCGTACTGATGGCATCGTCGATGTTGTCGTATGCATCCTTCAGCTCCTCCGCGGTTTTCTTCACCGCCTTGGCGGTGTCACCAATCTTGTCGGCAGCCTTGGCGCACTTCGTCGCTGTTTTGACTCCGATCTTCGCACCCGTGGTCGCGCCAGAGCTCGCGCCGAGGGTGGCAAAGAAGGCGACCATCTCGAGCGGGCCCATGATTTGGTCGGTGATGACCAACGCGCACGTGGCGTCGTCGGCGGCGGCGCCCATGCCGCATTCCACCCATCTCACGCCGTTCACCGTCGGAGGGTCGCCCCAACACACGAACGCCGCTCCGACGAAGCCCTCTTTGCAAGGCTCGTAGCAAAGACCGGCGTCGTACTCGTAACCGGGCGGACACGTCGCCCACTCGTAACCTGGAGAGAGATGGACGTATTTCGTGCAGCTCGGGGCGACGCCGCCCTCGTAACCTTGTTTCTGACAGTCCATCGTGCAAATGTTTGATCCAAAGTTGCTGTATCCGCTTTTGCACTTGTCGTAGCACAGACCGAGATAGTCCTCCTTGCCTTTTTTCGTGCAAAGATCTCCGCCGCACTTTACCGAGAACGTGCTCCAGTCCCAATCGCATTCGATGGTGCCGACGCCGCGACCGTAACTCGCGTCGGGGTTGTTGCATAGCATTCCGTGATCGTTCCATCCGGTCGAGCACGACTGATAACAGTCGTAGCCGGATCGATAATAGCCCTCGCCGAAGTTCGAACACTTGTCGTAGCATATCAAACCACCTTCGCCGACGATTTCCTTCTTGCCGTCGTCGCCGCAGTACTGCGGAAGGATACCCTCGCGCGTGTACGATTCACGCCAGCAAAAGCCCGAACCTTCATCGACTTCTTCGGCGAACTCGCCGATGATCTCGCTCGACCAACTGGTCATGGTACCCGCGGCATCGACCACGTTTCCGATCCAATCCAATCCGCCGAGCGCCGCCGTTTCGTTCCCGCGACGACCCTTTCGTTTCATTCGTTTCGGTTTACCCTTAGACGCTCTCAGCTCGTCGTCGATTTTCTTGCGCTTTTTCACCGCAACTTTCTCCTTGTCGAGAACCTTTTTGATGCGCTTCGCGTACGCCGTCTGCGTCTTCGCCTGCGTCGACGGGCACGTCTCGTCCTCGTCGCCGACGTCCCGCTCCGCCGCCGCCAAGTCGTCACTCTCAAATTTCGCCTTCCGCAGCGCGCGCGCCGCCGCATCATCGATCAAACGCGCCATCTTCTCCATCTCTGCCTTCTTCGCCTCGATCATCGTCGCTCGCGTCTTCGCGCTCGTCGCCGCGCCCAGCCGCGCGCGAAGCGTCGTCGACGGCGCCGCCGTCCCAACCGCCCCGCCGCGCGCGTTCCCGAAACCGGCCACGACGACGACCGCGCACGCACCGACGCCGAGCGCGATCATCGACGCGACGCCGAGACCGCGCGCGCGACCCGTCACCGTCCGCCGCAGCAACGGGTCGCTCTCGCGCGCGCGCGCCGTCGACATTGATTGAAATTTTTCGTGTTGCTGACTCGGACGATTGGTTCAATCCCGACGTCGACGCGACGACGAGGACGACGCGACGACGAGGACGACGCCCTCTCCGCGCGATGGTTCTCTCACTCGATGCGCGCCGATCGCCCCACCGAGCGCGCGGCGGGGATCCGACGCGGAGTGACGTCGCGCGACACCCTCCAGCTCGTCACCACTGTTTGCCCATACGAGTACCGCGTTCGGACATTCGGCCGCAACCGCCGATGCGGGACGATCGCGCGCGCCCCGTCGCGACACCGCGACGGCGATCGAGACGCGGGCGATGACGACGACGACGGCGACGAAACGCGCGGCGTCCGTCGACGTCGACGCGACGACGTCCGACGCGGTGACGACGTCGAAGAAGACGAAAACGATGACCAAAACGACGATGACGCAGAGCGACGCCCCGCGACGACCCGCGCCCGACGACGGACGACGAACGTTCAAAGCGATCGCGTGGAACGTCGCGGGATTACGGTCGTTTTACGACAAGTCGCTCGCGCGATTGGAGGCGGTCGTCGAGCGAGAGGACCCGGACGTGATCGTCATGCAGGAGCACAAGTTGCAACGCGCGCACGTCGCGGCGTTTGAGGAAAAATTGACAAAAAAGTTCCCGGCGTATCGGTGCGTGCGATTCGCGGTGAGTGAGACGAAGAAGGGGTACTCGGGGGTGGTGGCGATGTGTAAGGCGAGCGCGAGGACGAGCGGGGGTGGGGGGGGGAGACAGACGGCGTTGGACGGCGCGTTCGGCGGGGGCGCGCGAAGCGCCGAGGACGCGGAGAAGAAGGAGAAGGAGAAGGCGTACCGCGGACCGAGGTTGGTGTCGATCGAGGAAGGGTTGGGATCGAGAGGGTACACGGACGAAGGGCGCACGTTGACGCTGGAATTTGAACGGTTTTATCTCGTGACGGCGTACGTGCCGAATAGTGGACAAGATTTGAAACGGTTGGGGTATCGAATCGACGAGTGGGAACGCGATATGCGCGCGTATTTGAAGGAGTTGGACGCCAAGAAACCCGTCCTGTACGTTGGTGATTTAAACGTCGCGCACCGCGATGAAGATATCTGGAACGTCACCGCGTCGCACATCAAGAAGAGCGCGGGAACGACGCCGCAAGAGCGAGCGGCGTTCGGCGTCATGTTGGAAGAGAACGAGCTCCGCGACGCGTTCACCTTTTTCCACGAGGGCGCGACGGGTTGGTTCTCCTACTGGAGCGTGCGCGCGGGTAACAGACCGTTCAACAAAGGTTTACGACTCGACTACACGCTCGCCTCGCGACGACTCTTCGACGGCGGATCGGACGGCGTCGAGGTCGTCGACGCCTTCATTCTCGACAAATGCGAAGGTTCCGATCACTGTCCCGTCGGCATCTCGCTCGCCCTGGGGGGAAATCATTAATTTTCCTACAGTAGTAATACAGTGTCTCTAATCTAAGCCTAGAAAAGTACGCATCTCATGCGTGTCGTCACGCGTCGTCCGTTTTCACGACGCTGCGTTTCTTTCGCGGGGGCCGCGTTTCGGGCGCGGGCTCGATTAACGCCGCGCGTTTACGCGTAAACCCGTGTTTGAGCCGCGCGAGCGTCTCGTCGTCCAGCGGTTTCACGTCTTTGGTGACGATGCGCTCGGCGCCGTCGTCCACCCTCGGTGTCGTCGTCTCATGCCGCTTTCGTCGTCTCTTTTTTCCCCGCGCGTCTTCGTCTCGTTTATACAGACGCGCGCGCTCTTGCGCGCGCGTCTTCAACGCGCGCGCGTACGCCTTGAAGCTCGCGTCCGAGTCGCGATGTTTGGCGATGTTTTCGAGACGCTCGTAGACGCTCTCGTACTGTTCGGGCGCGCGTCTCGGAAACAAAATGCGAAGGACGATAAACTTGGCGCGCAGACGCGCGAGCGCCGGCGCGGGCGGACGCCCTTCGCCCCGCCGACCGGCGCGCAGACGCGGTTTTTCGAGATTGAAGAAGACGTCCGGCCACCAGTCTCTGTCTTCGTCGAAGACCCGATTCACGACGTCGACGTCGAGCGGCGCGTCGGCGTACGTGGACGCTGCGCGTTCCACGTCTTCGACGTCTCGGTCTCGCTCGGGTTCGTCCGAATCAGACGACGAGGACGAGGAAGACGACGACGACGACGACGACGACGACGACGACGACGACGCGCGATTCGTCTGTACGGTGCACAGACCCGTGAGACCGGTCAACATCGTCGCCAGCATGAGCCACGCCCAGAGCGACTCTGGTCGCGTCTCGACGCACGCGGCGACGGCTTCGAGGAGAAACGCGCGTTCGTGTTCAAAACTAGTCGTCTCTCTATCGATCATCTTCCACAGCGTCATCAACGCCGTTTTCGACGTCGGGTCCACGCGTAACACCGACTTGCACGCGTCCACGATTTCTGATCGAAAGTGTGGGCTCGACGTCGTGTTCTTGGGATGTCCCGTCTCGCGAGCGTTCATCAACAATTCGGCGTACGCCGCGTTGACGTCCGCGTCGTCGGGATTGTGCTGTAAACACTGCGTCAAAACCTCTCGCGCTCTGAGAAAACTTCCTTGAAAGGCTTCAATCTGTGTCAACGCCACCGCGCACGCGGCATCGCCTCGATCGACGTTCAACGCCTCTCGAAGCGCCGTCTTGGCCTCGCGCGCTAACGTCGTCGCCTCGGGATCGTCCGCCGCGCGCGACGATTCCATCGATCGACGTCTCTTCGTCACCGCGCTTCCCGGTCGTCGAATGAGCGGTAACATCCGGTATCCATCTCGTCCTAAATCGCTAAACCGCAACGCTCGCAATCGTCGCACCCAGAGTAAATGTCTCGCGAGCGCCGTCGTCTTTTTCGCCGTCGCGCCCTCCTTGGCGAACCTCCCCGCCGTTCCCCCCACGCCCTCGATCGGATTCTTGGGCGATTTCCGTCTCTTTTCCGCTAAAATCGCCAACGCGCTCTCTATATCGTCCTCTTCTAACACCGATCGCATCGCTCGCTCCGCCGCGTCTTGCTCCGCGCGCGCGCTTCCCGCCGCGCTCTTCGCTTTAATCTTTTCCCACACGCGCGTCGCGTCCATCCGCGTCGACGCGTTCACCCCTCTCACCGTCTTCGATTCTTCGCTCAGCAGTTCCATCGCGCAATACAAAACCTCTCGGTCCATCCACGCGCGCCGTTCGCTCGCGGGTCCACCTTTGTGTCGTCGTCGATGCGCGTTCGCCGGCGCGTTTTCGCCGTCGGCGTCGGCGGCGACGACGCCCACCATCTCTCTCAAAAGCGCCGCGCACGCCAACGCCGCGCGCGCGCGATCGCGGCGACCGCACGCCTCGCGCATGAGCGCGGCGACGGATCCCGGCACGTCTCGCTCGCGGGCATCCTCTCGCGTCGGCGTCGGCGTCTCTCTCGTCGAATGCGCGCGGCGCCGCTCGTCGAGCTCAAAACGAAGAAACGCGCGCGCATCCTCGAACGTGTCGAAATCGCGAAGCGCGCGCGAGAAATCGCGTTCGTGCGCGTCGTGTCGCGCGAACATGCGCGACGACGCGACGGACGACGACGACGACGACGCCCGTCGCGAAGTGACGACGGTTTGATTTTTTATTTTTGACTACAGAAGAGGAGACGACTTGTGTTACAAAACGATTCAACGAACGATGCGCGCGCGACGCGATGGCGTCACTCGTCGCCCTTGAATAAATCATCCATATCGCCCGCTTTGAGCGCGTGCATCATCTTGTGCGCCTTGCGAGCCTGTTTCTTTTGCACCTTGCTCTGATACTTGCCGACGTCGCGCTTTTTACTCTCGGCGCGTCTGGCGTTGGGCGAGACGAAGGTCTCATCCTCGAAGAGCACGGCCCCGCCGAACGCGCCGGCGAAGATTTTAATCGGGTGTAAACACATCCGAGGACCCGTCTCCGAGAGCGTCAATCCTTGAGATTTCACCTCTTTCCCCGCCGGGTGGACGACTTGGTAATTTCTAAACCACACGCGGTCGTCTTCCCAAAAAAAACACATCTGATGATCGTAAAACGGTTTCGCCTTGAAGTGTCGATACGGCGTGGAGAACACCTGCGTGAGCGCCTCCTTGATGACTCTCCTGTGCGGCGCATCGTCGAACGCCGGGGCAAAGTGGAGCGACGGACGACTAAACTTTAAATGATTCCCCGTCATTTTAAGCTCCGCCATCGTGTGCACGTTTTCCACGTGAAATTTAATCGAAGGCCCGCTCGGCGTCTTCGCCAACCACATGTAACAATCCTGTCGCTTTCGACACTCAAAAAATAACGCATTCGTGCACCCTTTCAATTCCGCCGCCTCGATCACCACCGATCGCTCGTTCTTCGTGTCCATCTTGGCGTCTTTTTTCGAGTTTGGCAACAACGTCGTCAGGTCCAACATCAAATGTCTATACCTCGACGTCGCCCCTCTCGACGTGAGCACGAGCGTTTTCTCGCGTTTATTCACCCCGGTGTGGTCGACTTTCACGCCCGCGGACTCCGGGACGTACCCGGTGCCCTCGACGCGCGCTCGTCGACGACGACGGGAAAATGCGTCATCCTCGCCTTCATCCTCGGAATCGCTCGCGACGTCCCCGCGCGCGTTCGACACCGGCGCGACGTCCGCGGCGTCTCGCGACGCGCGCTCTCGACGACGCTTCGCGTTCTTCATCCCGCCGTCTCACGAGCTCGACGGTGACTTCACGGTCGGGCGCGCGAGAGGCGTGGAATGATGGTCGGTCGCGGCGGCGGCGGCGGTGTGAAGAAAACAAAGAAAGGGTCGCGAAGAGCGAAAGCGAAAGCGATTATTTTACAAGGAATGGGCGGTGAGCGTCGGGAGAAGCGGCGCGTCGTCGTCGTCGTCGTCGTGTGCGTCTTCGTCGTCGTGTGCGTCTTCGTCGTCTTGACCGTCGTCGTCGGTGACGGAGAGATTGGCGAGGAGCGTCGGCGCGACGAGCGCGGGGACGAGCGCCTTGCACGCGGCGACGACGACGCAAAACGCGGCGAGCGGACGCCAGGATCGACCGGTCGGTGACCCGTCGGCTTCGGTGAACGGAGCGCCGATGGACATCGCGCGAAGGAGCGCGGAGGAGAGACCGGCGGAGACGAGGGCGCCGGCGTCGGCGGCGAGGACGAGGCCGGCGAAACCGAACGCCTCGAGGTTTCGAGGCGCGCGAACGGCGGCGAGGACGACGATGGGCATGTACCCGACGCGAAGGCCGAAGACGGCGAACGCGTTGGCGATGGAGAGGGAGGCGATGGCGGCGTCTCGGGAAGGTGGAGACGCGACGACGAAGAGTCGACACAGGCCGAAGGCGGCGTCGACGACGGCGCAGACGACGAAGACGGCCCACATCGGGGCGGCGGATAATCGTTCGCGAACGTCTCGACAGAGACGCGCCGCCGTCGACGACGACGACGACGACGACGACGACGCGTCGTCGCCGCCGCGTTTCATCGTCTCGTTCGCGTCGGACGAGGACACCCGTCGCCGTCGCGTCGCCGCGGTGAACGCCCACCCGAACGCCGCCGGCGCCGCGAGCGCGCCGACGTTTGAGAAAAATTCAACCGCGCTGTACCCCCACCCGGGCACGACGTCCGCGAACGCCGAATACGTGTACACGGCGAACGCGTCCAACGCCGTCGGCGCGAGTCTATACAAAAACACGCACGCCGCGCACTTGACGTACTCGACGTCGACCAACGCCGCCGCCGCCTCTCTCGCCGTCGCCCCGCGTCTCGCCGCGTCCCCGACGCGCGCGCGTCTCCCCTCCGCCTCCTCGCCCTCCACCACGAACACCCACGCCACGACCGCCGCCGCGACCGTCCACACCGCGCTCACCCGCATCGCCCCTCTCGCGCGCATCATCACCATCGCCACCGCGCTCGCCAACTCCCCCGCGCAGCTCCCCGCCGTGCGCGCCGACATCGCGCGCGCCTGTCCCGCCGCCGCCCGCCTACGCGCGCCACCACCGCTCCGCTCCGCCACGTGTCCGTCCAACGCCGCGTACGCGTGCGCCGCACCGACACTTCCCAATCCCCCCCAGACGTACACCGCGAACCGCGTTCTCGCCGCGCTCATCCCCAAAGCGCTAGCCGCCGCCGTCGCGCACCCCGCGCACGCGTGCGCGCCCCGCCGACGCGCGCCGCGCCCGCGATCGCTCGCCCACGCGCACGCCGGTTTCGCGATCGCGGACGCGAAGAAGATGAAGGCGTAATACCTCGCGCTTCGTTCGGGCGCGGCGTCCCACGAGAGATCGTTCGTGAGCGTCAGCGCCGTCGGCGTCATCGCGCTCGCGATGCCGGTGGTGAGAAGGAAATAACAGACGTAACACGCGACGACCGGGGCGTGGGGATCGGGGATCGACGACACCGATGCGCGCGGTGACGCGTCGGTGTTCGAATCGGCGTCTTCGGACGCGCGCATCGTAAGTCGACGCGCGCGGTGACGTGCCGTTTTCATTTCATTTCATTTCTTTTCTTTTCTCGTCTCGGCACTCGACGGCGCGCGCGATGTCCTCCCTCGACGCCCTCGGTCCGAGCGACGCGACGAGCGTGCGAGTGAAGATTCGCGTGCACCCGAGCGGGGAACACTACGTGCGCGTGCCCAAGACGGTACGCGAGACGCGACGCGCGCGCGACGGCGCTATTTTAAGATGCCCACGTTTCGATTCAGACGACGACGACGCGACGCGACGACGACGCGCGTGACGTTGACGTCGACGCGATGCGCGCGCACCTCTCGTCACTCTCGCATCTCTCGCCCAGACCGACGATTGACGATCGACGCGACGACGCGACCGCGATCACACAGGCGAGAACGCCGAGGGTGAAGGAACTCGTCGAACGCGTCTCGGGCGTCCCGGCGGCGACGCAGCGATTATTGTGTCGAGGACGCGTGTTGAGCGACGATGCGTCCATGGAGAGCGCGCGCGTGGAGGATGGGGACACGTTGTTGCTGGTGAAGCGAGCGCCGGAGCGCGCGGAGGCGAATCCGGCGTTGGCGAATGATCCGCACGCGCCGGAGAACGCCGAGGCGAGCGGGGGACGCGCGGGCGCAGGCGGGGGGACGATCGGTGATTTATCGCAGATGATCACGTCGTTGTTGACGTCGAATCCGGCGATGTTGGGGGCGGCGATGGGGGCCGGGGGTGGGGCGGTGACGGTGGAGTTTTCGATCGCGAACGGGGGCGAGGGGGGGAACGCGAGGACGCGCGAGGGCGGCGCGCGCGCGGCGACGGGCGGGAGACCCGGGGAGTCCGCGCGCGCGAACGAGCGCGGGGCGAACGGTGAGGCGGTGGTGACGCGCGCGCCGGAGGAGACGTTGCGGAGATACGTTGATGCGGTCGAGAGAATGGTGAACGACGTCCGGGAGCGCCGGGCGCAACCCCTCGTGACGAACGCGGCGGCGGCGGCGGCGGCGCGTAATCAACGGGGCGCCGCGACGACGCCGACGGTGGAAGAAACGACGGAAGACGGTCGAGAGGGAACGATTCATTACGGCGTGCAGTGCGACTCGTGCGACGTGAATCCAGTTCGAGGAACGCGGTATAAGAGCGTCGCCCACGACGACTTTGATCTCTGCGCGACGTGCTTCGCGGCCGGACGCGGTTCGCAGTGCGGACCGTTCACGCGGTTAGACCTTCCACTTCCCGCGGGATTACCACCGGTCATTCATCACGAAGACGCCAACTCGGCGAACGCGAACGAGCGAACTCCCAGCGAGCAAAGCGAGGCGAGCGTCGCCACTCTCGGTCAATTTTTACGCGCGGCGGCGGATATCGCGGCGAACACCGCGCCGCTCATGAACGACGTCGCGGGTAGATACGCGCCGTCGACTCGACAAAACACCGTCGAGACGCAGGCGCAAGGCTTGCAGCTCGCGGCGCTGATGCATTCCGTCGGATCGCTCTGGTGCGAGCTCGCGAGGTGCATCTCCGTCGTGCCGCCGCCGCCGGACGCGATGACGCCCGAAGGCGCCGCCGTCGCGGGCGACGACATCGACAGTACGCGCAGCTTATTCAACTATCCGCAGCCCTCGTACATCGCGAGCGACGGGGCATTCGCGCACACGCGACCGCCGGGAATGCCGCTTCACACTCAGGCGAACTTTGCCGCCTTTGCGCAGCAGGCGCGCGCGGCGGGGCAATCGCCGGGCGTGATGCACGTCGTGCACCACGTCACGTCTGGGCCGAACGGAACGGAGGGATTGGATCAGTTACCGCCTGAAATTCGCGCGCTCATGACGCGCCAGGCGGAGGCGAACCAAAACCAAGCCGCACCGGGGAGTCAAACGTCGACAGAAGCGAGCGATTCCGCCGTCGCGGGGCAGCGATCACGACACGCCGCGCAACGCGCGCACGCGCGTCGTCACGCGCACGTCCAGTCGTCTCAGAGAATGCTCAGTCGTTTGCTAGGGACGGTGTTTCGAGCGATTCCGAGTCCGAGTTTCATGGGATCTCAAACCGTCGCGAATAATTCTCAAGCGCACGCGAGACGACACACCGCGGCGCAGCCTCAGGCGGCCGACGCGGGGCCTCCGGCGCCCGCGGTTCCGCCCGTCGAACGATCCGCCGCCCCATCGACGCGAGACGACGCGCCGCCGTCGCGCTCGAGAATGCGCAGTGAAACGAACGAGGATACGAATGACCGAGCCGCGAAGGCGTCGAATACCGGAAACGGTTTATCTCCCGCGGCGAGCGCCGCGCAGTTCGCGACGAGAGACGCCGACGCGGACATGGCTGCGAAATCCACCGCGGGCGACGGCGCCCGCGCCGCCGGACCCTCGCGAGGCGCGCGCGAGGAGGGCGCGAAAAAAGACGACGATGCACGAGATTCTTTCAACGATTGATTTTCACGCGGCGCGAGGAACGATTGATGTAAAACATGTCCAATTCAACAGCCGACTAAAATCGTCTAAATCCAGAGAAGCGCGCGCCTCCTCGTCCAACCGTCGCGAGCGCGAGCGCGCCGACGGCGGCGCCGCCCAAGTGACCGGCGTGCGCGACGCCCGATCCTCCGTTTTGAATCCCGACGATATCTCGCATCAGAAACAAACCTCCCAGAAGAATGCTCGGGACCGGTACGATGGCGTACAAATAAATGGTCCGGAAGGGATATAACAGCGTCTCGAACGCCACTATCGCGTTGACGGCGCCGCTCGCGCCGAGCGCGGCGGGGGTCAGATAAAAACCGCGCCGCGCCGAACTATCCTCTATAAATCTACTCACGTACGCGTCGAAACGCTCGAAAATGTTCCCTTGACCTCGTCTCTGTTCATACATGCGCATTCGTCGCTGTCTCTGCCGCTTGCACCAAAGCACGTGCGCCGCCGACGCGCCGACGCCGCCGACGCAATACAACGTCAACAAATATCTCCCGCCGAATCGTTCGCACAAACTTCGACCGAAGAAATACAGCGCGATCATGTTCATCCCCAGATGCGTGAGATCGAAATGACTGAACGCGCTCGTCAACATGGTGTGGTATCGACCTCGCGCCAAAGATTCTTCCGAAACCATGAAATGCTTTCGCATGAAGCGCGAATCATCCGTCGTCGCCCACGCGTAATACACCGCCCCGTTCAGACCGATCAACACCCACACCGCGCGCTCTCCCTCGTTCGGAATGCCGTACTGCGACCCGAATCCTCCGCCGTATCCCGGCGGCGGCGGTCTGTACGCGCGTCGACGCGCGACGTTCGCCCGGCTCAAGCTTTCCGTCGCCGCCGCCGCCGCGCGTCCCGACGCCGACCGCGCCGACGCCGACCACGCCTCGCGCCTCGCGCGCGCGATCGCGCTCGACGACGACGACGACACCGATGACGATGACGACGCGCGCGACGCGAACATCGTCGACGCACGCGTCGTTCGAACCTCCATCGCGCGCGCCCGCGCGAAAGATGTCCCCGCGGACGTTGACGCTCGAGACGCCCATCCAGACGCGCCCATCGCCGTCGTCACCGCATTCGCGCGCGTCACCGCCCTGGACACGCCTCGAATGACGTCCAACGCCATCACCGTCGTATCCGCCCGCGCGTTCTCTCTCGCGCTCGCTCGCGCGCGACGATGTCTGACGTTCTTCTCGTTTTCGTCTTTACAACTATTCGCAAAACTATTCATTTGAAATACACCCCCCCCCTCGCGCGCGCGTCGGTCGCCGCGCGAGGCGATCAGAGAAACTTTTTCCGAGGTCGTCCGTATCGCTCGTCGTTCGCATCCTGCGTCGAGAGCGCGCGCGTCGATCGGTCAGTCGGTCCGGTTCGGGACGGCGCGTCGGCGGCGTCGAGGGTTGCGCGCGCTCGCGGCGTCTCTCTCGCGTCTCGCGCGCGCGAACCGCGCGCGAGCGACGAGACGAGACGAAAAGAGAGACGAGACGAGTCGCGTCGCGTCGCGTCGAGACACGCACGAAATCTTTCACCGCGCCGCGGTAGATGAGCGTGGGCACGAAGACGCCGAACACGGCGAAGAGTCCGATCGTTCGCGGGGAGAGTCGGAACCTGCGCTCGATGAGCTCGCGCGCGACGCCGTTCGCCTCGACGAAGGCGTTGGGCTTCACGCCCGTGGGGTCGCTGCCGGCCATGGAGACGGTGGGCGGGGCGAGCGAGCGCGCGCGTCGGTCTGCGGAGATTGCGCTCGGGCGCGCCGAGGTGGGCCCGCAGATCGGGGCGTCGCGTCTCATGCGCGTGCGCGTGCGCGAGACGAGCGCGGACGGGGCGAAAGGAGAGACGCATAAGGTTGAACTCGCGTCGAACGCGACGCTGGGGGATTTGCGCGCGCGCGTGCGGTCGTTGGTGAACGGGGACGGGACGAAGGCTGCGAGTTGGATTCGCGTTCGATTGAGCCTGAACGGACGCGACGAGTTGGGAGGCGGTGATTCGGAGGCAGAGAGCTCGAGCTTGGCGTCGTTGGGCGTGGCCGGCGGCGATTTAGTGCGATTCGAGCTGATGGGGGGAGATTCAGAGGCTGTGATGGAGGACGCCGTGCCCGTCTCCGCGGACGACGCGGTGGCGCCGTCGTCGAGCGGACATCGCGCCTCCGGCGCGGATGATGTCATGCCGAGGACGATGAGGGAGACGCTCAAGGAGTGGAGCGGCGCGCTAGAGGCGTCGGAACTCGTCTTTTTGGCGATTCACGCCATGATGCTGGACGCGGGCGCGAAGACTCTCGGAGCGGTGGAACTCAGAGACGGTTTAGCGCGAAGAGGATGCTACGGCGTGCGGTACGAGATGGGCGTGCCGGGAACGAGCGATACGGTGACGTGTTCTGTACGAGCGCAGCCGGTAGACTCGCACTTGTCGGTGTTCGGGGCGTTGGAGTCGGACGCGAGCGTGGCGTACGCCGTCTCGGTGCCCACAAAGGAATACGCGCGAGGAAACGAAATCAGCGCGGAGCGGTGTCGTGCGTTGTGGAACACGGTGCGGGAATCGATGGCGAACAAGCTCTTCGCCGCCGTCAAGGCTCAAGTCGCCGGTGTGCTCGCGTCTGGAACGTTGATGTCGCTTCCGACGGATGTCAAACGAAGAGTCGCCGAGAAACTCGACGCGTACAGTTTAGCCTACTGCTCGTGCACGTGTAAAGAGCTGCGCAGGCTGTGCGCGAGTAACGATCTGTGGCGAGAGTTGCTTCGAAAGGATTTCGGCATAGAAAACAGCGGTCGAGACGGACTTCAAGCTCGCGCGTTGTACCATATGCACGCGATACGTCGATCGGAGGAGCGCGAGGCGGCGCTACGCTTGGAATCGTATCATCCCATGCCCGGTCGTTTACCGCGTCACGGCTTGGGTCCGGACGCCGACCGTGACATGTATCCTGGAATTCCAGGCCACGTGCCCGGTATCATCGGAGGCGATTACGATTTGTGGCCCGGAGGCTTGAATCCGAACCCGCCGCCGAGACCGATTCCGGGCTACGGTCGAGGCGGTTTGGGAGGTCCCGGTCGTCCCAGAGGCGGTTGGCCCGGCGGTGGACCACCGTTTCCACCGCAACCCGGTGGCTTACCGTACAATCCAGATCCAGACGCCGATTTGCGCAACCCTCCGGACATCTTGGGCGGAGGACGTCCCGGTTTTCCAACCATGCCGCCGAATCCCGGATTCGACGGACGACCGCGACCTCCGCCGGATTTCTTCTAGTCGATTAGTCAAGAAGGCGAGTTTTTGAGATGAAATTGTTTCGTTTCATTGATAAATCGCTACCGCTGCCGCCGCCATGTTGTACACTGTGTTTTTACAGGTTGAGTTTGAAAGAAGGCCCTGTTGTAATCGAGACGCTTCGTCCATGTAAAAAAGACGAGCCGTCGTTTTAAGTTATGTTGTTTACTTCCTCTTATTTCGCACGGCTCGTTCGGCGCGTGAGTACCTCGCCTCGCGTCGCACGCGATCGATAATCATCTCCAAGCGAGACAACTGTCGGTTTTCGTTCTCCAAAGACGCGTTCACCGCGGCGCGCGCCTCCTTGAGCGCCGCGATGGACCGCCGCGTCGTCCGCTGCAACTCGACAAGCTCTCGTTCCAACGCATCCGTGAGTTCGGCGCTCATCGAGGGCGGCGCATCATCGAAGACCGGTTCCGGCGTCGGTTCCGGCGCGTGTCGTTCCTCCACGGCGTCGATTCGACCCTCCTCTTCCTCCTCGACGGGCGTCGTCGCGGGGGGGGCCTCCGGCTTCTTCGCGCTCGCCGCGTTCATCGCCCGCTCCGCTCGAACGCGTTGCATGATCACCGCCACCTCCTCATCAATCTTCTCTTTCTCGGCGCGTCTCTCCGCTCGCATGCGCTCCTGGGCCCCCGCGAGCGCCTCGCGGAACGCGTCGTTGAAGTACGGCGACGTCTCCGCCGACGCGAGCAAATCAACCTCTGATGAATCATCCGACGCCACCTCCGCCGCGCGCGGATGCCCCTCGTCCGCCTCCATCGACGCGCTCTCCTCGAACAACGCGTCGAACACCTCCCGCGAGTCTTCACCGTCCTCGAACGCGCGCGTCGGCGCCGCGCGTCGCGATGAACGGTGTCCCTCGGCCCGGCGTCCCGCGCGCGCCCGCGTCGTTCGCGCCCCGTCTCGTCGCGCGCGCGGTGCCGACGCGACCGCGCGCGCCGCCAAAGCGCGCGTCGACGTTCCCCACATCGTCTTCCGTCGCGCGTCGCGTCGCGTTCTGCGGACCGCCGAGGCGTCGAGCGTCGCGTCCGACCGACGCGCCGCCTCGATGGAATTTCCCGCGTCGTCACACCGTCGCGCGCGATGCCGCGCGTCCGAACGCGCGCGCCGAGCGCGCGAGGCGTCGCGAGACGCGCGTTGGCGTCCGTCCTGGCGCTCGGCGTCGCGATCGCGGCGCGAGAGACGACGGCGTCGACGCCCGTCGAGGAGGATTGTCAATGCCTGAGCATTCACGACCCGAGGTTCGTGTGCGCGCCCGTGGCGCACGCGGACGCGATGCCGCTGGAGACGGTGCGGAGAGTGCGAGAGGCGGCGATCGATCACGCCAAGACGCACGGGTGGGAGCGGTTGCGGGCGAAGCACGATTACGTGGACGAGACGCACGAGGTGAAGGTGAGCGATTTGCCGGAGGTCGTGCGCCGCGAGCTGCGACAGGCGTTCGACGCGTATCTCGCGCCGTTGGCGAGAGAACAGTGCATGATCGACGATAAGATGAAGTTTGAAGATCATGAATTTTATGTCGTCAAGTACGACGCGGCGAATTTTCCGAGCACGGCGCAACACGTGGACGCGAAGCACCTGACGTTTTTGGTGTCGCTCAACAACGTCACCGAGTACACGGGTGGTGGAAATCAATTCCACGGCATTGGATTCTCCGTCTCGCACGGTGGCGCGCATAATCTTAACGATCAAGACGTCGCCGCGCAACCGATCGGAACGGCGGTCATTCACGGCGCGCAGGTGTGGCACCTATCTCACGACGTCACGGGCGGCGAGAGGTACGTGCTCGTCGGCGAGACGCACGTCAACAAATCGTGCTGCTGGGACATGACGTCGTTCATGAATAAATTCGTGACGCGATTGTTGATCGTTTTGTTCGCCATCGTCGCCCTCATGACCGGTGTCATCGACGTGATGCAAAAGCGCATCATGAAGCAAAAGCACGAAAAAATTTGGTGAGGCTTCGCCGTCGACCGCCGTACGCGACTTGTATCCGCCATATTTTTCACTGTAGACGAGACATAATAGTGTAGATTTTTTCAATGAAACGACGTGCGTACGTCATGTCCGCGAGCCTTTTCTTTTCCTCGAGCGCTCCCACGTCGCCTGTCCGATGAGCTCGAGCTCGACGCCACAGTCAACCTCGCTCGGCGACATGGATCCGTCCGATGAGTTTGGCGTGGGCGCGGGCGCGTCCAAAACTCCGAAATCACCGCGACCGTACCGTCTCTACGCCCCCGAAGACGAGGGTTGGCGACTGAGCGCGAGCGAACTCAGCTCGCGCATCGCGCGAACGCCCTCCGAGCGCGATACCGCTGAGATGGCGGACGTCGATCGAGCCGGTCCGTCGACCGCGGCCGCGACGAGCGCGACGCTTCGTCGTCGAACGAAAGTGCGTCACGCGGCGGCGGAGGCGAAGCAGGTGGCCGGGTACTACAAGAAGCAAAACCAGCTCGTCGAGCAGTTTCAAGAGTTGGAACACTTTCTCGAGCGAACGAGCGGGCGGAGCGATGAGGAATCTCGAGGGAAAACTCTCGAGGAAGAGGAAGAGGATAAACGCGAGCAGCTTGCGTTGAAGATATCGTTTTACGCGAATATCGTGCTTCTCGGGGTGAAATTGTTCGCGGCGGTGAGCAGCGGCTCGCTGAGCATCATCACGAGCGCGTTGGATAGTTTCCTCGATTTAGTGAGTGGACTGATCCTATTTGTGACGGATAAAAGCATTCGGAAACAGAACAAGTACCTTTACCCGATCGGCAAGAGCAGGATGCAACCGTTGGGGATTCTAGTCTTTAGTTGCATCATGGGAACGCTCGGGTTTCAAGTGCTCATCGAAGGGGTTCGACAGTTGATTGGCGCCGAACACACGCATCATCTCGAGCATTTGGTTCTCACCATCGCCATCATGGTGAGCGTCATCATTCTCAAGTTTTTCTTGTTTCTGTACTGTCGAACGAGCAAGTCTACCTCAGTGCAGGCGTACGCGCAGGATCACCGAAACGACGTCGTGACCAACATGATTGGTTTGACCGCCGCGCTCATCGGCGATAGAATGTACTATTGGGTCGATCCTCTGGGCGCTATTTTACTCGCAACCTACATCATCGTCAACTGGAGTCAAACGGCGTTGGAAAACATTCGCGCCATGGTGGGTATGAGCGCGCCTCCAGAATTTCTGACGCGGCTGACGTACTTGGCATGGAATCATCATCCGGACATCGTCCTCATCGACACCATCAGAGCGTACACGTTCGGTCCGAAATATTTTGTCGAAGTCGACGTCGTCCTCGACGAAGACATGCCTCTGCGACGCGCGCACGACATTGGGGAGGAGTTACAGAATCGCATCGAACAAATGGAAGAAGTCGAGCGCGCCTTCGTGCACCTCGATTTCGAGAGCGAGCATGCACCCGAGCACTGACAAGCGAGCGACGAGCGACGACGACGACGACGACGACGCGCCCCCGACGCGCGCACTCTTATTCTTCTACATGTGCATGTATACACAAATATTGCATGTTACTTTTGTACTCATATGACAAACAAATTAAATTAATTCACATTCCATCGTATCGTATCGTTTTTCACAGGTGACGATTCGCGCTCGTCATGGGTTGAGGCATGAGACAGGAGTGCGTCGTGTAATCCGTCGTGCGCTTGTTGAAGGTGACGACGAAGAGTTTACTGAGTTGTTGGACGACGCCCTCGATCGGCGGCGGTAAGAGCACGCTCACCAGAGACTCCTCGTCGGCGTCTTCCACCACCGTGTCCTCGTGCTCGGGAATGGACGTCTCGTTCTCCTTACCGCTCAACATCGGAATGGCGCTCGAGTATTGACCGCGCTCGACAGCGTCCTCGTCTCGACGCTCGCGCGGCCACGCGTCGGCGTTCGTTCTCGTCGCGACAGACGCGCCTCGATCCGCGCCCTTAAACGTGAACACCTCTTTGCACGACACGCGACTCAATAAATTCACGTGTTCTGGCATGCCGGCGGATTTAAAGGCGCTAAACCACGGATCGTTGACGTTTGAAGGTTTGATGACGTCCACAGCGCGACCGTCGAGCGTCTTGTCGCCCCACGCTGCCAATCCGCGCGTCGTCGCCGCGTCCGGAAGCGCAAACACGCGCTCATCATCGGTGCGCGCGATCTCTTCTCGCAGAGACGTCACGTTGACACCGAAACGCACCAACGGATCTTTCGTCGGCGGCGGCGCGGAGAGGGCGAGTAAACGCCGGCCGCTCGAGCGCGAGGCCGTCCCCGCCGCCGCCGGCGTCGACCCCGGCGACGTCACTCCCACTACGGAGAGCGCCCCGAGCGCGAGCGCCGTCACGGACGCCGCCACCGTCTGTTTCCGTCGCTTCGTCGTCGGTTTTTTCACCTCCAACTGCGGCGACGGCGGCGCCTCCACCGCCGCCGCGGGTTCCGCGCCCATCGGCGGCAGCGGAAGCTTGGGCGTCATCGGCGGATACACGCACGGCATCATCATCGTCGGCATCGCGCCGCCCCCGGTCGTCACTTGCTGCAAACTCATTCGCAACGCGTGATTTTCATTCGTCAAGTGCATCACCATCGTCTGCAACTCACCGTTTTGCATATCCAACGCGCGCGCGCGCTTCTCCAAATCTCTCACGTATTCGCGTTTTCTCGCTCGACTATTTTGCGCGCTCTCTCTGTTTCGACTCAAACGCAACTGTCTCTCCGCCTCGCTCTCCGCGCCGATGACGCCATCGCCGCTCTCCGCGCGTTTCCTCCCCCTCGCCGACGACGCCGATGACGATCCAGACCCGGATCCGCCGACGTCTTCGTCCGACCCTTTTCCCGAAGACGCCGCCGGCGCCGCCGCCGCGCTGCTCTCGCCCGCGTCCTCGCGCGGTGGACACCGATCGAGCCACCCACCACCGCCACCGCACGACGACGCATCACCACCTCGAAACAACATCAACGCATCGTCCACGTCGTCCACGTCGAATCCATCGACGAGCGGTTCGAAGAAATCATCATCCAAAAACGCCGCCGCCGCCGTCGCGTCGGCGCCCTCCGAATCACGATGATCGTCCGGCGCCCCCCGCGTCTCGCGCATCCCGCTCGTTCTCGGCGGCGTCATCGATCCGACGACGAAATCCTCGTTCTCCGCGCACATCGGCATCATCCACGCGCGCGCGTCGTCCGCGTCGTCACGATGCGTCTGATTCTTTACGAGATCGTCGTCAAAGAAGTGAAAATTCTCGAGATTCGTCGCATCGTCATCTTTCTCGTCGGCGCGCGGGACGACGACGCGTTCCATCGTCACCGTCTCCGGCGGCATCGCGCGCGTCTCCGTTCGTTCGGTCGCGACGGTCGATCGTCTCGCGTCGCGTCGACGAGTGACGCACGAAAGGTTCATCATCATTCGTCGAGATCTTTCCTTTGGCGGCGTTTTTTCACCCCGCGGATGACGCGGATCGAGCGCGCGTTTGGTTTGATGCGATTCGATGTGATTGGAGCGTGCGCTGACTACGGCGCGCGGTGAAAGAGTGCGTAAAAGAGACTCATCGTCGGTCGTCGGCGGTGGACGGCGACGCGGCG
>Ga0181576_10000461_pt1 | contig 29641 bp, 27 predicted proteins | sample 101ome_22_FD_132464 | JGI IMG/M metagenome (GOLD analysis project Ga0181576, IMG submission 132464) | Coastal salt marsh microbial communities from the Groves Creek Marsh, Skidaway Island, Georgia - 101412BT metaG (megahit assembly) | ecosystem: Environmental > Aquatic > Marine > Intertidal... | reverse complement strand
ATCGGCGCTGTTTAGGCCCAACTGGGTCTGTTGAGTTGGGAAGCCAATAAAGAGGCGAATCGAGATGAAAATTGAACGTATCTTCACAAAGTCCGGGCAGGATGCATACGCGGACATCGAGTTCCGAACTGTATCATCAGAGATTCGCAATCCAGATGGTACAATCGTCTTCAAGTTAGACGAATGCGAAGTCCCGCAAAAATGGAGCCAAGTGGCGTCTGATGTCATTGCTCAAAAGTATTTTCGGAAGGCCGGCGTCCCAACCGCTGTCAAGAAAGTCAAAGAAAAGGGCGTTCCGGAGTTTCTATGGCGATCGGTTCCGGCTGAAGGCGCAGAGCTCTGCGGAGAAACTTCGGCGAAGCAGGTTTTTGATCGCTTGGCGGGTGCTTGGGCCTATTGGGGCTGGAAGGGCGGCTATTTCTCTTCAGAAGAAGACGCGCGCGCCTATTTTGACGAAATGCGCTTCATGCTTGCGACGCAACGCGCCGCACCCAACAGCCCGCAGTGGTTCAACACGGGTCTGCATTGGGCATATGGCATAGATGGCCCGGCACAAGGTCACCACTATGTTGACTACAAAACCGGCAAACTCGTTAAGTCCAATAGTGCATATGAGCACCCGCAGCCGCACGCATGTTTCATCCAGTCGGTCGCTGACGATTTGGTCAATGACGGCGGCATTATGGATCTCTGGGTGCGCGAGGCGCGTTTGTTTAAGTACGGCTCGGGAACCGGAACAAACTTTTCGAGCTTGCGCGGAGAAGGAGAAAACCTCTCCGGTGGAGGCAAATCCTCTGGCCTGATGGGTTTCCTCAAGATCGGTGACCGCGCTGCTGGCGCTATCAAGTCTGGTGGCACGACCCGCCGTGCGGCGAAAATGGTCATCGTCGATGCTGATCACCCCGATATTGAGGATTTCATCAACTGGAAGGTGATCGAAGAGCAAAAAGTGGCATCGATAGTCGCCGGTTCAAAGATGCACGAGCTACGGCTGAACGATATCTTCTCTGCGATCAAAAGCTGGGATGGCGCTCTTGAGCATGCCGCTGACCCAAACACGAATGCCAACTTGAAAGAGGCAATTCGCGAGGCAAAGCGTGTCGCTATCCCCGAAACATACATCAAGCGGGTACTCGACTATGCTAAACAGGGCTATTCGAGCATCGAGTTCCCAACATATGACACAGACTGGGACTCCGAAGCTTACAACTCAGTTTCCGGCCAAAACTCCAATAACTCTATCCGAGTAACCGATGCTTTCTTGCAAGCGGTGCGCGAAGATGCGGATTGGGAGTTGGTTAATCGCCGCGACGGTACAGTATCTAAGACGATCAAAGCGCGTGACCTTTGGGAACAGGTCGGTCACGCAGCTTGGGCCTGCGCGGATCCAGGTATCCAGTACCATGATACCGTGAACTCTTGGCACACTTGCCCAGAAGACGGTGAGATTCGCGGCTCCAACCCTTGCTCGGAGTACATGTTCCTCGACGACACTGCATGTAACCTTGCCTCGATGAATCTTCTTGCGTTCCACAAGGACGGTGAGTTCGCCGTAGACGACTATATGCACGCGACGCGGCTGTGGACGTTGACCCTCGAGATTTCGGTCATGATGGCTCAATTTCCATCGAAGGAAATTGCGCAGCGTTCATATGATTTCCGAACTCTCGGATTGGGTTATGCCAACATTGGCGGGCTCTTGATGAACATGGGACTCGGCTACGACAGTGATGAAGGTCGTGCGCTGGCCGGCGCGCTCACTGCGATCATGACAGGTGTGTCTTATGCAACATCGGCCGAGATCGCTGGCGAGCTGTCGCCGTTTGCAGGGTACGAGCGCAACAAGGAGCACATGTTGCGCGTGATCAGAAACCACAGAAACGCCGCATACGGCAAAACAAGTGGATACGAAGCGCTCGCCGTGAAGCCCGTGCCGCTGGATCAAAAGAACTGCCCTGATGCGCGCCTCGTCCAGATCGCGAAAGAAAGCTGGGACGAAGCCCTTCGTCTTGGTGAAAAGAACGGCTTCAGAAATGCCCAAGCCACAGTGATTGCGCCTACGGGTACCATCGGCTTGGTCATGGATTGTGATACCACGGGCATCGAACCTGATTTCGCCCTAGTGAAGTTCAAAAAACTTGCTGGCGGTGGGTACTTCAAGATTATCAACCGCTCTGTTCCTGCGGCGCTTGAGAAACTTGGATATCGCTCGTCCGAGATTGAAGAGATTGTCGCTTACGCTGTCGGCCATGGCAGCATCGGACAGGCACCCAGCATCAACCATACAGCGCTTCTAGGGCATGGTTTTGGGCAACGCGAACTGGACAAAGTCGAAGCGGCGCTAAAGTCGGCTTTTGATATCCGATTTGTGTTCAATCAATGGACGCTAGGGGAGGATTTCTGCACCAAAACCTTGGGCATTCCGGCTGAAAAGCTTAATGATCCCACGTTCGATTTGCTCCGTCATCTTGGTTTCTCGAAGGCGGAAATCGACGCCGCCAACGATCATGTTTGCGGGACGATGACCCTTGAGGGCGCGCCGCATCTTGATCCAGAGCATTACCACGTTTTCGACTGCGCAAATCCCTGCGGCAAACGCGGCAAGCGGTTCCTGAGTGTCGATAGTCATATCACCATGATGGCCGCCGCGCAGTCGTTCATTTCCGGCGCGATCTCCAAGACGATCAACATGCCCAATGACGCAACGATCGAGGACTGCCAGAAGGCCTACGAACTGTCATGGTCGTTGGGTGTGAAGGCTAATGCCCTGTATCGCGACGGATCGAAATTGAGCCAGCCCCTCGCTGCGGCTTTGGTCGAAGATGACGAGGAAGCGGCTGAAATCCTTGCGTCCGGCTCGACGACTGCGAAGGCTGCCACATTGGCTGAAAAAGTTGTTGAGAAGATCATAGTCAAAGAGATCGTGCGTGCTCATCGGGAAAAACTTCCGGAACGTCGCAAAGGCTATACTCAAAAAGCCATTGTTGGAGGGCACAAGGTCTACCTCCGTACGGGTGAATATAGTGACGGATCGCTGGGCGAAATCTTTATCGATATGCACAAAGAAGGTGCCGGCTTCCGGGCGATGATGAATAACTTTGCCATCGCGGTGTCCGTCGGTCTTCAATACGGCGTTCCGCTGGAAGAATTTGTTGATGCCTTCACATTCACAAAATTCGAGCCTGCAGGCATGGTTCAAGGCAACGACTCGATCAAGAATGCGACTTCAATTCTTGACTATATTTTCCGTGAACTTGCCGTGTCGTATCTTGACCGCACCGACCTTGCACATGTGAAACCTGAGGGTGCGACCTTTGACGATATCGGCCGTGGCGAGGAAGAAGGTGTGTCCAACGTATCGGCGCCGAGTGAGAACGCAGCATCGCGTTCACTCGAGGTATTGAAGCAGATTTCGTCTACTGGCTATCTGCGAAAGCGCCTACCTCAAGAGTTGATGGTTCTACAAGGGAGCGTTGCAGCGGTTGAAACGGATCTTGGCGCCGCCGAAGTGGCTGCCAGCACAGTCGTTTCGACATCCACTGCGACGCTCGAGATGTCCGCAAGGGACAAAGCGAAGATGCAAGGATACGAAGGTGATCCGTGTGGAGACTGTGGAAACTACACATTGGTCCGCAACGGAACGTGTATGAAGTGCAACACCTGTGGTTCCACCTCGGGATGTAGCTAAGGGTCAGGTGCGGGTGCGCCCGCACCGCCGACGTTCAGGCCGCAGGCAGAAACACCGAGCGGTACATATAAGTGAGCCTGAACGGCGAAACTGAGGCGGCTTCTGCCGCCTCATTTTTATTGCGACGGCGTGAACCGAGCGCCATCAATTTTGGTTATTTTCTTCTTGAATTCATCCGGAAGCGGCATTTTTTCATTGGTCGCTGGATCGAGTAGCACGACCACCCCGTGGTAGACCGTGCAACAACGGCCGTTGCTCCATATTTCATTTTGTATGGTGAACGACGTTTTTCTGTATGCGATGGTTCGGCAGGTCACGACATACTCTTCGCCTTGCTTCATCTCTTTGAGGTAATCTGTCTCACCCCTCCGAATGACCAGTAGCGGTTCCGTGCCGTCGTGCCGGTAATTCGAAAGGCCCCAGGCAGTGAAATACTGCACCCGAGCCGTTTCGAACCAGATCTGATAGGCAACATTGTTCACATGATTGAGTGGATCCAGTTCTGCGAACCTAACCTTGTCGGCAAATGCAAAAGGTGCCGGACGGCTTACGCCGAGTAACACTTGATCCTCTTCTGTTAGTTGGGTGAGAAATTGTTTGCTCATTTGCGTTTCGTTGATAGGTTTGATCCCTAAAATTAAGGTTTTTACAGCGGCAGTATGATCGAAAAAAAGGGAGGCACCTGAACGCCCCCCTTCGATTGTTGATCATATTGGAAAGCGCTTACTTGAGGATCGAACGTCCGGCAAACTCTGCGCTGGTTCCGAGCATCTCTTCGATCCGAATGAGTTGGTTATATTTTGCGAGGCGATCCGAACGAGAAAGCGAACCTGTTTTGATCTGACCGCAATTGGTCGCTACGGCAAGGTCCGCGATCGTGGCATCCTCGGTTTCACCGGAGCGATGCGACATCACACATGTGTATTTCGCACGATGCGCCATATCGACGGCTTTAAGAGTTTCCGTTAAGGTGCCGATTTGATTTACTTTTACGAGTAGGGAGTTCCCAACTTCCTTACTAATTCCGTCTGACAGGCGCACTGGGTTGGTAACAAATAGATCATCACCTACGAGCTGGATTTTGTCACCAAGCCGTTCCGTCAGAAGTTTCCAGCCATCCCAATCATCTTCCGAGCAGCCGTCTTCGATTGAAATGATAGGATAGGCGTTGCAAAGGCTCTCCAGGAAATCAACGTTCTCTTCTGGTGAGAGGCTGAGACCTTCGCCGGTCATCTCGTATACGCCGCCTTTGAAATATTCGGTCGATGCACAATCCAAAGCAAGGCAGATGTCGTCGCCTGGCTTGTAACCTGATTTTTCGATCGCTTTGAGAACAAAATCTAGTGCATCACGCGTTGAGGCGAGCGCTGGTGCGAAGCCGCCTTCATCTCCGATACCCGTGGAGAAGCCGGCATTGGAGAGCTCTTTCTTAAGGGTGTGGAATACTTCCGCACCCATGCGAACTGCATCACGAATATTTTCCGCTGCAATGGGCATTATCATGAATTCTTGGATGTCGATGGGATTGTCGGCGTGCTCTCCACCGTTGATGATATTCATCATAGGAACTGGGAGAACGCGCGCCGAGGTGCCTCCAACATATCTGTAGAGGGGCTGCGCAGTGAACTCTGCGGCTGCTTTTGCAATAGCCATCGAAACGCCAAGAATTGCGTTTGCTCCAAGGCGGCTCTTATTCGACGTGCCATCAAGCTCGATCATAACTTCGTCGATTTCCACTTGCTCGGTCGCATCATTGCTAAGCAGGGCCTCGGCAATTTCACCGTTTACAGCCGCTACTGCATCCAGCACACCTTTGCCGCCATAACGCGATTTATCGCCGTCGCGCTTTTCTACCGCTTCATATGCACCAGTCGATGCTCCAGAAGGGACGGCGGCGCGTCCGAATGTGCCGTCTTCGAGTGTCACGTCAACCTCAACCGTGGGATTGCCTCGGCTGTCCAAAATTTCGCGAGCGTGAATGTCGATGATAGTACTCATGTCTACTCCTAGAGCATTTCGTTAGCGGTAACTGCGCGCGTTATACGTTGGTTCGCGGCGGATGAGAAGGTCGTTGGCGGAGCTGCGCTTCGCGGATGATGGTATAGAAGCCAGAGCCGACAATAAGAGCCGCACCGAAAAGCATGATGTCGTCCAATTTTTCGCCGAATATCATCGTGCCAATCAGAAGCCCGAACACGATGCGTGTGTATCGAAATGGAGCCACAAACGATATTTCTCCAACCCGCATCGCTGCGACGATGCAATAGAATGCGGGAAGCGAAACCGCGATTGCCGCAAGAATATATATAATGGTTTCCTTGTTGGGCATTACCGGAGGCGTTTGTTGCGCGACCATTAGCATGGCCCCGAATGGAACAAACGCTAGAAGTGTAAAAACCGACAGCTGCAATGACCCCACTTTAGATTTGATCCGTCGCGTCACCAAGTCACGGCCTGCTTGGAATACGACCCCTAGGATCACGAGCAAAGCGGCGTTGTCGAATGATGTTTCCCAAGGCCTTAGAACGATCAGCACACCCAGGAGGCCAAGCAGAATCGCTGTCCAACGGCGTCTTCCCACGACTTCACCAAAAAAGAGTGCCGCGCCCAATGTAACCAACACCGGATTCGCTTGGATAATTGTTGTCATTAAGGAGATCGGAACAAAGGCTAGAGCAACAACAAACCCCGTGCTCGAAATCAGCTCAAAAACGGTCCTTAACAGCACTAGTCTGTCGCTCAGGCAGCGATCAATCGGCGCCTCGCCGCGACTAATTATCAGGATGCTAAATGCGGCAGCGCCACCCAAGCCAATAAAAATAAATATCTGCCCCGCCGATAACGTTTCTCGCATCAGCTTGATGAACATGTCTTCGAGGGCGAAACTGGCCATAGAGATGACCATGAGTAGAGCGCCACGCAGATTGTCCATTGGTACGTCCGGTTTTGGGATATGGATCTGTTACCGGCGCTCAATGCAAAGGTAAAGGGATCACCCCGAGGATTTCTTTTTGCTTCTACCGTAGAGTTCTAGGCGGTGACCGATTAGATCAAAACCAAGCTTTTGCGCTATTTTTTCCTGCAGGTGCTCAATCTCGGCATCCACGAACTCAATAACTTCTCCGGTTTCAATGTCTATTAAATGATCGTGATGCTCACGATCCGCGGTTTCATATCTTGCCCGGCCGTCCCCGAATTCGTGTTTGTCTAGTATTCCTGTCTCTTCGAAGAGTTTGACGGTGCGATACACAGTGGCAAGTGAGATTTTGGCGTCAATTGAGCTTGCGCGACGATAGAGTTCCTCAACGTCGGGATGATCCAAAGACTCTTCCAAGACCGAAGCAATGGTTCGGCGCTGGTCTGTCATGCGCAGACCCTTGTCTTCGCACCTCGATAGAATGGTCCCTGTCATTGTCTCACCCTACAACCTCAAATCTGCCGGAAAAGAGCAAACCTGCTTTATCGAAAAGGTTATGTTCAGTCCGCCAGAAAGACCACCGCGTGCCGTTTTTTCCCCGCTGAAAGTTTGATTGACGAACGAAGCTGATCGACAGTAAGCAACATGGCGGCATTTGAGATCAACTCATCATTCAGGCGTGCGCCGTTGTCGGCGATGAGACGCTTTGCCTCCTTGCCCGATGATGCAAGCCCAGATTTCACAAGCAGCTGTACAATGGAAACACCATCACCAACATCATTGGCTGTCAGTGAGAACGTTGGCAGTTCCTCCCCAACACCGCCTTTTTCAAAAACCTCCTTAGCCGTTTTCATTGATGCATGCGCAGCGTCGGCTCCATGAAGAAGGGTTGTCACTTCGTTGGCCAGAATGATCTTCGCTTCGTTGATTTCCGCGCCTTCCAATGAACCCAGCTTGGTACACTCTTCGATGGGCAGCTCGGTATAGAGCTTTAGGAATCGTTCGGTATCAGCGTCGGAGGTGTTCCTCCAGAACTGCCAGAATTCATACGGTGATTTCATCGATGCATTAAGCCAAACTGCACCATCTTGGGACTTGCCCATCTTTTTTCCGTCCGAGGTCGTCAACAGCGGTGATGTGAGGCCGAAGATCTCGTGATCAAGAACGCGGCGCGTAAGATCAATGCCGTTGACGATATTACCCCACTGATCTGAGCCACCCATCTGGAGCAGGCACCCGTAACGGCGATTCAATTCAAGGAAATCATAGGCCTGTAGGATCATGTAATTGAATTCTAGGAAAGAAAGCGATTGCTCGCGGTCAATGCGCGACTTCACACTTTCAAACGATAGCATTCGATTAACGGAAAAGTGGCGCCCAATATCGCGCAAGAAATCGAGATAGTTGAGCCCGTCGAGCCACTCAGCATTGTTGAGCAAGAGGGCGTCGGTTTCACCATTTCCAAAAGATATGTATGAATCGAAAACTTGCTTTATGCCGGCAATGTTACTGTCGATTTGTTCGGGGCCCAGCAGCGGCCGCTCATCGGCACGGAAAGACGGGTCTCCAACCTTAGTTGTTCCACCTCCCATCAGAACGATAGGTTTGTGACCGGTCTTCTGCAGCCATCTCAACATCATGATCTGAATGAGCGAACCCACATGAAGAGAGTCAGCGGTCGCGTCAAAACCAATGTAGCCAGGGACTATTCCGCTAGACAATGCTTCGTCTAATGATTGGAAGTCCGTGCAGTCCGCAAGAAAGCCACGGCTGAGCATAACTTCCATAAAGTCTGATTTTGGTTTGTAGTTCATGGTAAATTCCACTCTTGCCGCCGGTGATACTCCGGAGCACTCTATAGAGGCGGAAAAAACAGAGGGAAAGTCACTGTTGAGCCGTTCGATGCAGAGAAGCCCTTTCGTTTCTGTCGGCACGGTATGCGATCGAGAGAGAAAAGTAGTGCAGGGGATTTCGGTTCAGACTGATGGGCACGCAGTTTTCGCTATAGAGAATTTTGTAGAGATCAAGCTCGTTTCTGATGTCGAGGGTGATCCAGTCGAGGTTGCATTTGCAAAGGTCGTTTCTTCTTTCGGAGGTGACCCTGCTTGTTTTGGCGTTGTTGGACAAAACATCGCCGATACGCCAGAGATTCTGGCGGAACTCTCAGGAAAACCAATCCTACATGACTTTGACCAGAGCGATATTGATCTGGGCGGACAGGGTGGGGGTGCTTTCGATTTTCTGGCTTTTGCCCTCGCCAGTATGAACTCAAATCTGCCAGAAACCTTCGCTATCTTATTGGTCGGTGAAAGCCTGCGTTTGGTGATATGTGACTCGAGCGACAAGTCCATTCTGAAAGGAGGTTTGATTGCCTTCGACATTGGTGCTGGCAGGCGTGAGGGCGAATGGCAGGGGCCAACCGCGGAAATTTTCAAGATGAGAGAGCCGCCGAGACGTTACATCATCGAGAATGTACTGAATCAGGCGCAGAAGGGGTGAGAGGATATCCTGAGAAATGAACTTTAAACCGCCTTTGAATTCGCTGGGTTGCGACCACAGAACGTTTTCGTTGCCGGGCCGGATGATCTGGTGTGCCGAGTCCTGTCCCTAATTGATTTGGCAACAACTGAGCGGCTCGGGTTGGTGCCGGCTAGTTACTCTGCTGCAGCAATTGCTTTTTGCGCGGCACAAAATTTCGTTTCACTTCCGACCAGTTGTCCTTACAACACAGGCGTAGCTGCGCCCGTGGGTGGAGCAAAGATTGCTCGTCCTTCGGCGTTACGGCCTTAGCCTTCCTCTAGATAACTCAGTGCGACCCCGTTTATACAATATCGTAATCCTGTTGGCGCCGGGCCGTCGGGGAACACATGCCCTAGATGTGCATCGCATCGATCGCAGTGTACTTCTGTACGTTTCATAAACCAGGATCGGTCAACACTTTCGCCAACAGCACTTTGGTCAATGGGCTGTGTGAAAGATGGCCATCCTGTTCCACTTTCGAATTTATCCGCACTGCTAAAGAGTTTCTGGCCGCAGCACACACAGGCAAAGGTTCCAGCTGATTTCGGGAAGTTATCATGTGTTCCCGCTCTTTCAGTCCCGTGTTTTCTGGTGACGCGAAACGCCAAATCTGAAAGTTGGGTGCGCCACTCATCATCTGTTTTCATGATTTTTTCGGTCATATTCTGGTAACCTACAAAATGTTTGGTGATGTTCGGCGACGTATCGGGGAACAAGATGTTAGCCACTCGTCAACTACGAGATCCTGTTTCAAAGTTAGTGGTGCGGGCTGCGTCGTCAAGCTATGAGGCATATGAGGCGATTGCTTTTCGCTCTCAGACCTTTGGGCGCATGGCCTCCCCACCGGCGCATTCCGACGGTGACCAGTTTGATGGAGAGTTCGAGCATATTCTCATTCAAGATTCGCAAACTGGGGATTTGGTCGGCGTGGTTAGGGTCCGTTCCTATCGAAACCCCGTGAAATCCTTTCAGGATACACCGGAAGTTTCTATGATTTAACGCCGCTCACGGTACATCATTCGTCTCTGCTGGAGATGGGTAGGCTCTGTGTTCCCCAAAAGAAAATGGTTCCTGCTGTGGTGCGATTGCTTTGGGCATATTTGATAAGCCTGTCCCAAATTGCAAACGCGAGTGCCATTTTTGGTTGTACGAGCTTTTGGGGGAATAATCCGTGTTTCCACCAAGATGCCTTTCGCTACTTGGCGAGAACTTCGGTCGGGCCGTCTGAAAGGGCGCCGATAGTGAAAGCGGCTAATGTTGTGAAATTCGGTGAACTTTTGGAGAGCAAATGTGATGACACCGCATCTTTAGCCCAAGTGCCACATTTGATGCGAAGTTATCTGGCAATGGGTGCTTGGGTAAGCGACCATGCTGTTGTGGATGATTTTTGGGATACCGTTCACATTTTCACGGCCATCGAAATTGAGAACATTCCTGCAAGCCGAATGCGTGTAATGCGAAATCTGCTTTCTGACTGCTGAGATCGAAAGTGTGACCACATATTGTGCTTGCTTGTTCGTGCCGTCAATATACAGTTACACTATGCTAGTAGAGAGGCAGCATTCTGGTGCCAGAAGTTGATGAGAGGTCAAGGTAGGGAGATTGTCGCGGGATGAATATACAACATCACAGCGCAGACAAACTTGCGATTATTTCATCTTGTAAGAACCCAACTTTGGTCCTCAATGCTGATTATCGGCCATTATCGTATTACCCCTTATCGGTTTGGCCTTGGCAGGACGCGATCAAGGCCGTTTGGCGAGACCGGGTTACAACGGTTGCAGAATATGAAAGGGTTGTGAGAAGCCCGTCAACGACGATTAGGATACCCTCTGTTGTTGTCTTGAAAGACTATGTTCGCCCACAAAAGAGCGTCGCTTTCACGCGGTTCAATTTGTTTCTTCGTGACGAATTCAGTTGTCAGTACTGTGGGGCAAAATCTGATCTAACCTTTGATCATGTGATCCCTCGTTCCAAGGGGGGAGTGACCAGTTGGGAAAATGTTGTCGCGGCTTGTGCGGCGTGCAACCTTCGGAAAGGGTCCAAGAATCTGAGGAGCTCAGGACTTAGATTGACGAAGCTACCTCGGCGTCCTGAAGCGGAGCAGCTCAGAAACCTTGGACGAAAATTCCCACCCAATTATTTGCACGATAGCTGGTTAGACTTTTTGTACTGGGATACTGAGCTTCAGGAGTGAAACTCTTTTCGTCGCGCCCTAGACACTGCGAAGCAACCAAGTTATCACGCACTCGTTAGCGCTAACGCAGCGGCGCTAGTGGAGATCATTGGAGAATTGTTATGGTTTCGCGTGTCATACCCGTCGATCCCTTTGACCTAGTTATTTTTGGCGGGACTGGCGATCTTGCTCGGCGAAAAATTATCCCAGGGTTGTTCCGCCGTTTTGTCTCCGGACAGCTTCCGGCAGACAGTCGCATCATTGGCGCAGCCCGTTCCCCGATGGAACCAGCTGAGTACAAATCTCTATTAGAAGAAGCGATTGAAGAGTTTGGTGGCGACGAAAAGTCGGGGGCAGACGAACTGGCTGCGTTCCTCGATATGATTGATTACGTTGCGGTTGATGCGGTCGCGGGTGACGGATGGGACCACCTCAAATCACTCATGCGGGACGGTGTCGTTCGTGCGTTTTACTTCTCGGTCGCTCCAAGTCTTTTTGGTGCGCTCGCTGATAAATTGCATGAATATGCTATTGCGACCTCTGAAAGTCGTATCGTCGTCGAAAAGCCCTTTGGGCATGATCTGCCCACAGCGCGTGCATTGAATGCAATCTTGGCGAAGCACTTTGATGAGCGCCAAATCTATCGCATCGATCACTATTTGGGAAAAGAGACAGTTCAAAACCTTATGGCCATAAGGTTTGGCAATGTTCTGTTCGAGCCCCTGTGGAATAGCCACTATGTTGATCACATCCAAGTCACGGTTGCAGAAACCGTCGGCGTAGGTGGGCGCGGAAGCTATTATGACAATTCAGGTGCCATGCGTGATATGGTGCAGAACCACTTGATGCAGCTGCTCTGCCTGATCGCGATGGAGCCGCCTAACAAATTTGGTGCGGATGAAGTCAGAGATGAAAAGTTAAAAGTTATCCGTGCCCTACAGCCCGTTGATCCGCATCACATTGTCAGAGGGCAGTATGATGCCGGATCGGAGGGGCCGAGTTATCGTGAAGACGCTGAAAATGCGCGTTCCTTCACTGAAAGCTTCATCGCGATGAAGTGTCATATAAATAATTGGCGTTGGGCGGGTGTTCCATTCTACTTGAGAACTGGCAAGCGCCTTCGGTCCCGTTCCTCTGAAATTGCCGTCGTTTTCAAGGACTTGGGGCATTCGATCTTTGAGGGTGACGAGGCTCGTCATCGAAATATTTTATCGATCCGGCTTCAGCCAAATGAGGGCATCGACCTTCAAATGACGATCAAAGAGCCTGGCCCAGGCGGCATGCGTTTGATCGATGTTCCATTGGACATGACGTTTGCCGATGCGCTCGGCGCGGATGTAGACGATGTACCCGATGCGTATGAGCGTCTGATCATGGACGTGATCCGTGGCAACCAAACGCTGTTTATGCGAGGGGATGAGGTTGAAGCTGCGTGGGAGTGGACTGATCCGATCATACAAGGTTGGGAGACACGAAATGATGTTCCCAAGCTTTATGAAGCGGGGTCGGCGGGGCCTGAGGATTCTATGATGTTGATGCATCGAGACGGCCGAAAGTGGCGGGAAATTCGTTAAAGTTTCGGATTTTCGGCCATACACAACTGATGCACAATCGATGCACAACCCATGCATACGCGGATGTGCATTGCGAAGCCTGAACAGGGGGGATGACACGCCAATGGAACTCATCGAATATGTCGACTCCGATATTATGATGGTTGATGTTGCGAACCGGATTGCGGGTGAATTGGAGCAGGCGCTGTTCCACGAAGATAGCATCACACTTGCCGTTCCTGGTGGAACGACTCCAGGTCCGATTTTTGATAGCCTTTGTTCCGCTGACCTCCCATGGGACCGCGTTAATGTTGTCCTTACGGACGAGAGATGGGTGCCCGAAGAGTCGGACCGATCTAATACGCGTTTGCTTCGCGAACGCTTGTTCACGGGGAGGGCGTCGGCGGCAACGTTGTTGCCGCTTTATCAGCAGGCTGATGCGCCAGAAGAAAAATTGAATGCTCTCGCAGAGGGGATTGCGCCGCATCTGCCGTTAAGCGTGTGTTTGCTTGGCATGGGCGATGACATGCATACGGCGTCGATCTTCCCTGAAGCCGACCGACTTAATGACGCGCTTTTTGGCGACGGCATCCTGTATCCCATGCGGGCTCCTGGAGCGCTGGAGCCGAGGATTACCCTTTCGGCAAAGGTCTTGCATGGCGCCCTTTCGTGCCATGTGGTCATTATAGGTGAGAATAAGCGTGCAGCTCTTGAAAAAGCGATCTCGCTTCCGCCGGAGGAGGCACCGATAGCCGCCGTGCTTGCTGATGCGGTGGTCCATTGGGCAGAGGTTTGAGCGATGTGGAATGATCTAAAGCAACATTTTCAGGCGGTACAGGACCGCCGGTTTGAAACCCTTTTCGACGAGGCGAGGGCAGGATCCTTTTCCATAAGCTGCGGCGATATGGTCTTTGATTATTCAAAGACCAATATTGATGCGGACGGGCGCGCCTTGTTGGTTGCGCTTCTCGATGCCGCGGACGTTGCAGCCAAGCGGGATGCGATGTTTCGGGGCGACCGGATCAACGTAACCGAGGATCGTGCAGTTTTGCATACGGCGCTGCGCAACCTTGATGGCGATGGCGTCGTTGTCTCGGGTGCTGATGTGATGCCAGAAGTGCTTGGGACGCTCGACCGGATGGAGAGTTTTGCCGAAGATGTTCGCTCGGGTGCATACAGTGGCGCTGGCGGGAAAATCACTGATGTCGTGAATATTGGCATTGGAGGGTCCGATCTTGGCCCCGCGATGGCGGTGCGAGCGCTTTCGCCATTCCATGACGGGCCGCGATGCCATTTCGTTTCGAATGTCGATCCGGCAGATATTGCGGAAGTCCTGCGCGGCTGTGACCCGACCACAACGCTCGTCATCGTTGCGTCCAAGACCTTTACCACCATTGAAACCATGACAAACGCGCGTACCGCCAAGGCATGGATGGGGCAGAGCGTAGAAAATCCCGCGTTGCAGTTCGCAGCCCTTTCCACTGCGGGAGACAAAACGAGTGCGTTCGGCATCCCGGATGCGCATGTTTTCGGCTTCGAAGATTGGGTCGGCGGACGTTATTCCATGTGGGGTCCAATCGGATTGAGCCTGATGATCGCTATTGGCCCAAATGCATTCAGGGCGTTCCTGCGCGGCGGACAGGTGATGGACCGACATTTCTGTTCGGCCAAGTGGGAAGAGAATATGCCTGCGATGCTGGCATTGGTTGGTGTGTGGCACAATCAGGTCTGCGGATTCACGACCCGCGCCGTTCTGCCATATGATAATCGCCTAGCGCGGCTGCCGGCCTACCTTCAGCAGCTTGAAATGGAGAGTAATGGCAAGCGTGTGAGCATTGACGGTGCTGATCTGCCTGTCGATAGCGGGCCTGTCGTATGGGGGGAACCTGGTACCAACGGGCAGCATGCGTTTTATCAGTTGATCCACCAAGGTACGCGCGTCGTTCCGTGTGAGTTCATGGTTGCGGCGCGCGGACATGAGGATGATTTGCATCATCAGCATCAATTGCTTGTCGCGAATTGCTTGGCGCAGTCCGAAGCGCTCATGAAGGGACGCTCGTTAGATGAGGCAATGAAAATCGCTGGGCGGCTTGGTTTTGAGGGTGGGGAGCAAGAGCGTCAGGCACGGCATCGGGTGTTCCCTGGTAATCGCCCATCCACGACGTTGGCTTATCCGCAACTTGACCCTTTCACGCTGGGCCAGATCATTGCTCTCTATGAGCATCGAGTGTTTGTCGAGGGGGCCATCCTTGGCATCAATTCATACGACCAATGGGGCGTTGAGCTTGGTAAAGAGTTGGCGACAGCGCTTCAGCCCATCGTTGAAGGGCGCGAAAGTGCTGACGGCAAGGATGGCTCAACTGCTGGCCTGGTGCAGTTCCTTCGCACCCGAGGCCTATAGTCGATTAGGATGACATAGACTGGTTTTTTGCGCACCGCGTGTAAGCGACGCTAGGTGGGTCTTAGGAAGAGTGGAGCGGGTAACGGGAATCGAACCCGTAACTTAAGCTTGGGAAGCTCGCGTGATACCTTTTCACCATACCCGCGCTCACCAATCTGACGTAGTCGCGGTGCGACGGGGCGTCAAGATTGAAACAGCGCCTGAGACAGCCTAGCCGCGCCGCCGACGCCTGCGTCCACCTTCCTCTGATCCACCCTTCTGCTGGTTGAAATTAACCTCGGGGAGGGTGGTCACTTCGCCCAAGTGCGGGAACGGATCGGTCGCATGTGGGATTGCGTTGGCATTAACAAAATGCTCCTGGAATTTTGGCTCAATAGCAGTTTCGACTTTGGTAATTTCGCGAACGGTTTTTTCGATGGCTTGGCGGGCTTCGACGGAGCACAACGCGATACGCGCGCCTGTGCCGGCCGCATTACCGGCTGAGGCCACTTTATCCAGTGGCGCGTCGGGGATCATACCGAGGACCATGGCATGTTTCGGCGAGATATGGGCGCCAAAGGCACCCGCTAAGACGACGCGATCGACGGTGTCCACTTCCATTTCGTCCATAAGGAGACGTGCTCCAGCGTAGAGGGCAGATTTTGCCAGCTGGATGGCGCGAATGTCACCTTGGGTTACGCTAATCAGGGGGCCGCCGTCGGCGGTGCCGTCATGCAGCACAAAGGAGTGTGTGCGCCCTTCTGCGATACATCTGGAAGTGCCGACCTGTTCAGCGGAGCCGATCAGGCCTTTGGGGTCGAGGATGCCGGCGATACGCATTTCAGCGACGGCTTCGATAATCCCGGAGCCGCAGATGCCGGTGATACCGGAACCTTTGGTTGCCTCCATGAAGCCGTCATCGTCGGACCAGAGGTCACAGCCAATTATGCGGAAACGCGGCTCCTTAGTTACCGGATCAATTTCAACACGCTCGATGGCGCCGGGAGCGGCGCGCTGGCCGGAACTGATTTGAGCGCCCTCAAAGGCAGGGCCGGTCGGTGAGGAACATGCGAGAACGCGCTCTTTGTTGCCGAGAAGAATTTCGGCATTGGTACCGACATCGACGATCAGCACAAGGTCATCGGATTTACCTGGCTCCTCGGACAGCGCGACTGCGGCGGCATCGGCTCCGACATGGCCCGCGATACAGGGCAGGATGAACACGCGCGCGGAAGCGTTCATGGAGGAGAGTCCCATCTCGCTCGCGCCGAGGCTGACGCTTTCCGAGGTTGCGAGGGCGAATGGAGCTTGCCCAAGTTCGACGGGATCAATCCCAAGGAGGAGGTGGTGCATTACAGGGTTGCAGACGAAGACCGCCTCCATGATCTGCGATGGCTCGATGTTGCCCTCGGCCGCAATTTCCGTGGTGAGCGTGTTGATCGCATCGCGGACGGCGTTGGTCATCTCAAGATCGCCACCTGGGTTCATCATGGAGTAGGAAACGCGGCTCATGAGGTCTTCGCCAAAGCGGATCTGGGGGTTCATCACGCCCGCTGAAGCGATGACCGTACCGTTCCTGAGGTCGCAAAGATGTGCGGCAATGGTCGTTGAGCCAAGATCGATAGCAAGGCCGTAGATTCGTTCTTCATGGAAGCCGGGGTAGATGTCGAGGATCCTGTAGGCCGTATCACGATGGCCTTTATTCAGGACGACTGTAGCGGTCCATCCACCTTTACGCAGAGCAGGCTGGAGCTTGCGCAAGATCGGGAGTGCCGCGGTGACATTCTCGATGTTCCATTGTTCCTTAAGGGCGCGGGCCACGCGCTCTAAGTCGCCGGTTGGCTCGTGCATGTCCGGCTCTTGCACTTCGATGTAAAACAGCTTGGTCGCCGGATCCATTATCATCGCCCGAGTACTGGCAGCTTTGCGGACAACCTGTCGGTGAACTTGGCTTTCGGGCGGAACGTCTATCACCACGTCGCGTTGGACGGTGGCCTGACAACCGAGCCTGCGACTGGCTTTCAGGCCGCGAATGCGGTCGTATCTTTCTTCAACGGCGTTGAACGCGTTGAGTGCATCTTCATGGACCGTGACGCCGTGCTTGGGAAATTCGCCGAAAGAGGGCGTGATCTGGCATTTCGAACAGATACCGCGGCCACCGCAAACCGAGTCGAGATCGACACCAAGCTGCCGAGCTGCTGTGAGGATTGGTGTGCCTACAGGGAAGCGACCGCGCTTGCCGGAGGGAGTGAAGATGACGAGTGGATCAGTGCTCATTACAACGCCTCAATCAATTTCTGAGCGGAATGTAACAGGGAAGATCATTAGGGAAAGGCGACATGCGTCATAAAAGAGTCAAATCGCGGACTAATTCAGAATCTCGACCCCTAAGAGCCAGACCGATAACGGCACCGGCGCAACGGCCAGCGCAACCGTGAGTGCGGTAAGGGGAATACTAAATCTGCGGCTCAAACCTGATGCGAGCATGATCCCACCGCCGCCACCGAGAACCACATTGCCGGGGATGTTGAGAAGCGCCGCCAACGTAAGGTAGCGCCATTTGGTAATAAATGGCCGCAGCCAAGTCGGAACGCGCGCGTGCAGTTCGGATTCTTGGGCGTCCGGACCACGCTGTGCGAGGTTTTCGATCAAATCAGCTGCCCGTCTCAGGCCAAGCTCACTTAAAAAATTCGAGAACCAAATTAGAGGCATATAACGGCCTACAAAATAGGCAAGCAACAGGCCGCAAACGGTTGATAGATAGATGAAAGGAGCGATCTCTGCGCCCCGCAGGACGAGTAGGGAAATGCCCAGCTCTATCCCCGGAACGAAAGGGGTGGCCATCAGGATCGCGTAGGCGATCAGCGCGACAATCATCATGCTGAACATTGCCAATGCTGCCTGATCGCTTTCAAGTTTTGAAATCTGCGCCATGGCCCATTCGATCGCGATATGAATGGCGAAGCCGACCGCCGCAAGCGTTGCCAATTTGGTGGCGATGTTGGCCCAGTTCATGAGTTTACGGCGCGGGTTCATTTGACGACAATCGCAGCAGCAAGCCCGAGTGCCAAATTAATTCTGCGAGGTCGACAAAGCATTGATCTTTCTGTGGATGGCGAATAGCCCAGCATTATGGCGCGCGCACCTCTACTCCAGATCACCGATATATCCCTCACATTCGGGGGTAATCCTGTATTCGACACGCTGAGCCTCGTTGTTCAGTCCGGGGATCGGGTGGCACTGGTTGGCCGGAACGGTTCGGGGAAGTCCACATTGCTCAAAGTCCTCGGTGGGATCGTTGAGCCTGATTCAGGGCAACGGGTACTCTCTCCCGGGGTCGCGGTGGGCTACATGGAGCAAGAGCCGACGATGGAGGGTTGCGCGACCTTGGGAGACTTTGCGCTGAGCGGCCTCACTGAAGCAGATGCTTATCGGGTGGAGATGGTCGCACAGGGGCTAAAGTTTGATCCTGCACGCGATGTTGCGACCGCATCGGGGGGCGAGCTTCGGCGTGCCGCGCTTGCCAAACTGATGGCCGAGACATCTGATTTGATGTTGCTCGATGAGCCGACCAACCATCTAGATATTGAGGCGATCAAGTGGCTTGAGGCTGAACTTTCGCGCACCTCGTCGGCCTATGTTCTGATCTCTCATGACAGAACATTTTTGCGCAATCTGACACGAGCTACCTTGTGGATAGACCGTGGTGAGGTGCGCCGTCAGGAAACCGGCTTCGAAGGGTTCGAGGCGTGGCGCGACAAGATCTGGGAAGAGGAAGATCAAGCCCGCCACAAATTGAACCGAAAAATCAAAGCCGAAGCGCGCTGGGCGGTTGAGGGGATCAGCGCGCGGCGAAAGCGTAATATGGGGCGGGTGCGGGCACTGCAAGATTTGCGCGCAGAGCGGGCGGCGCAAATCAGGCGCCAAGGCGCGGCGGCGCTTTCGCTTGAGAGCGGTCCAGCATCGGGAAAGAAGGTAATCGAGGCGAAAGATGTCTCGAAGGCATTTGGGGATCGCGTGCTGGTGCGCGCTTTTGATCTGACGGTGCAGCGGAAGGATCGCATTGCATTTGTCGGGCCGAATGGCGTTGGAAAGACAACGTTGATCAAGGTTTTGCTTGGGGAAATGCTAGCTGATCAGGGAACAATCCGACACGGAACCAATCTGGAAGTAGCGGTCTTTGACCAAGCCCGTGCGCAACTTACCCCTGAGATTAGCCTCTGGGAAAGCCTCACCGGCGACCCCGACATGCGGGTTGGAGGACGCGCTGATCAGGTCATGGTGCGAGGCGAGCCGCGTCATGTCGTTGGCTACCTCAAGGACTTCCTTTTCGATGAGGCGCAGGCCCGTGCGCCAGTGCGCTCGCTTTCGGGTGGAGAAAAAGCGCGGCTCTTGCTTGCAAAGTTGATGGCTAAGTCATCGAACCTGCTGGTGTTAGACGAGCCGACGAACGATCTCGATATCGAGACGCTGGACCTTTTGCAGGAAATTCTCGACGATTACGATGGAACTGTGCTCTTGGTCAGCCACGACCGTGATTTTCTCGACAGGGTGGCGACGACGACCGTGGCGATGGAGGGGAATGGCCGTGCGGTGATTTATGCTGGTGGTTGGTCGGATTATCAGGCGCAACGCAGTGAGATACCGACCGCTGCAAAGGCTGAGAAGGTCAAGACGGAGAAGCAGCGCAAAGAGCGTGCGCCGGAAAAGCTGCAACCGGCTGGTCTGAGTTTCACCGAGAAGCACCGCCTCGCCGAGCTGCCGCAAGTCATGGATCGGCTATCGGCTGAAATCGCGAAGCTCGAAGAGCTATTGGCCGATCCGAACCTTTATGCGGCAAACCCAGTGAAGTTCCAGAAGGCGACCGAGGCACTCTCCGCGCGGCAGGCAAAGCTCGCGGAGGCTGAGGATGAATGGCTTGTTTTGGAGGAAAAAGCGGGCAACTGATCTGCCCGCTTTGATTTTAAATCAATGATTTAGCCGTCGAAGTTCACTTCTTCCATAACGCGCAGGGCGTTCGGACGTTCAGACGCAATTGCGGAGAGGTCGGTCGTGTCGGCTTCGAAGCTACCCCAAGCAGCGACCAGTTCAGACACTTCTGCACCCTCTAACACGGGGTATTCGTTGTTCAGTTCTGCATAGATCGCTTGCGCGGCAGGAGAGACAAGGAATTCCATCAATTCTAGTGCTTCGTCGCGGTTCGGGGCGGCCTTGGTCATCGCGACGCCTGATACGTTGACGTGCGTGCCGCCGTTTTCGAAGGTCGGGAAGATAATGCGAACGCTGTCCGCCCAAGCGCGCTGGTCTTCGTTCCCGAACATCAGCCCCATGTAATAGGTGTTGCCGAGGCTGATATCGCATTCGCCGGCCCAAATCGCTTTGACCTGTGCGCGGTCGTTGCCTTCGGGCTTGCGGGCGAGGTTTTCTCTGACGCCTGCTGCCCAGTCGCGGGCATAGTCTTCGCTATGGTGGGCAATCATCGCTGAGGTGAGCGCGAGATTGTAATTATGAAGGCCGGAGCGGGTGCAGATGCGGCCCTCCCATTTGTCGGATGCAAGGTCTTCGTAGGTCGTTACTTCACCATCGGCGACACGCTCCTTGGAGGCGTATACGATGCGGGCGCGGGTTGTCAGGCCAAACCAGAGGTTTTCGTCTGAACGCAGTTCGGCAGGGATGGCGGCTCTGAGAACCTCGCTTTCAACTGGCTGGACGACATCGGCGTCAACGATTTGCTTCAGGTTTGCGATGTCGACGGTCATCACGAGATCGGCAGGGGAGCGCCGGCCCTCAGCTTTCAGGCGCTCAACGATTCCGTCTTCGACATAGGCGAGATTCACGGTGATGCCGGTAGATTCGGTGAACGCGTCCATGACAGGCTGGATCAGCTCAGGCTGGCGGGTGGTGTAGATATTCACATCCGCGATAGCCGGTGCGGCGACGATTGTTGCAGCAGAAGCAAGGAAGAGGGTGCGCATGTTCATTGTAAACTCCATTGGTTTGATGGAGTTCGATAAATCTAACTTTTTTAGTCAGGTCAATACCTGATTTTTTTTATCAGAAAAGAATCTCTAACTTTTTTCCTGAAGTTTCGCCACGTCCCAGAGGGCGTCCATTTCCTCTAACGAGCTGTCTTCGGGGCGCTTTCCGCGTTCTGAAAGCGCGTCTTCGACAGCCGCGAAACGGCGGGTGAATTTCGCGTTTGCTGATCTCAACGCGGCTTCCGGATCAATTTTCAGATGGCGGGCAAGATTGGCAACCACGAAGAGCAGATCGCCGAATTCCTCCTCGATGGCGTCTTGGCCCATGTGCGCACGCGCTTCGACCAGTTCATCGGCTTCTTCGATGATCTTTGCGATAACTTGATCGGTAGACGGCCAGTCAAACCCAACGCGCGCGGCGCGTTTTTGCAGTTTTACGGCGCGCATCAACGCGGGCAGGCCGACGGCAACGCCGTCTAAGGTGCGATTTTCCGCTTTCGCTGCGCGCTCTTGGGCCTTGATCTGCTCCCAATCTCGGGTTTGTTGCTCTGGAGATTTTTCGCGGCCCTCGTCACCAAAGACATGGGGATGACGCGCCACCATTTTATCGGACATGCCGTTTGCGATATCGTTGAACGAAAACAGTCCCTTTTCTTCTGCCATCTGGGCATGAAAGACCGATTGAAAGAGCAGATCACCAAGCTCGGAACGAAGTTCGTCCCATGACTGGCGCTCGATCGCATCTGCAACCTCGTAGGCTTCTTCGATCGTGTAGGGTGCTATGGTGGCGAAATCCTGCTCGATATCCCACGGGCAGCCGGTTTCGGGATCGCGTAAGCGCCGCATGATCTCCAACAATCGCGGCATTCCTCCGTTGGGATTGTGAACGATTTTGTCTGAAGCTGCTCGATCCATTGCGTCTATCCGGTGTTTGCGATTTTGTGTGAGCGTATTGTGTCAGTGACGGAAGGCCAACCCATGGCGATCATCAATCGAATTGCCGAATTCGCGGACGATATGAAAGGGTGGAGGCGCTATCTCCATCAACATCCGGAACTGAGCTTGGACTGCCACGAGACGGCGAAATTCGTCAAAGAGCGCCTCGAAGAATTTGGCGTTGATGAAATTTTCACTGGGATCGCCGTGAGCGGCGTTGTGGCCATCATCAACGGCAACGGGGAAGGGCCGACAATCGGACTGAGAGCCGATATGGACGCGCTACCGATGGATGAAGAAACTGGCGCGGAGTGGAGTTCGCAGGTTGAAGGGCGGATGCATGCTTGCGGGCACGATGGCCATACGACGATGCTGCTTGGCGCCGCGCGATACCTTTCAGAAACACGGAATTTTGCCGGCAGGGTGGCGTTGATTTTCCAGCCCGCCGAGGAAACAATTGGCGGTGCGCAGATCATGGTCGAAGAAGGGATCATGGAGCGTTTTGATATTTCCGAGGTTTATGCGCTGCATACCGATCCGTTTGCTGAGGCGGGGAATTTGGAAACCCGCGTTGGCCCGCTCATGGCTGCGGTTGATGATTTTGATGTGCGAATCTCAGGCGTCGGTGGGCATGCGGCCTATCCGGAGGAATGCGTCGACCCGATTGTTGCCGCGACTGCGATGGTGACAGCTTTTCAGAGTGTCGTGAGCCGGAACGCGTCTGCGCTGGATCAGCTTGTGATCTCTGTCACGAAGATTCATGCTGGCAGCGCGAATAATGTTATTCCCGATGAGGCGACGTTGGGCGGCACTGTACGCACATTCTCGCCAGAAATGAGAGATTTGGCGGAGAGACGCATCCGCGAAATCGTCGATGGGATTGAGAAGACTTTTGGCGTGACCTGTAATCTCGATTATGAACGCAACTATCCGGCCACGGTGAACCATGCGGATCAGGTCGAAAAAGCTGCAAGGGTGGCAGTTGAGATCGTTGGAGAAAACCGTGTTCGCACGGATATTCGCCCCGAAATGGGCGCGGAAGATTTCTCCTACATGCTCGAAGCGCGGCCCGGTGCGTATTTGTTCCTCGGTCAGGGGATTGGGCCGTCATGCCACCATCCAAAGTTTGACTTCAGCGACGAAGTAGCACCAATCGGGGCGTCTTTCTTCGCGCGGTTGGTCGAGAGACTGCAACCTCCTGCTTGACCTCTTCAAGCGATGTCGTAAATTTGATCAAATTTTTGGAGATGAGATATGGCGCTCGAGGATGCTTCGCGGCAAATAGATGACGCTTTTACGCGCAAAGATGCGAAGGGGTTGAGTTACGAAAATGTATTTGGAGGGGCGCCATCGTTCCTCCGCCGCCGGTATAGTAAAGAGTTGGCAGGGGTTGATCTGGTGGTAACGGGTATCCCTTTTGATCAGGCGGTCACTAATCGCCCGGGCACACGCTTTGGCCCGCGGGCTATTAGGGAAGCTTCCGCGTTACTTCCTTGCGACCCGCCTTTTGGCTGGGGTTTTGACCCTATGAGCGAATTTGCCATCACCGATTATGGAGATATGGCCTTTGACTACGCGAAGGTCAGTGAGGTACCACGCCTTATCGAGCAGCATATCGGCGGCGTTCTCGCTGAGGGTGTCGGTACGGTGACACTCGGTGGAGATCATTCCATCACGCTGCCGATCCTGCGGGCCTACGCCGAGAAATTTGGCCCAATTGCCGTCATCCAGTTTGATGCGCATTCCGATCTTTGGCCCGACGATGATCCTGAGCGCATTGATCACGGAACGTTCATGTACAAAGCGGTGAAGCAGGGGATTGTTGATACGGAACATTCGCTTCAGATCGGTATCAGAACTGAATGTGCTGATTATTGCGGTATGCCCTATATTGACGCCCGCAGTGCGCACGTGAAAGGCGCACAGTGGGTTGCTGAGCAGGTCAAGGCGCGGGTCGGGGACCGGCCATGCTATATCACGTTTGATATTGATGCTTTGGATCCAGCATTTGCCCCAGGGACAGGCACGCCGGTTTGGGGTGGTTTGGCAAGCTGGCAAGCAGCAGCGATTTTGCATGACCTTGCAGGAATTAATCTCGTCGGCGGTGACATTGTTGAAGTGTCGCCTCCCTTTGATGCCACGGGTGCCACTGCGATAGCAGGTGCGCATATTGCGCTGGACCTGTGCTGCCTCGCGCTTTGGAACCGAAAGGCATCGTGATGTTCAATCAACCGCTCGGCGGCAACGAGATGCCGCGCTTTGGGGGGCCGAACACTTTCATGCGGCTGCCCGCCAGCGAAGATCTAGATGCGCTGGATGTCGCTTTTCTGGGTGTTCCGATGGATATCGGTGCATCATGGCGGTCGGGAACACGGTTCGGGCCGAAAGCGATCCGCGCAGAGAGCGCGATGATCCGACCCTATAATATGGGGACGGGTGCGGCGCCTTTTGACGCGCTGAATTGCGGTGATATCGGGGATGTCGCGATCAATACATTTGATCTCAAGGATAGCGTCCTGCGGATTGAGACACATCTTTCTCGCGTGTTCGGGGCAGGTGTGAAGCCAATGGCGATGGGTGGCGATCACACGTTGACACTTCCCGTTTTGCGGGCGGCAGCGGCAAAGCATGGACCTGTCGCCTTGGTTCATGTCGACGCGCATGCGGATATCAACGACCAGATGTTTGGTGAAACCATCGCGCACGGGACCCCTTTTCGCCGCGCCTATGAAGAGGGCTTGCTGCAACCTGAGCATGTTTGGCAGATTGGCCTCAGGGGGACCGGCTATTCAGCGCAGGATTTTGACGAAGCGCGTGGCTGGGGCTTCAACGTTGTGACCTGCGATACGATTTGGCAGCAATCTTTGCGGCCCCTCGCTGAACAGATCCGTAACAGCTTGGGTGATCGCCCAGTATATCTGAGTTTTGATATTGATAGCCTCGATCCAGCCTATGCGCCCGGCACTGGAACGCCGGAAATTGCTGGTCTAACGCCGCCACAGGCCTTGCAACTGATCAGAGGTTTGCGCGGCGTTAATCTCGTTGGTTGTGACTTGGTGGAGGTGTCGCCGCCGTATGATCCAAGTGGCAATACGGCTCTGACGGCAGCAAATCTTCTCTTTGAAATGTTATGCGTTTTGCCGGGGGTTTGAACTCGCTCGACTTTGCCCATTTGGAGGCTACCTTCCGCGCAAACGTAGGTTGAGGGCGAAGAATGAAGCTGTTTTTGGTATTGCTGTTTTTATCGGCGGCGCTGTTCTTGGCCTATGTGCGGCTGGCCCCAAGCGATCCGGAGCGGTGGCACATTGACCCGTCGACTGCGAACGATCCCGGCGATGCTGGTTACCTGCTCAACCTTGGCCCGACTTTTGCGCTGGAACCTGCTGAATTGCTTGAGAGGATTGACGTGATTGCCATGCAGTGGCCGAGAACACGTCGATTAGCCGGAAGTGCTGACGAGGGGCGTATAACCTATGTAACGCGGACGAAGTGGATCGGCTTTCCCGATTATACCACCGTTGCCGTTGAGGTAAGCGATGGCGTAAGCGCGCCCGTTATTTTGGCGCGATTGCGGTTTGGTGGAGGAGACCTCGGGGTCAACAAGACGCGCGTTGATGCGTGGATTACCCAACTGGTGAGTGATGTGCAGCCTCTTGACCAATAGGTCCGTATAGGGGAATGGAAATGCATGATACCTGCCGAGAAGCTTGAACAAATTGTCCAGCGGTTCCAGTTTTTGGAAGCGAAACTATCAACGTCTTTGAGTGGCTCGGAAATCGCCGATGTCAGCCGGGAATATGCCGAGTTGAAACCGGTTGTTGAAACGGTGATGGGTTATCGCCGGATCGTTTCTGATATTGCTGATGCTGAGGCCATGATGGATGATCCGGAAATGCGTGCTTTGGCGCAGGAGGAGCTGCCACCATTGCGCGAAGGTCTGGAGGCGGCCGAAAATGAGGTGCGGCTTGCGCTTCTGCCTAAAGATGCCGCTGATAGCCGCCCCGCATTGATTGAAATTCGGCCTGGGACGGGCGGTGAAGAAGCGGCACTGTTCGCGGGGGATTTGCTGCGTATGTACCAGCGGTATTCGGAAGCGAACGGTTGGAAGTTCGAAATCCTCGAAGAACAGGCGACCGAGCTCGGAGGCATCAAGGAAGTTGTTGTGCGTGTCGCAGGGACCGGCGTGTTTGCCCGCCTGAAATACGAAAGTGGTGTGCATCGGGTGCAGCGCGTTCCTGCGACGGAAAGCGGTGGGCGTGTTCACACATCGGCCGCCACGGTGGCGGTTTTACCAGAAGCCGAAGATGTTGATATCGCGATTGATCCAAGTGAGATCCGCATCGATACGATGCGCGCGTCCGGTGCTGGTGGGCAGCATGTCAACACCACCGACTCAGCGGTACGCATTACGCATATCCCGACGGGCATCGTGGTGACGAGCTCGGAAAAATCCCAGCATCGCAATCGTGAGATTGCCATGCAGGTCTTGAAGACGCGGCTCTACGACATGGAGCGGCAACGCGCGCATGACGAGCGGTCTGCGGACCGGAAGATGCAAGTTGGGAGCGGGGATCGCAGCGAACGTATTCGCACATATAACTTTCCCCAGGGGCGCCTGACGGATCACCGCATCAACCTTACGCTTTATAAGCTGGATCAGGTGATGCAGGGCGATCTCAATGACATTATTGATGCGCTGACCGAGGACGCGCAAGCGACGCTTTTGGCCGAGATGGAAGGCTAATGCCTCGGACAGGCACGCAGTTACTGGTTGAAGCGGTCCAGCAATTGAAGGGCGCAGGTATTGATGAGCCGGCACGGGATGCACGGCGCCTTTTGTCGCATGCTTTGGGCGTTGAGGCAGGAAGGCTGACGCTTTGTTTGCCTGACCCCGTCTCCGAGGAGGCTCAAGATCGTTTTACTAATGCAATAGCGCGGCGTGTTAATCGGGAGCCAGTAAGCCATATCATCGGGTCGCGCAGTTTTTATGGCCGCGATTTTCTCGTTAGCAAAGATGTTCTTGATCCACGGCCGGAAACTGAGATTCTGGTCGAGATTGCGCTCCAGAAACGCTTTCGCCGAGTTTTGGATTTGGGCACAGGTTCAGGATGTATCTTGGTGAGCCTTTTGTGCGAAATGCCTGAGGCGCGTGGCGTTGGGGCTGATATCTCGCCTGCGGCTTGCAAGATCGCAGGCGAAAATGCCCACCGCCATGGTGTGGCAGAGCGTGCAGAAATTTTGGTAAGCGACTGGACCGCTAATATTGCCGGCCATTTTGACCTCGTCGTTTCCAACCCGCCATATATTGCATTGGCGGAGATGAGCGGGCTTGCGCCCGAGGTGCGCGACTGGGAGCCATACCATGCGCTAACCGATGGCGGTGACGGCTTGGGAGCTTATCGGGCAATTTGCGAAATGGTGCCGCCGGTTTTGATGCCAGGCGGCCGCCTGATGCTGGAGGTCGGTCACACTCAGGGCAGGGCGGTTGCCGATCTGCTGGACTTCGTCGGATTTGAGAACGTCAGCATCATCCCCGATCTGGATAGCAAAGATCGCGTCGTTGTTGGCGAAATGCCGGCAAATGATGGGTAAATTGCTTCAATTTTCGAAAAAATCGCGCTGAAAACGCTTCTGTTGGGCAATTTGCGCTTGCTCACCTGTTTCTTACATGATTAGTCATGTTTACCGCTTGGTGAGGGCAACCTCCCACGGTGCGTCGCCAAGAGAGCTTAGTCTATCAGAGTACGCAGGAGCGTACAGGGACCTCAGCGCAACTGAATCACAGGCTGAACGAAAGCACTTTCATGAGATCATCCAAGTCACGTTCGCGGGGCAAGAACCGCAACAATCGCCCGTCTGGTGGTAACATCATAAATCGGGTCTTTGATAGTTCCGGCCCGGACGGGAAAGTGCGCGGTACGCCGCAGCAAATTATCGACAAGTACAACCAATTGCATCGCGACGCTCAGCTTTCTGGCGACCGTGTCGCCGCCGAGAACTTTGCTCAGCATGCCGAACATTACCTGCGCATGTTGGCCGAGGCTCAGCGCGAGATGGACAAGGCCCGCGAAGAGCAGGAAGAAGAGAACCGCCGCCGTCAGGCCGAACGCGATCGCGAACGGGCCGAACGCCTTAAGGCGCAGGAAGCTGTTGCAAACGGTTCGGAAGGCACATCACAACAGCCCGCGGACCAGCAGAATGCCGAGCTGGAGAACGGCGACAGCACGTTGGTGGAAACACCAGAAAGCCAACCTAAGCCAAAAAAGCCGCGCGCTCTGAAGCCGCGTGCGCCTAAGAGTGAATCCTCATCTCAAGACGGGTCAGAGGTTGCACCGGCTGAGGAACCGCAAGCTTCAGAATAGCCTATTAGGGGCGGCTGTCAGCAGTCTTAAGGCTGCGGGCCAAGGCGCAGAATTGTGCGAGCGATATTTGCTCCGCGCGGTCTGTCGGCCTGATGTCGGCATTTTTGAGATGCGCCTCAATATCCGGTGATACGGATTTCAAGGATGACCTGAGCATCTTGCGCCGCTGGTTGAAGGCGGCGGCGACCACTTTCGAAAGCATATGTGGATCGGCGGGATATCGGGGCTCTGGAAGCGCTTCGAGATGGACGACTGCGGACGATACCTTCGGCGGTGGTGTGAAGGCTTGTGGCTGCAGATCAAGCACTATGCGGGCTGTACTGCGCCATTGGGCAAGGACAGCGAGCCTTCCATAAGCCTTGCTGCCTGGCTCTGCGATGATGCGTTGCGCGACTTCCTTTTGGAACATCAATGTCAGGGAGCTCCAGAACGGAGGCCATTGTGCTGGTGTAAGCCATCGAACGAGCAACTCGGTGCCAACGTTATAGGGGAGGTTGGCTGCGACCTTGATCGGTGGGGTCAGATGGGCAAGGGGATCCACCTCAAGCGCATCGCCGTTGATGATCTGTAGACGCTCAGGGTAATGCGCGGCGATTTCTTCCAATGCGGGTATGCAGCGGGCGTCCTTCTCAATCGCGAGGACGCGGCGGGCGCCTTCGGCGAGAAGGCCGCGCGTAAGGCCGCCGGGGCCGGGGCCGATTTCTAGAATATCGCTGGACGCGAGGTCACCCGCCTGACGCGCAATCTTGGCGGTGAGATTGAGATCGAGCAGAAAGTTCTGCCCAAGGGACTTTTTCGCGGAAAGGTTATGCGTCGCGATCACGTCCCTTAGAGGTGGGATTTGGTCAATGTGGCTCATCGCGTCTGCCTGTTGTTTCCCATTTCCCACGCCATCTCAATGGCTGCAATCATTGAAGTTGGGTCCGCAAGTCCCTTGCCCGCAATATCAAAAGCGGTTCCGTGATCGGGCGATGTGCGGACAAAATCAAGCCCCAGCGTGATATTCACACCGCCGGAGAAATCGAGCGTCTTGATCGGGATCAACGCTTGATCGTGATAGGCGCAAATTGCTGCGTCGTAGCTCTTGCGAGCGATGGGATGAAACATCGTATCTGCCGACAATGGTCCGTT
>Ga0181576_10000452_pt1 | contig 29883 bp, 26 predicted proteins | sample 101ome_22_FD_132464 | JGI IMG/M metagenome (GOLD analysis project Ga0181576, IMG submission 132464) | Coastal salt marsh microbial communities from the Groves Creek Marsh, Skidaway Island, Georgia - 101412BT metaG (megahit assembly) | ecosystem: Environmental > Aquatic > Marine > Intertidal... | reverse complement strand
GAATACACGCGCGACAGCGCGTGGTCATCGCGGTCGAGGTGTGAGGCGCGAGAAGTGAGAAGAGACGCGTCTCGCGCCCTCGGATGTACGAATGTCGTCGTCTACTACTCGCGGCTACTGCTAGGAAACGTTGTGTGATCACGCGCGAGGCGTGGGGATGAGTGGTGGACGCTTCAAAACCGTTGTCGTCGTCGGTGGTGTCGACGACGTCGTCGCGTTCGTCGTCGTCGATATCTTTTTGGATTTGGGTTTCGACTTTTGTCTTCGTTTCGGCGCGTCGTCGGCGGCGACGCCATCCTTCTTCGCCGTCGACGCGTCGTCCCTTTTCGTGGATTTCGCCGATTTCTTTGTCCCGTTCGACGACGACTTTTTCTTCCCACCACCACCCGTCGCCTTCGTCGTCGTCGCGCGCTGTTCCTGCGCGCGTTTCCTCCAAATGTATTCCAAGAGCGCCGTCGATTTCCTCGTCGTCGTCGACTCGGATCTCGGCGCCGCCGCCGTCGTCGTCGCCCTCCGTCCCCCATCTTCCCGTTCGCGCTCGAGCGCGTCGACGAACGATCGGTACGATTCATCCTCCTCGATCGTTCCCGCGTTGTCCACCGTCTCCACCCCACCGAACGTCGCCGCGTACGTCTCCGGCGTCCACGCGCTCGGCGCGCGCTCGACGCTCGCCGTCGTCGTCTCCGCCGCCTCCTCCTCCGTCGCGTTCCCATCCGCATCTCTCGCGCGCACGCGAAACCTCGTCCCGTGGTACGCGTCGATCAGGCGTTGAATCGTCTTTGGGTCTCGCACGACGGCGTAAAATCTCGACAGAGACGTCGTCGTCGTCGTCGTCGTCGTCGCGCCGCCGCCGCCGCCGCCGCCGCCGCGTCGTCGTCGACCCGCGACGTAATCCATCCATTCAAACGTCTCCGTCGGTTCGAATCCATCCGCCGCGAGCGTCGACGCGAACGATTCTCGCGTGAGCGTCGAAGGGAGTCCGCGAACGACGATCTTCAGCGCGCGCGGTCGAGACGTCGACCGCGCGCGTCGTCGATGATGATGCCCACGTCGCGATTGACCACTGTTTCTACCTCGGCGATCGCGTTCGCGACGTCCCGATCGCGCGCGACCGCGTTCGTCGGACGACATCGCGTCCATCGCCGTCGTCGCCGTCGAAGTCGATCGACGTCGGTCGACGACGACGCGGTCGACGACGCGCGACGTCGAGTGCGGACGCGTCGGTCGTCGGGACATCGGAAAGGGACTCGTTTGGCGAGTTATGACTCGTTCTCGTTCGTATGAGTCATAACTCCCCAAACGAGTCCCTTAAGTCGCCCGGGAGTGTAGGGTTTAGGACGAAAACCTCGGTGCGATCGGGGACGTCGCGTCGAGTCGCGCGTCGACGCCACACGTCGTCGAGGCGAACGAGCGACCGACCGTCGTGGACGCGCGCTTTGATTCGTCCGTCGTCGTCTCTCGGTCCGTCGATCGTGGGGTGTAAGTCGTTCGTGAGGTGACGCATCGATCGATCGATTTGATTCATTCTTTCATTCATTCGTCATGGCGGCGTTCAAGCTTCCGCCGATCGCGCGCTCGGACGACGCGTTCGGGCCGCCGCGCGCGTGTTTGGTCGAGAGCGAGGTTCGTGAGATGATTTACGCGCCGTATAACAAGACGGATAAGTTTGGACGGTGCGCGGATTGGATGAGCGAAGACGCGGGACGAGGCGGCGACGCCCCGGGGTCGAGGGACGGGCGCCGAGACGAGCGTCGAGAGCGTCGAGAGCGCGAACGCGCGAGTAAAGGCGGAGGGAAGGAGGGTGGTGCGTCGAGCGGTGGTGCCGTCGGAGGAGGCGTGGAGACGGTGTTTAATTTCGTCGCCGATGCGGGTGAGGAGGAGAGTTTCAGTTTGGTCGATAACACGAGCTCGAGAGGGGGCGGCGGCGGACGCGGAGGCGGCGGCGGACGCGGAGGCGGACGGTGGAATCAGTACGGTGGTCCGAACCGGAATCGATCGAATCCGGATGAAGCGGCGAGAGATCTCGGGGTGGGCGCCGAGCGCGAGCGGAATCGTCAAGCGCGCATTCAGTCGAGAAAGGCGCAGCAGTGGAACACGTGGGCGTACAACAGACACCAGCAGCAGGTGCACTACAGCGCGTCGGTGGATATTCGTCCGGATTGGGAAGTCGTCGAACAGATTGCGTTCCCGGAGATTATCAAGCAATCTCTCGAGCTCGCGAACGCGGAACCGGAAGACTTGGCGTCGTACGGTTCCGTGCGTTGGTTTGACAAGTCGTACGATCGCGTCACGCCCAAGTCTGAGGTTGGCTTACGTCGTCGCGCCGACGAAGCGCAGCGCAACGTCACCGCAAGCGAAGACCCCATCATTCAAAAGTTTGCCAGCGCCGGCACCGGTAACGTGTTCACCACCGACAACGTGTTGGCCGCCGTCATGTGCGCCGCGCGTTCCAACTATTCTTGGGACATCATCGTCAGAAAGAAGGATGGTAAAATTTACTTGGACAAGCGCGCCGACGGTAACTTTGACCAACTCACCGTGTCCGAGACGGCGCAAGAGCCGATCGCTGACGACGAAGAGGACATTAACGGCGTTCAGCAACTCTCCTCGGAGAGCACCAAGGTGAACCGCGCGTTTGTCGAGCAAGCGCTCACCGCCGAAAAGGATTCCGTCAAGGTCGGCGAGCCGGTGCCCTTCTTCGGCGAAGAGGACAACGACTCGGTGGCGTACAAGTACCGCAAGTGGAGCGTGGATGAGAAGACTGAACTCGTCTGCCGTTGCGAATTGAACGCCGTGAGCGAAGCCAAGGGCATGAAGAAGGGCGAGGCGCTCACCACCCTCGTCAAGGCGTTGAACGAATTCGATTCCAAGGTCACGGGCATCGACTGGAGACTCAAGATTGAGACCCAGCGCGGTGCGGTGATCGCGAACGAATTGAAGAACAACGCCAACAAGTTGGCCAAGTGGACCACCATGGCTGTCCTCGTCGGCGCCGAGCAAATGAAGCTCGGTTTCGTCTCTCGTACGCACCCGCGCGATCCCAACGCGCACGTCGTGCTCAACACGCAGACGTACAAGACGAAGGACTTTGCGCAACAAATCAACCTCAAGGAAACCAATATGTGGGGCTCTCTCAAGCTTTTCCTCGACACGTGCCGCAAGTTCGAAGACGGGACCTTCATCTGCGTCAAGGATCCGTCGAAGAACATCTTGCGCTTTTACAAGTACGAGGAAAAGTCGAGCGTCTTTTGAGCGCCGCGCGTCTCTCATTCATAGTCGTTGTCGTGAAGAAATTCTTGGATTACTACAATCACGAGCTCGTCGTCCCTCCCTCGACCATCCAATCCCCATCCCGCGACGCGTCGTCCTCATCCATCATGTCGTCCGCGCCCTCCTGTTCCTCGTCGCTCATCGTCGCCGCGTGTTCGGGATTTCGCGTCTGCTCGAACTTGTCCAACGCCCTCTTCGCGATGTCGCACGTCGGCTGAATGGCGAGCGCTCGCGTGTAATACTTGACCCCCTCCGCCGTCTGCCGAGACAACATCAACGCCTGCGCCAAACGGCAGTACAACTGCACGAGCTCGTTCTCGTCCGAGGGTTGATAATCATCCAATTGTCGTTGTAAAATCGCGCGCGCGACGTGCACCTTGCCAATTTTAACGTTGAGCGCCGCGAGCGCCTTGACGGAGCGCACGTGACGTGGATCGTACGCGAGGGCCTGTTCGTACGCCTTGATGGCTTCGTCATACTCGTCTCGATTCTTGGCGTGCACGTCTCCCATCAGACTCCACGCCAACGCGCTCTGCGGACTTCGTTTCAGCGCCTGTTTCGCGCACATCGCCGCGTTTGGGTGAGACGCCAACGCGAGGTACGCCTTGACCAATCCGTGATACGCCTCCATCGACACCTTGATGGCGTTGCACTGATTGAACGCGCGCACGGCGGATTTATATCTCTTACTCTTGAGGTAAATGGACCCGAGGACCAGGTACGCGATGTTCGATCGAGGATGTAAGAGCACCGCCTTCTCCGCCGCGGCGACGGCGTCGTCGCGACCGCCGCGTTCGGCGTCAAAGCGCAACGCCATGCACGTCCACGACTCGGCCGATTGCGGCATCAGACGCGCCATGTCCGCGCTCAACACGTTTAACGTTCGCGTGTCGCCGCTCTCGCGCAACAACATGGCGTACGCATCCATACCCTCGACGAAACACGGATCTCTCGAGCGAACCGCCGCGTACTCTCTCGTCGCCGCGGCGACGTCTCGCAAGCCGACGGCGGCGATGCGCGCCTTTATGATGGACATGTACGGATCGTTCGGAAACCGACGCTTCACGGTCTGCATGTGTAACTGCGCGGTGACTAAATCATCGCTCTCGAGCGCGGCGTACGCGGTGGCGTACGCCTCCAACGCGTCGAAATCTTCGCCTGCGACGACCTCCTCGGACGCCGTCTTTCTGAGCGCGCGTCTCGCATCCATCGACTTCACCCCGAGCTCCGCGAGCGCCACCGCCGCCTCTATGGCGAACGGCCACTTCGCCAACACCTCTTTGTACGCCGACACCGCCGCGCGATCGTGCCCTTCTCGTCGCGCGATCTTCGCCGCCAATAATCTATTCTCCAGCGTTCGATTCGCCGGCGGCGTCGATTCCAAACACTCCTTCGCCTCTCGCGTCGCCTCATCGTCCCCGATCTTCATCAACGTTCGAACCAATTTCATCGTCATCTCGTGACCGCTCGTCTCGTCGCCGTCCATCGCGCCTCGGCCGCTCGCCGACGCGCGTCCGCCGTCGCCGCCGCCGACTCGCGACGCCAACGCCGCGGCGCGTCTGTACGCCGCGGCGGCTCCTCTCGAGTCGCCGCCCGCGGCGAGCGCGTCGCCCTTGATCTCGAGATCGATCGCGTCTCGACGCCATCCATCGCTCGTGCGTCCGCTCGCGACGGCGGCGCCCGCGCCCTCGTCGTCGACGTCTCGTCTCGACAGCGCCAAACTCGCCCAACGCGCGGCGGATTCGTGCGCGCCGTGCGCCAACGCCTCGCGCGCGTGCGCCGTGCACGCGTCGCGAAGCGACGGAGAAGACATCGCGTCGGTCGACGCGCGCGCGTGAGGCTCGATACAGGGTCCTCTCGCGTCGTCGCGCGCGCGTGAGTGCCGATGCATTTAAAAACGACAGACGGCGGCATCCGACGACGCGAGCCCATGTCGAGCAAGCGCCAGCCCCCGCTCGCGCGCGTGCGACCGAGCGAGATATGGTTCACGTTCGGACGCGTCAACGATCGATTCAGTGGGTGCGGACGACGGTTGGAGGAGACGCTCGAGGAGATCAAGCGCGGGACGCTGGGCGCGGATGACTTACCACCCATCGCCGTCGTGACGCACGACGTGGCCGAGCGCGACGAGGAGGAAGAGGACGAGAGCGATGAGGACGATCGTCGTCGTCGTCGAGATCGATCGAAGAGGAAGAAGAAGCCGACGATGGTGCGCAGGTACTACTCTATGAATAACCGACGGTTGTGGGTGCTGAAGCGGTGCGAAGAGTTGGGATTGATCGAGGACGTGGGCGTGCGATTGGAGAGCGAGGAGGCGTGCGAGCGATTGTTGCGAAAGGGGAGTCGGAATTTTAGGTTGGATCGGTGCACGCCGGGACCGGTGAAACTCGTGCCGACGCCGGCGCCGGCGAAGACAACCGGCGGCGTCGACGAGACGGCTGAGGAAAAAGCATAGAAGACGCGCGTGTATTTTTTGAAACTAGAATGTATACTACAACTGTACTCATGGACTCAATCTAAACCGCCGATGCACACGTACTTGGTCTCGACGTACTCTTCCATGCCGTATTTGCCCCCCTCGCGTCCGACGCCGCTCTCCTTGACGCCGCCGAAAGGAGCTTGCGCGGTGGAGATGATGCCCGTATTGACACCGACGATGCCGAATTCGAGATTTTCGGAATAGTAATACGAGCGTTTCATGTCTTTCGTGTACACGTAAGACGCGAGACCCGCGGTGGTGGCGTTGGCCAGGCGAAGCGCGTCGGCGTCGTCGACGAACGTCGTCACCGCCGCCACTGGGCCAAACGTCTCCTCGCGCATCACCAACATGTCGTCCGTGCACTTGGACAGAACGGTCGGGGCGTAAAAGTTGGCGTTCGCCCGCGAACCTCCGAGGTGACACTCAGCGCCCTTGGCGAGCGCGTCGCGAACGTGCGAATCGACCTTTTCGACGGCGGCGTCGTTGATGAGAGGACCTTGCGTGGCGTTTTCATCCTCCAAACCGTTCGCCATCACCAGCGCGCTCGCCGCCTCCGTGAGCTTGCGCACGAATTCAGCCTCGATGGATTCGTGCACGATGAATCTTTGCGCGCACACGCACGTTTGACCCGAGTTTCTAAATTTACTCGCCATGGCGCCCTGGACCGCCGCGTCCACGTCGGCGTCCGCGCATACGATGAACGGGGCGTTACCGCCGAGTTCCATGCTCACGCGCTTCGACGTCTCCGCGCTCTGTTTCATCAATAATTTACCCACGCGCGTGCTCCCCGTGAAGGTGATTTTCCTCACGACGGGTGACGCGCACAACGCTTCGCCGATGGCGGCGGGATCGCCCACGATGAACTGCAACACGCCGTCCGGACATCCCGCCTCCTCCGCGAGCGCACCAAGCGCGAACGCGCTCAGCGGCGTCTCTTCGCTCGGTTTCACCACCATCGTGCACCCAGCCGCGAGCGCCGCGCCGGCTTTTCGCGTGATCATGGCGAGAGGAAAGTTCCACGGCGTAATCGCCGCCGTAACGCCCACCGGTTGTTTAATCGCCATGATTCTCGAACCCGTCGTCGACGCCGGCACCACATCCCCGTACACGCGCTTACCCTCCTCCGCGAACCACTCTAAAAACGACGCCGCGTACGCCACCTCCCCTCGCGACTCTGTCAACGGTTTTCCTTGTTCCGCCGTCATGATTCGCGCCAAGTCCTCCGCGTTCGCCTCCACGAGCTCAAACCATTTCCGAACGATTTTCGACCTCGCGTGCGCCGAGTACTCTTTCGCCCACGTCTCCTGCGCCCTTCGAGCGCGCTCGACGATCCCTCCCACCTCCGACGCCGGCGTGCCCTCCACCGAGAGCAGCGTCGACCTCGTCGCCGGATTCGTCACCTCGACGCGAAACGACCCCGACGTCGACGTCGACGATCGGTGCGCGTCGCTCGCGCCGCGCGAACGAATAAGACTCGCATTCTTCACGCCGATGGCGTTCGCGAGCGCGAACGCGGCGCTCGCGTCGTCGTCTCCGCGAACGTCATCGCGCGAGCCGAGGTGCACCGCGGACGATGACGCGAACGTCGCGCGTCGCGTCGGCGTCGACGTCGGTCGTCGCCGGCGACCGACCGCGGCGCGCGCGCCGCGCAATCCTCGCGCGACGACGGCGGACATGTCGAGCGCGGCCGAGCGCGACGTCGAGTGCGGTCGGGGCGCGCGAGGGACGTCGAGGCGCCACCGACTACGCGTCGAGCGCGGTATCGATTGAAGTGAATATTAATCAATGCACCCGCGCGATGGATGGATCGACGTCTCGCTAGTCGTACAGACGTCGATCGAGTCGACGCGCGCGACCGTCCGCGCCCACTATGCTCCGAGAGAGGACGAATAATAGAAGAAGAGCGGAAACCCGCCGCGCTCACCCGCCGAGCTGCTTATTCGACAACAACACGAGCAAACCCTGCTTACCCAACAAAATCTCGTTCATAAAACTAATCATCATCACCCAAATGATCGGAGACACGTCCACGCCGCCCACGGGCGGGACCAACGCCCTCGTCGGCTTGAGCAACGGCTCCGTCGGCGCGTACGCCAGCACCCACGGCAACTTGGTGTACGGCACGCTCGGGTACCACGTCATGACGATCCGAACGATGAATAAGATCGTGCTCACCGCGAATAACGGTCCCAAGACGGCGCTCGCCGCCTTGGCGCCCTCTGGATCCAATCCGGACAGTTGTCCCAACGCCGCCGTCGCCGCGTTCGCCGCGTCGACGCTCGTCGCCCACGTCAACGCCCCGACCGCGCCCAGCGCCGTCATTCGCACCGCCTCGCGCGACACGGACACCACCGTCGACGTCTCCGCGTCCACCGACGTCTCCGTCTCCGTCTCCGTCGTCATCGAGCGCGTCATCCTCGAGCGCGTCATCCTCCTCGAGCGCATCCTCGTCATCGTCATCGCGCATCCGGACGCGCTTCGCCGCACCCCGCGCTTCTCTCGCCCCACCGCGCGCGTCGTCGCACCCGTCGCACACGTCGCGCGCGCACCCGTCATCATCCTCGTCGTCACCCTCATCGTCATCATCCTCATCCTCGTCGTCATCATCGTCCCAATCGTCGACGAGTGAGGGTCGATCGACACCTCGACATTTATTTTTATCCACCACTGTGGCTTTACGTACGTATAACACCACACACACACGCAATCCGCCATACTCGAGAACGACCAACGACGCGGGGTTCCAGAAACTGTCTACACTATGAGCGTTTCATGGGCGTCCCGATCTCGCGCGCGCGGTCGGTCGGACGCGTGACGCCAGTCGCGCGCGCGCGGCGGCGACGGCGTGCGTGCGTCCGACGTCGCCGAGATCACGGACGAGGGCGATCGTTCGTTCGGTCGTTCGGTCGGCGCGGTCGTTCGGTCGGTCGGCGCGGTCGTCGGACGACGCGCGCGCGAGACGAATCGAGCGCGATCGGTGGGTGACGTGCATTGATTGTCGTGTCGGCGCGCGGCTCGCGAACGCGCGATGGAGGGGACGGTGGAGGACGCGCGCGCGGGGGGTGAGACGGCCGTGGACGCGCCGGTGTCGTCGTCGGGGTCGCGCGCGGCGGATTTTTTCGCGCGCGGGGAGACGCACGAGGCGTCGAGATATCAATTGGAGGAAGTCATCGGGAAGGGGTCGTACGGCGTCGTGTGCGCGGCGATCGATCGGCAGACGGGGAAGAGGGTGGCGATAAAAAAGGTGAAGAATGCGTTCGATCACGCGAGTGATGCAACGAGGATTTTGCGAGAGGTGACACTGTTGAGACACCTGAAGCATCCGGACATCGTCGAGGTGTTGAACATTCTGCTGCCGCCGAACCCGAGAGATTTTAACGACGTGTTCATCGTGTTCGAGGTCATGGAGACGGATTTGCATCAGGTGATCAAGGCGAACGATGACTTGACGGATGAGCACTATCAGTTTTTTCTCTATCAGTTGTTGCGCGGGCTCAAGTACATGCACAGCGCCAAGGTGTTTCATCGAGACTTGAAACCGAAGAATATCCTGGCGAACAGCGACTGTAAGATCAAGATTTGTGATTTCGGACTCGCGAGGGCGATGTCCTCGGCTACTTCGGGATCTCAGATGATATTTTGGACGGATTACGTGGCGACGCGCTGGTATCGCGCACCGGAGCTGTGCGGCAGCTTTTTCACGAAGTACACCCCCGCCATCGATATTTGGGGAGTGGGGTGCATCTTCGCCGAGCTCCTGCGAGGGAAACCGTTATTTCCGGGTAAAAACGTCGTCAAGCAGTTGGAAATCATCACCGATTTGCTCGGCACGCCGACGCCGTTGCAAATCGCCAAGGTTCGCAACGAAAAGGCGAGACGGTTTTTACAAAACATGCGTATCAAGCCCGCCGTACCGCTGTCGGAGAAATTCCCAGGCGTCGAGCCCAAGGCGTTGAACTTACTCGGCAGACTTTTGTCCTTCGATCCAGACGACAGACCGACGGCGTCGGAGGCCCTGGCGGATCCTTACTTTGACGGTTTGGCCGACGTCACGAGAGAGCCGGCGAGACGCCCGCTTCCGAAAGAAGTCTTCGAGTGGGACAATCGCAGACTCTCCCGAGAGGAAGTTCGCGAGTTATTGTACAAGGAAATCCTTGAATATCATCCACAGGCGAAGACGGAGTTCGAGAACGCCGAGCAGAGGAGCGGGTACGAGTATCCGAGCGGCATGGAGGAGATGTCTCGAAAATTCGGGTCTCTCGAGCAAGGCGGACCCGAGAGAGTCTTCCAAACGTCCAAATCGCTTCCGAAACACTCCCTCAATAGTTATCGCGATGAGGCGCAGCAATTCACGCGAGGCATCAACGCTCTCGGACGGTCGGATAGCTGCACATCGGGCGCATCACTGACCGGCATGGCGGAGGACGACGACTTTGATCTCGCCAACGTCGTGCAAGCCATGTCTCTCGACGCCAAGGACATGGAAGACATCACGAACGACGCGAAAGCGTTGTGCGACGAGGCGTGAAAACAAACGCCCAACGTATATCAGTATGAATTGCCTCCTTGCGCCGTAGTATTTCTAAGTATCCCACCAGCCCGTTCCGACTCAAAACCGACCGTCTTCAGTCTTCGCGTCGCCTCGCCTCGAGCGCCCCACACGTCGGCTCGACGACCGACATGGGCGCCCGCGCCTCCGCTCCGATCGTCGACATCGACGACGTTACCACCCTCGACGCTCTTCCGAGCGCCACCACCGCCACGGGCGACGCCTACGACTTTGCGCAGACGAGAAATCGCGTCGTGCTCATCGTAAACGTGGCGTCGATGTGTGGGCTCACGAGCAGCAATTACGCCGATCTCGTCGCGTTACAGGATGCGTTCGGCGATGATTTACTCATTCACGCGCATCCCTGTAATCAGTTTTTGTTTCAAGAGCCGTTCGGGAATAAGAAAGTGTGCGAGTTCGCGCGACGCCGCGGTTTTCGCGGCGTCGTGTTCAACAAGTGCAAGGTGAATGGGAGCGGAACGTCGCACGTCTTTCGTTTCTTGAAGCGCGAAACCGGGGTGAAGCGAATCTCTTGGAATTTTGGCAAATTTCTCGTGGATAAGAGCGGTAAGGTGCGGTCGTTTCACACGCCTCACACGCGTCCAAAGACGTTGACGGAGGAGATTCGAGCGCTCGTCGACGAGTAGACTAGTTCAGTAGTAGATTTAGGATTTAGATTTCGTACGATGTCATCGTGAACTATATTACACACAAAATTCTGTTATTCGAGAGGAACACAAACAATTCACTTTTCGCCTTTCTTCGCCTTCTTCGCGGACTTTTCCTTCTTATCCTTCTTGTCCTTCTTTTGCTTCTTCGGCGTCTCGGCGTCGTCGGCTTTTCTCTTCTTATCGCCGCCGCCGGCTTGGGGACCAATCTCCGCGATGACTTCTTGCATCATGGCGATGTTCTTGCGCGGCGCCGTGCCCTTGTCGTAGAACGCCAAACGTTCCTCGACTTGATCTCTCAACTTCTCACCGAACAGAGTGGTCTGGAAGTCGCTAAAGCAGTCGATTCGGCTCGCGATGCTACACTTGTTGGCTAAGTATCGGGAAATTCGTCCCTTGTTGCGCGCGTTCGCCTTGCCAATGAACGTGCTGTGGAAAATCAAACCATACTTTGGCGTGTTACCCTTCGTCTTCAACGCGCGGAAGAGCGCCTTTTCGGCGCCGAGAATCTGCACCGTCGACGCGGGGTACTTGGCTAAGTTGGTGAGAGAACCGGCGTGGGAAATCAAACGCGCGGCGATGGTATCGCCGACCAAGGCTCCCAAGTTGGGTGCCACCTGTGAAACGATACAAAAAAGTCATGTCGACCGTCAGTCTCACCATTCTCTCTCCAAACGCGCGTTCGCGAGCATCCACGTGTTCTCCACAGACGTGAGTCAGAGTGGTGCATGAATTGTTTCAACAAGGTAATTCAGATCAGGTCTGTGATTGGTGTATCATAATCATCATCCCCACGAATTGCGAGAGAATAATCGATTTGCTGTTTTCTCGAGCGTCGACGTCCGCGTCGATGCATGTACGTACCACGTTCATTTTGTTGTTCAAGTAGTTGTGCAGACTCGTGCGGTACTCGGCGAGGGAGATGACGCGCTTGGCGAAGGCTTCAATGTTGATCAAATCGACGGGTGAAATGTCTTGACCCATCGACGCCTTGGCCGCCTCGATCACTTCCTTGGCCTTGTCTTCATCACCGGTGATCTCCTTGAGCGCCGGAAGCGCGTCATCCGTGAGCGTCGCCTTATCCTTGATCACGAGCGCCAGTCTCGCGTACATGTAGTTGTCGTTGACGACTTTGACGAGCTCGGGAAAGTGCCACCCGTACCACTCTCGCACGCGCATGATGAAAGTGTTGATATCCTTATCGAGGGTATCGATCAACGCGATCGCTTGAATGATCATGTTATCCGACCGGTTGACGTTAAACTTCACCTTGGCGCGAGAGTACGAGTGCGCCAAACCGAGTTGCGCCTTTTCGTAGTCGCCACCCTTGAAACCCTTGACGAATTTGGTAAAGTGCGCGCGCACGCCGCGAAGAATCTCCCCGACGTGATCGTTACACACGCACGGAATCTTCAACACGTCCACGATGGAGTTTCCGAGCTTGGGATCGGACACACCGAGCTGAAACTTGGCCTTTTTCGAATCCTTCACCTTTGGCAAATTTTGCTCTAAAAAGTTTTGCAAATCCTCCGACGCCACGCCCTCGGAGACGCAGTTGATTTGTTCCAACGCGTTCGCCGCCGACGTGAACGGCTTGAATCCGTGCAATTTCACCACGCGTCCGAATTTATCCGCACTCTGCGTCGTCTCCTGCACTTTTTCGATGGATTCACCGATCACATCCATGTCCAACGTCTCGAAGAGGCCGTAGCCCGACGAGGACTCGAACAGCACGAATTGCGCCTGCGAATGAAAACAAAGACACACCACGCGTCGTCAGTCTCTCTGTCGCGAACGCGTCGTCTCAGACCGTCGAGAACACCATCACGCGTCGGTCGCGCGCGCGCGGACGTCCATACACGCCGCGCGCGCGCGTCGACGACGCGTGAACCGCGCGTCAATTCTCATCCCTAGACCAGCACCGATCGACACCGCGCGCGTCGTCCCGCGCGTCGACGCGCGCGTCGAAGCCGCGTTCGAGCGAGCGCATCGCGCGAAGATGATGTAGCGTTCGCGCGTCGTCGCTCGCGAGCGCGCGCGCACCATGTCGTCGTCGTCGTCGTCGCGTGAAAGTGCGGCCGGCGGCGCGCGGCGCCGCCGGAAAGCGGAAAAAGCCACTCGCGGTATCGGTACTTTGATACCTTTAAAAATCTACAACGTACGTGTCAATAGTCTGAAGAAGTGAACTCGTAAACGACCGATGGACGCCGCGCGCGCGGGGACGTCATCGCGCGACGCGACGCGCGCTCCGTCGTCGGACGCGCGCTGACGTTCGCGAACGTTATCGTTCGCGCATTCTCTCCGTCGCACGTCATGTCGCCGACGCTCGCGCGCGAGTATTGCTCGGTGGGGGTCAATCGAGGCCCGAAGTGCGTCGCCTTTGTCGATGACGCGCGTGCCGTGTTTTGCGGTGGGGACGGCGCGCACGGGTACGACGTCGCGGCGGCAACCGTGGTGGACACCTCGCGAGGCGTTCGAGGCGCGCGCGCGTGCTGCGTCGCGACGACGTCGCGTGGGGACGCCTTCGTGGGCGACGCCGAGGGAGAGGTGCGCGCGACGGCGTCGAGGGCGACGCGCGAGGGCGACGCGCGCGTGGACGCGACGGGAAGACACGAGAGAGGACCGGTGCGGGATTGCGTGGAAGTGCGCGACGTCGGGGCGTCGACGTCGGAGACGACGATCGTGGTGACGTGCGCGGACGACGGCGGCGTCGTCGCGTGGGAGCGGCGCGCGGGCTCGGAGACGTTGCGCGCGCGTGGACGCGTGACGCTCGCGAGCGCGGCGACACCGCTGTGCGTGGACGTCGTGCGAGCGCCGAGCGATGGTAAGGGGCGCGAGCGACACGTGCTCGCGGTGGGGTGCGTCGATGGACGCGTGCGGGTGTACGTGTGCGATTTTTCTCGTTTGGGCGAAGGCGACGAAAACGAAGTCGCGTTCGAGGCGTGCGGGACGCTCGATGGACACACGGATTGGGTGCGTGGGGTGAAATTCGCGCCGACGAGGATCGATGATTGCGTCTTCTTGGCGTCGGCGAGTCAAGACAGAAGCGCGCGCGTGTGGCGGATTCAAACCGTGCCGCTGAGCGCCGCCGACGCGAGCGTCAAGGACGTCGCGCCGTTTATGCGTCTGGCGGCGCCACCGAAACCGCCGAGCGCGCTTCTCGATGGGTATAGAATCAAGACATCGCTCGAGAGTTTACTCATAGGTCACGAAGATTGGGTCATGTCCGTGGCGTGGCACCCGGACCCGTCAAAGATGATTTTGATGACGGCGAGCATGGACCGGTCGCTCATGCTGTGGTCGCCCACGGGCGTGCCATCGACGAAGGAGGAGGCGGGAAGCGAACTTTGGATGAGCTCGGCGTCGCTCGGAGAAGCGGCGGCCGTGTGTCTGGGATACTACGGCGCCTCGTTCTCCCCGGAAGGCGACGTCGTCTTGGCGAATAGTCATGGCGGAGCGTTACACGTGTGGCGTCGATCGAGCGAAGGACAGTGGTTGCCGGTGACTGGAAACTCTGGGCACACGATGCGAGCGACGGGATTGCAGTGGGACACCGCGGGTCGATACTTAATGTCCGGGAGTCAGGACCAAACGACGCGCGTGCACGCCCCGTGGCGCGGCGACGGACCCGGAGGATGGCGGCAGGTGGCGCGTCCGCAAGTGCACGGACACGACATCGTGTGTTTCGCGACGATGCGGGGCGATGATGGAGACGTCGGAACGACGACGTACGTAAGTGGAGCGGATGAAAAGGTTCTGCGCGTCTTCGACGCGCCGGGTACGTTCTTGGGCACGATGGCGAACAGTTTAGGCGACACGGATCCCGCGAGCGTCGCCGCTCTCGTCAAGGCGAAGAGTTTCTCCATGGAATCTCTCGGTGCCGAACTTCCAGCGTTGGGATTGTCGAACAAGGCGCTCAGAGGGACAGACGAAGAAGAGCTCCCGAGCGACGTGGCCGGTCTTCGCGCGCAGGCTGAACAACAAGGCTTGATGGAGGAGTACAATTCCCGAGGCGTCGAAGCCATCGTCCCCCAGGCGCTCGCCGCGCCTCCGCTCGAGGAGGTGCTCGCCCAGGCGACGCTGTGGCCGGAGACGCGCAAACTGTACGGCCACGGGAACGAAATACGAGCCGTCGCCGCGCACCCATCCGGTGACTTGATCGCGTCGGCGTCGAGCGCGCTCACGTCGGCGTCTGCCGCCGTCTGGATATGGTCTCGCAGTCAAAACTGGAAACCGCTCGGTTCGCTCAGCGGCGCGACGCTGACCATCAACGCGTTGGAATTCAGTCCCGACACCGCCGAGCGCGATTACCTCCTCGCGGCGAGTCGAGACAGACACGTGTGCGTGTTTGCGCCTTCGTCCATCGACGCGCCTCGCGGAGAATTCGGCTCGGACGGTTGGCGTCTTCTCACGCGATTCAAGGCGCACGACCGAGAGATTTACGCCGCGTGTTGGGCGCCGTGCGGAACACTCTTCGCCACGGCCGGTCGCGATAAGAAGATCAAGTTATGGCGCGTCACCGGCGATGAATGCGCGCCCGCGGGCGAGCTTCCGAAATTCGGCGCTGCGCCGACGGCGACGGCGTTCGCGCGAGACCCCACCCTTCCACCCACCCTCGCCGTCGGTTTCGACGACGGGTCCGTCGAAGTCCACGTCGCGCCCGACGCCGACGCGTCCTTGTGGACGCTCGCCGCGCGCGCGTCCGACCGTCACGGCGCCGCCGTTCGCGCCGTCGCCTGGCGTCCCGGAGCAGCCTCCGCGCTCGCGTCGTGCGCCGACGACAACGCCGTGCACGTCTACGCCTTTTCGCGATGAAAGAATAAAATGCGATGAAAATATAAACCTAGCATTAATTCACCGACGCACGGTTTCGTACGCATCCGTCGTCTCGAGTTTTCCGAAACCGCGTCCCGACGGCGTCGCGTCCCCAAAGCGCGCCTCCGATGGTGACGCGCCTCTCGACGCGTCCCGTCGCCTTCATCGCGCGCGCCGCGCGCGCCGTGTCGTCCGACGCGTCCACGAGCGCCCCACAGACGTCCGTGCTGACGCACGCCGCGCGCGCCTTCGTCGCCGCCGTCACGCTCTACGCCTGCGACTCGGCGGTGGATGATTTCATCCTCTTGTCCATCGCGCGCGAGCTCGCCCGCGAGCGATCCACCGTGGACGACGACCCTCGAATTCGCGCCGCGCTCGGTGCGTCGTACGCGTACGACGGCGAGTGGTGGAACGCGGCGGTGTCGAGACCGAGACGAAGCGGCGTCGCGCGGGTGACGTACGCGTTGGCGGGCGCGTCGGCGTCGTGCGACGTGACGGTGACCATGGTGGAGGCGCGCGACGACGACGGTGGTGACGCGTCGGAGACGATGAAGAAGAACGTGTATAGATTGATACCGCCGAGCGTGGCGCACGCGGTGCGATGGACGAGTGGATGGAGGGCGTACGCGGTGGACTGTTCGTTGCCGACGGCGAGAGGCGGCGGGCGAAGCGCGTTGGTGTCTCTCATGCGCGACGACGACGCGACGGGCGGCGGCGGCGCGACCGGGTCGTCGTCGTCGTCGTCGGCGGCGGCGGCGGCGCGGTGACGCGAATACGCACACACGTAGCGAATAGTTGTTTACACGTCGAGCGTCAGCGCTCTAAAAAGTGTTCGATGAACGCGCTAATCGCGTCGTACGTCGCCCCACGGCGATACTCCTCCCCGATCTCTCCGTTCGCCTCGTCGTAAAACTTAATCGTCGGATACGCTCGAACCTTTTGCCACTCGCACACGTCCCTCGCCGTCGAACAATCGACGTCGGCGACGACGACGCCGCGCTCGGAAAACTCCTCTCGCACCATGTTCCACTCCGGCGCGAGCGCGCGACAGTGCGGACACGTCGGCGAGTGGAAATTCACGATGGCGGGGACGTCCGCCATCAGCACGCGCTCGCTGAACTCGTCGATCGTCGTCGGCGTCACGCGGGACGCGCGCGCGAAGGACGCGGTCGCACACATCGACAGCACCACCATCGCCGACGCCACCGACGCCACCGACGCGCGACGCGCGCGACGCGCGCGCGTCGAACGGGTCGTTTCACGCGTCATCGTCGTCGTCGTCACCGTCGCCGTCGCCGTCGCCGACGTCGCCGCCGCGCGAGACGGCTGACTCGGGACGGATGACACGCCGCGGTGTGGCGAGCGTCACTCGTCGACGTCGTCGCGAGGCGAGGACGCGATCGACCGCGCGCGCGCCTCGCGACGACGACGAGGGCCCTCGGCGCGACTCGGCGCGACGCGCGACGACGTCGATGCGCGCGTCCGACGACGAGAGACGGGCGACGAATGAGATAACGGTTTTAAATCCACTCGTTCCATCTCTTCGAACGTCCGCGCCGTTGGTGCCCGCGGCGTCGCCGCCGACGCACCGTGGACACGCCGTGCGCGCGAACCACGAATCGTTGCTTCGTCGACGCGGCGCGGTGTCGTCGTCGACGAGCGTCGGGTTCGACGTCGTGAACGCGAGCTCGGCGGCGGCGGCGGAGCTCGCGAACCGATGTCGACGCGGCGACGTCTCGGGGGCGCTTCGCGTCGCGAGCGAGGATCCGGGGGCGGTGAACGGGATCGTGGACGGCGATGGACGTCGACCGTTGCACGTGGCGGCGACGACAGGGCATGCGGGGGTGGTGGATGCGCTGTTGTCGCGGGGCGCGGAGCCAGACGCTCGATGTCGGCGAGGCCGAACGGCGCTGCACGAGGCGGCGAGGGGTGGGCACGCGGCGTGTGCGCGCGCGATTTTGCGCGCGCACAGAGAGTACGGATCGTATCACGGGGCGGTGGGTCGACGCGCGGACGCGAACGCGAGGGATACGTCGGGGAAGACGCCGCTGCACGAGGCGCGGTCGCGAGAAATCGTCGAGGCGTTGCTTCGCGAGGGCGCGGATGGGTCGATTCGTCAGGGCGACGGGTCGAACGCGGTGCACCTCGCGTGCGACCGCGCGGACGGATGGGCGGTGGAGGCGCTGTTGGGGTGCGGCGCGGATTGCGACGCGAGAGACGGCGTAGGGCGGACGGCGTTGCATCGCGTGCAAGACGCTCGGTCGGCGGCGGCGCTGTGCGCGTGCGGCGCGGACGTGGACGTCGTCGACAACGAGGGATACACGCCGTTGCACATCGCAGCGATGGAGGGAAAGCCGGAGATCGTTGCGCCGCTCGTCAACGCGGGCGCGCGATTGCGGGCGAGAACGCGAAAACGCGGGAGCATCATTCCGGGCGCCACGGCGGCGGATTTGGCGGCGAAATTCGGCCACGACGAAGTCGTGCGTTTGCTCGAGGAGTCCAAGCAGTTCTCGAGGGAGGCGTATCTCTTGACGCTCGCGGTGAATCACAACGAAGAGCGGTTTCAGAAACAAATGCGACGCGCGAGCGAGAGGCGCGTCGGACTCGTGTGGGGGTTACTTGCGGCGTGCGTCGCCGTGCTGTTGGCGCTCTTGGTCGGTCACTTTTGGTTCGCCGAGGCGAAGAGAGAGTTGAAGGAATGGCGAAAAATACGCGAATCAAAGGAAAAGGCGAAGGCACAAAAGTTGAAACAGCAAGAAGCGGCGAAAAAGGCTGAATTGAAACGGAAACTAAAGGCTGAGGCGGACGCCAAGGCGTGGCAAGAGTCCGCGCGTCAGCACGTTGAACGCGTCTTACGATGCGGCGTGCACGGTACACTGAAAGAGGGCGTGAAAAAAGGCGGCGTGCACCGATGTATTCTTTTCGGGCAAGACGGTCAGGGTCTCTCGGCAGAGGCGAGCGCGGCGTGCGGCGTTTGCGTCGACTTCTTACGAGAGTTGCGCGAACGTCTCGATCAGTCTCACAAAACCAAATCCGAAGCGGAGCTGGACCTTGAACTGAGTGGCGCGTGCGAAAAGAGCACCGGAAGGTCGGTGAAAGTCTGCGACGCGCTCATGGCGTCGCGCAAAGACGTCAACAGACAAATGGCGTTCGGCGCGCCGCCGGCGAAGATTTGTGAACGCGTGGGTGCCAAGAATCCAGAACTGTGCGCGATTAAACCGCCAAAGGAGGGTGATTTGACGAGCGACGGGAAGGGCGACGTCGCGGCGCGAGAGGCGTTTAAAAAACTATCCGTATTCATACATCCGGATAAACACGACAATTCGGAGGCGGCCACGGAGGCGTTTAAAATGTTAAACACTGCGCGGGCGTACATGGACTCGAAAGCCAAGCTCGACGCAAAGCGGAGACAAGCCAAGGCGAAGGGCGCGGGCGATCAGCGATAGTTAGCATACCGCGTAGCGTTACGATTCTAGATTACAATTGATCACCTATTTTTGTCTATGCGACTTCCGAGCGCCTATTATTTTAACGCCTTCGTTGCGCGCGCTCCACATCGTTTGTATGGCGGATAAATTTCGCGTTTGTCTGTATCTCGACGCGTTGGCGAGCGTCTTCTGGCTTTGTTCGTGCATCTGGATCGCATGCACGTACGCCGTCTTCTTCTCCGGCGCTTTGTTGGCGTCATCTGGTTTCTTGTGCGAAAAAAGACTCGCCCACGACGTTTTGTTACCCGCGGTTTTGGACGAGGCGTCGGCGGCGATCGCTCTCTTCTCCGTCTCGATGATATCATGCTCGATGCGTTCGATTGCGCGTTTCGCGCGCACTCTTCGACCAAAGACGCACGCCACGATGACGGCAAAGATGGCGAAGGCGCCACCGATCGTGATCAGCGCGATGTTGAGATCGCCGAACACGTTCGGAACCGACCACACCGGCGTGGGTTGCTTTTCGACGACGAGCGACGACACGGGATCTTCGTACACGCTTCCAAGCACGGTGCCTCCGATGCCTCGCGATGTCGTTGCGAAAAACGCCACAGGATCCGCCTTGAGCTCTGTGAGAATGCGCTCCGATCGCTCGCGCGTTCGCTCAATCATGGCCATTGTCGTGTCGTAATCGCGAACGACACCGAATCGTAAAATCTCCGTCGCCTGTACGGTGACATGGATCGCCGCGGCGCGGATGCACGACAACCCGGTCAGGCAACGCACGGTCAGCGCGGGTGTTTCAGTGGTTTGCAGTAATCGTCGCGCGCTGAACCGCGCGGTGGCGGAAGATCCCGGTTGAATAATGGTCATCTGAACCGCGCCTCGAGTGACGTTAAACTTGAGCGCGATGTCAATCTCCAAAGCTCTCTGAAACGCGGCGTCGGCGTCTCCATCGACGCCGATGTTCATCTGTATGTTCGCCAACGAACCGCCTGCTTGATGAAACGACACGCCGAATATCACGTCGACGTAGTACACGTCGGGGTGCAGGCGATTCACCGGCACCACGGGAACGGCGCAGGACGCCGATCCGACGTCCGACGTGGTCCCGTTGGCGGGGCACGGAAGACACATAATTGACCCAGGTGTCGACGCGTAAGAGTCAAAAGGGCACATCTTACACGCCGATGCACCCGAACTCGTCATGTACGAGCCAATCGGACAGAATGCGCACGATTTCGTGAGCGCCGTCGACGAAGCCGTACCCGGAGCGCACGGAGCGCACCGCAAAGAATTCATGCCGTACGCAAAGGTACCGGGACCGCAGTACGCGCACACCGACCCATCCTTTGGCTCCCGCGGTCTCGGTCTAGGTGGTTGCGTTTCAGGGATCGCCGGCGGCGCGGGTGATATCACCAAAGGCGGCGGCGATGGCGGTTTCGTCCAGGGCGGCGGCGACGGCGGTGGCGGCGGTGACGGCGGCGGCGACGGCGGTTGGGGCGGTCGCTGCACCAGAGCTTCCCGAGTGATGGTCAATCTATAAATCTCACTGTTCTGACCGTCCGGTGACGTCGTCGTGATTCGAATAAAGTTTTCACCGTCACTCAGCGGAAAATACTTCATGCGCACGACGCTCGGCACCAGCAATCGGCGTCTGGCGCTCGACGTAAACGTCGACCCCGTCGCCGTCTGTCGAAACTGATAGAACACCTGCACGCCGGTGACATCGAATGGGACCGCTCCCGCGTACGTGTGGTGACTCGGATCGAAGATCGGTTCGATGTGAATGCCATCGGGCACGAACAGAAACGTGTTCGCGAACGCGGCGGTGGTGTTGGCGACGACGGACAAGCTCAAAATGGACGCGTCGACGCTCGCCGAGGGAGGCGGCGGCGACGGTGGCGGCGGGCTCGGCGCCAAGGCAGACGGAGGCGGCGCGACGTACGCGTCTGGGTCCGTGCGTCGCGTTCCGGGCGGACACGAACCCTCGGGCACGCCAAAAATGAAGAGCGACGCCTCCTCGTCTTCGTCGTAGGTTTCCGGAATGCTCACGACGCGCGCCTCGCTCACGGCGGTGAGGTTCACTGTCAATCTCAGACTCGACTCCTCGGTGATGTTGCCCCAGTGAATGCTCACCTCGGCGAACTTGGTGACGTTGCCGTCTTCGGGCGCCCAGGTCAACGTCCCTCGAGCCGCGGTGAAGTGCACGCCGCGCACGGCGGCGAGCGACGAGTTCATCGTCACTATCTCGTATTCCACGACGGCTGGCAGCGCAAATTTACCCTCGCCCAACACGTCGATCGGAATCCGCGCCGTGTGCGTGGTGTTGCGATATGTGGGCGGTCGCGCGACGTTGCGCGGTCGAACCGCGAATAACGGCGCGGGATCGTCGTCGGCAATCGTCACCACCGCCGTGCTATTCTTCTCATCCGCCTCGAGGTCCGCGTACTTTGCGTTTTGCAATCGAAGCGTGAGCGCCTCGAGCGCTCGCTCGTGCACTCTGTCGTTGTGTATCCGGACGTATATGAAATTTTCACCGACATCTCCGGCTTGCCAGTGCAGCGTGAGAGGACTGACGCTAAAGTCGTAATCGCCGAGCGCGTGCGTGGCGTTATCCCTCGCGTCCGCGTGCGTCACCTGTATCAGCGCCACGTCTCCCGTCGATCCGGGCATCGGAGAAATACCACCGTACGTCACGTTTACGTCCACGCTCACCAATCGCTTGTTTTCACCCACTAATTCTACGGGCACCGCGATGAGACGAGCGTTCTCGTCGCCGTGTTGCGAAGGCGCGTAGTAATGTTTCGTGCGCACCGTCGGACCCTGCGTTCGGAGAGATACGTCGGCTGGATTCGTCGTGATCTTACTCGCGCGCATGTACTGTTGCGCGTTGAAGGACACGCGAACGTCGTGCGTTCCAGCCGGTAACGTGGTATCGCCGACGACGCACGTCACCGATTGTCGCGACTCGGAGACGAAGCCCGGAAACACGGCGATCGCCTTCGCCGTCTGATTCGTCGTCACGCCCATGCCGAGCGCGCACGTGATGTTGATGAAACCAGCGTTCGTCGCGCTCGCCCCGTTCGGTCCGTACTCGATCGCGTAGAACATGTTCGTCGAGTACACGCTAAAATTGGTCATACCGAAACGAGGCACGTTCCTCGGAAGCACCAAGAGGGGTTCCGGTTGTTGATAATAAATAAACTTGGCCGTCTCGAAGCACGAGTCCGGGTAAATCAACTTCACGTCCATCGTCGTCGCCCCCGCTGGCATCTCGCACGTCACCGAACCGTCCGCCTTGTGCGTCGCGCGTTGCACCGAGACGGAGTTTCCGTTTGGCACGGAACAATTCATCGTCTGACCCTGCAAATCGTTAAATCCCTCACCCACGAACGTCACCACCGTCCCTCCCGTCGACGGCCCCGATTTCGGGTGATACCGCGCCAACTTTGTCCGCCTGAGCACCTTCCCCGTGTCCGGCGTCGTCACCTCGACGACGCCTCCCGCCGCGTCCGACCGCGCCACCAACGCAAACAACCCCCCCCGCCCGCTCGGCACGCTACACGAATACGTCGCCTCCGTCCCGCTCCCTCCCACTCGCGTCGCGACACCACTATCCGCATTCGCCAACGCCGCGTCCAACGCCTCGAACGCGCTCGCGTTCAGCGACCTCGCCGTCGCGTACGCCTCGTACGAGCTCGCGTTTTTCGCCACCGCCGCCGCCGTGCCCTCCGGATCAATCTCTCGCATGTTCAGCACGAATATCTCCGCGTTCGCGTTCCACTCCTCGTACGTCTCTCGCCACATCGTCGCGTTCGCGCTCGTTCGCTCCGCGAGCGCCACCGTCTCGTACGGCGCGAACGCGCACGCCGTCGTCGCCGCCGGTCCCGACGACTGCGTAAACGTAAACGTCGTCGACGCGTCGTTTCTCGCGCACGACGCCGAGACGTGCGAGACGACGCCGACGCGACGAAACGTCGTCGTTTCGGCGACGCACGCGAGCGCGCGCGCGACCGCGACGCACGCGACCGCGACGCACAGACGCGTCGTCGTCGTCATCGTCCCCGCGCGTGGGCAACGGTGGGACGACGGACGTGTACGTCCCATGACGCGCGCGAGCACGGCCGCGCGACGCGCGCGACGCCGCGAATCGACGACGCGACGATCGCGCTCGAGTCGAGGCGGTCGCGCGGCGCGCACGCGACGTCGGCGCGCGCGCGAGAGCGTCGAGATGAGGACGCGCGGGCCGCGGCCTGGAAACCGTTTCGTCTCCGACCCCCTCACTGTCTTGAGTCGTGATTCGTCGATACGCGCCAGACCACGCCTCGACGCGATGGCGTCGTCGTCGTCGTCGTCGTCGTCGTCGCGCGCGACGCCCGCGGACGCGCGCGCGCGCGACGCGCGCGAGGTGGCAACCGCCGTGCGCCGCGCCGTGGAACGCGCGCGCGCGGGGACGATGGTGACGCGCGAGACGACGCGAAAAGATGGTGATTACGCGGCGTCCATGACGGTGACGTACGCGCGTCTTGGAGGAGGCGTCGAGCGCGCGATGCGCGGGGACGTCGGGGCGAGGGTGGTGTTGGTGCGCGCGATGATCGTCGACGCGCGCGTCGCCGCGCGTCGCGCGTGTGGGCGCCATCGAGATGGATGCATCGACGGCGCTCGAGTGATTTTTTCGAGCCGAGACTGACGACGCCCGTTCGGGACGACGACGATAGAATTACGGCGAGCACGGACGGGAATTCGTGCCCGTGGACGCGGCGATCGCGTTTCTCGACGCGTTGGCGGACGGGGAGGACGCGGTGGTGGGATTGGTGCGAGGACGAGGGAGCGCGGCGGACGAGACGAAGATGCGCGAGACGCTACGAAGGACGACGTTCGCGGTGGTGGCGATGGAAAACGAGCGAGGACGGGCGTTGGTGGAGGGTGGGGATCTGTGTGAGAGGAAAAATGGGCGAGGGGTGGACCCGAATAGGAATTGGGGCGTGGATTGGGGGAAGAAAGCGCCGGATTACGACCCGAAGGAGGAGTTTCCGGGCGAACGCGCGTTTAGCGAGCCGGAGAGTCGCATGTTGCGAGAGTTGGTGGAGAATTTCAAACCGCACGCGTTCGTCAATTGGCACAGCGGTATGGAGGCAATTCTGACTCCGTACGATCACGTCGCGAAACAGCCGACGGGAACGCGGGCGGAGGTGATGAATACACTGGCGCGCGCCGTCAACGAGGCGCACTGCGGCGGGAGGTGCGTGCTCGGATCCGGAGGTCAGGGTGTCGGATATCTCGCGCACGGCACGGCGACAGATTACATTTATGAGATAATGAACGTGCCCATCGTGTTCACGTGGGAGGTGTACGGCGACACCGCGGCGCCGTATGAAGATTGTTTCAGGGCGTTCAATCCGACGACGCCCGAGGCGTACAAATCGGTGGTGGACGCGTGGGCGGGTGCGCCGGTGACGCTCGCGTCGATGCTCGACATCTATCCAGAAGTGAAACGCGCGCTCAAGAGCGACGTGCCGAACACGTCGAGCGCATCGCTCGGCGATAACGTTTCGCTCGCCGTTCCTTTCGTGTCGTTCGTCGCCGTCGCCGCGCTCGTGTTGCGCCGCAGGAGATCCCGACGCTCGACATTTTCGTAAACTGTAGCGCTCCTAGGAGTAGATGGAGTAGACACATAGTAGCAGTAGAACCACATTCAATTACAACCGGCTATTCATAGTTTCGGCATCGCGACGAACGACGACGGCGTCGAATGACGTCGTGTGCTCGTTTTTTAGGATTTGATTTGCGTTGTTTATCGGTGCAGTTGGAATTAAAACATATGTCGTTCGCGACGTAAGTGACGGAACGATCGAGCTCGAGCTCGCCTGCTCGAGTGGCTAAGACACTCCTCTATCGGTTGATACATGATGGGTCCGCGAGTGGACGACGATGTGATGGTGCGAATGCGTCGTCGGCGACTCGCCGGTCGTCTAGCTAGGTGGTGCGTGTAAAAGTGGACGGTTCTCCGAGCGTGTGCGCGCATAGAATGCGTGGTGCATCGCTTAGAAGTCCTCGTCGAGGGAGAACGCATTGACGCTACCGCCCCCGATGGAGTTCATGACGCCCGCCTTTTGGTACTCGCCGACGCGCTTTTCGAAAAAGTTCGTCTTGCCTTGGAGCGAGATGAGTTCCATCCAGTCAAACGGGTTGGCCGTGTTGTACTCCTTCGCCATGCCCAAGGAGGAGAACAAGTGATCGGCGACGTATTCAATGTAGTCACTCATCATGCTCGCGTTCATACCAACGAGCGCGCACGGGAGGGAGTCGCACACAAACTCCTTTTCAATCTCAACCGCCTCGGTGACAATCTTGCGAACGACTTCCTCGCTCGGCTTGTTGTTCAACATTTGGTACAACAAGCACGCGAAGTCACGGTGGAGACCTTCGTCGCGGGAGATAAGCTCGTTGGAGAAGGTCAAGCCCGGCATCAAACCGCGCTTCTTGAGCCAGTAGATGGAGCAGAAAGAACCAGAAAAGAAAATACCCTCGATGCACGCGAAAGCCAAGAGACGCTCTCCGAACGACTCGCTGGAATCGATCCACTTCAACGCCCAGTCAGCCTTCTTCTTCACGCACGGAATGGTTTCGATGGCACGGAACAAGTGATCCTTTTCCTTCGGGTCCTTGACGTACTGATCGATCAACAAAGAATACATTTCTGTACGGGAAAAGACGGGCGCACAATCAGTCAGTCGCCGCGCGTCGTTGCGCGCGCGGGGCGAAGGAAACGTCGACGTCATCACGCGTCCACACATCGCTCGACGCACCGGAGTGGATGTTCTCGATGGCGATTTGGAAGCCATAGAACGCGCGCGCCTCCGGGATTTGCACTTCACCCATGAATCGAATGCCCAAGTTTTCGAGCACGATGCCGTCCGAGGCGGCGAAGAAGGCGAGGACGTGCGTGATGAAGTGCTTTTCATCCTTGGTCAGACCCTCCCAGTGCTTCATGTCGTCCGAGAGATCGACTTCCTCGGCTGCGCGGAATCACACACGAGCACCGTTCGATTCGTCAGTCTCTCCACACGCCGTCTCGCGCGCACATCACCACCCCTCGCGCTCTCTCGCGTTTAAACGCTCTTCGCGCGCATCTGCCCCTCCGCCTATCCGTCTCCTCTCGCGCGACGCGACGCGACGAGACGCGCGCACGCACCGGTCCAGAAGGACGCCTCAGCCTTCTTGTACATCTCCCACACCGCCGGGTACTTGATCGGGAACATGGTGAACCTATCGTCGCGCCAGACTCGCCGACGTCAGTCGTCTGCCCTCGCCGCCTCCACCGGCTCTCTCGCGCGGGATGGTCGCCCCGTCGCGTCTCACGCGACGTCGCGCGACCGTCTCGCGCGACACCACACGACGCGCGCGAATATCGCGCATCCATTCGCGCCAATCCTCGCCCTCGTCGCGCTTCTCGCCGCCTCCCGCGCGCGCGCGATTCGAATTCGGGCACCGCGCTTTTGAAAAACCAAATTTTCAAATCCACGCGTCATCGTCATCATCCCTCGCATCGCGCGCGCGACCTCGTTCGCCTCGCCCGCGCGCGTCGTCTCGATCGCGCGTCGTACCGTTGATCGTTTTCATCGAGCAGAGGCTCGGGAAGAGGCTGCGGGGACATGGTGCGTGCGTGCGACGTCCGTCTCGCGTGGGCGCGTGTGACGGTCCGTCCACGGACGCGAGACGGCGGGCGGCGGGGCGAGGTCGATCGTCGTGCGCACTTTCACGGACGCGTGGGACGTATGTAAAGTACACAAAACGCATTCACGGGTATTCATGGACGTACATCACGCGCGGTCTTTTTTATAAAGCCTTCATGGGCGTGTGACCACTCGTAAGGCGTATATGTCCGCGATTCGCGCGCGTGCGATAAAAACCGATAAAAACAAGCCACGCCCGGTATTTACTCGTCGTCGTCGGCGCGCGCCGAGCGGTGGCGCGATCCGCCACTCACACGCACGAGCGTTCGTCTCACGAGAAGCGATGGGAAAGGTTCACGGTTCGCTCGCTCGCGCCGGTAAAGTACGTCGGTATCGTCGCGTCGTTCGCGATGCGTGCGCGCGCGTCTTCGGTCGAACGCGGGCGACGCGGGATGGGCCCACCGCGGTGGGCTTAGGGCTTGCGGCGGGATCGAATGGGGGCGGTGAAGACGCGCGCGCGGTGGATCGTGGGTGGTGATGGCGCGATTTGGCGCGGCGCGATGTTGATGGCATGTTTTCGTGTCGTCGTTTCGCGCGCGTGGGGCGTCGTGCGGGGCGTCGCGCGCGCGGGGTGGGCGCGTGGGACGATCGCTCGATGACGCGGGTGGCCTCTGGGCGTTGTTAGGGCAAGGAGAGACTGACCCGTTCGTTCGTCGTCGTTTTCGCGTCTCGCGTAGGTTCGTGGTCAAACCCCGAAGGTCGCCAAGCAAGAAAAGAAGAAGCAGCCCAAGGGTCGCGCGTTCCAGCGCATCAAGTACAACCGCCGCTTCGTGAACGTCGTCGTCGGCCTCGGTAAGAAGCGCTCGCCGAACTCCAACCAAGCGTAAATCGGCGCCATGAGTGGTGTCTTCGGGATGCGTTTGCGAGGTGCGACGATGAGATCGTTCGCTGTTAGTAATTTGGAGAGTGTGAGAGGAGGTTTGATGCGTAGTGAGTTAGCCAGCCAGTGGGCGCCGGCGACGACGTGGGTGAGGTCGATTTTTTCAACCTCGCCCGCGGCGCGCGCCGGAGACGCCGCTGAGGGTCGATCGAACCGACGCTCGCTAGACTTGAACCAAAAGTCTGGTGAAATCAAACCCGAATTAGTGAAAAAGTATTTGAGCGAGACCAACATGTCGAGATCGGAGCTGAACAAGCGTTTGCTCGCCGCCGAGCGAGCCGCGTTTGCGCGCGACGAACACGACGTAGGGTCTAGCGAAGTACAAATCGCCAACTTGACCATGCGTATTAAGTTTATGACGGAACACTTGCAAGTTCATAAAAAGGACAAGCACAGTCGTCACGGACTTATGGCCATGCTCGAGCGCCGGAAGAAGCTTTTAAAGTATCTCCGTCGAACCAACGGCGACAAGTACGCGGATACTATTTTACGACTCGGTTTGAAGGATCGATCTTTCGTAGAAGACAAGTATGCTTAGTTCGTTTTGAATTCAACATCTTTAAATCTACGAATCTACTTCATCCCCGCGCGCGTCGTCACTTCGTTTCTATCGCTCTGGGATCGCGCGCCGAAAAGCCGCCGCGTGTCCCCCGAGCGCGAACGTCACACCGCGCCCCGCGACCATGCTCGCCGCGCGACTCGCGACTGTCGCGCGACGCGCCTCCGCGCACACGTCGCGCGCGACGTCTTCGTCCGCGTGTTCGTCTTCGCGCGCGTCGTGCGCGTCGTCTTCGCGCGCGTCGTCTTCGCGCGCGCGCGCGTCGACCGTTAGAGCCAAGGCGTCGACATCTTCCCCCGACGACGGCGACGCCGCGACGTCGTCGACGGGCGACTCGTGGGTCGTCGTCGGTTGTGATTCAGACGCCGGCGGCGCGCTGTGTGTCATCTCCGGCGGTGCCGTCGGCGCGGTGCGCGCGGTGCGCGTGTTGGATAACCCCACGAGCAAAGTGCTCGTGAACGGGCGCGAGCGCTTGCGACTCGATCCGGACGCCATGCGCGAGACGGCGCGGTCGTTGGGCGTTCCGCGCGGAACGAGGGTGTACCTCGAGGAGGGCGGCGTGGAGTTCGGGTTCAGCGCGCAGACGGCGTTCGTGCAGGGATATAACTTTGGCTTGTGGAGAGGCGTCCTCACGGCGGAGGAGTTCGACGTACGCGTCGTCAAGCCGCAGGCTTGGAAAGCCGCGCTCGGTCTGAAATTTAAGGGCAGCACGAAGGATGATTCCATCGCCATGGCTCGATCGCTCTTTCCCGAGATTGCGGGTGAGTTGAAGAGGAAGAAGGATCACGGACGCGCCGAGTCGCTTCTGATCGCCGCCTACGGGCACGTCGCCGACGGCGCCGCCGCCGCCGCCGAAGAGGACGAGCTCTGCGCGCGCGTGCGCGCTGCGCTCACCGACCGAGGTCTCGTGCGCGAAGAGGGCGGGGCGTTACCGTACTTTGGCCCGTATTTCGGCATGACGGGCGACGAGTTGCGCAAGGAGCTCAAGGCGCGAGGGTGCAAGGTGAGCGGGAAAAAAGAGGAGCTCATCCTCCGTCTCGAGACGAACGACGCGGAGACGGCGGAGAAGAAGACGTCCGCGACGGCGTGACGATTGTATCGATGCGTCATCATTCATCCTTTGTATTCACTACGTCTATTCTAGCCGACGATTACTGATCATCGTTCCTCGTCGTCGTTTTCGCCCAACCGCTCCTTGAGCGCGAAGATTTCTTTATCCCGCGCTCGCACCTCGCGCAACGCCACCACCAACGGCACGACGAGCAACAACGATCCCAATATGCTCGGTAACGCGACCGGGACGTAGTGCGTGCCGTACGTCACGCACACGTTCCCCCAGGGCGCGCACGACGTCAACAAGTCTTCCGACACCAAAGCCTCCCCCAACATCTCCGCGGCTTTCACGCGCGTCGCGTCGACGCGTCGACCCAACGACGACGCGCACCGCGTCGAACGCGTCACCACCGCGCGTCTCGCCGCCACCGCGCATCGCGTCG
>Ga0181576_10000439_pt1 | contig 30329 bp, 23 predicted proteins | sample 101ome_22_FD_132464 | JGI IMG/M metagenome (GOLD analysis project Ga0181576, IMG submission 132464) | Coastal salt marsh microbial communities from the Groves Creek Marsh, Skidaway Island, Georgia - 101412BT metaG (megahit assembly) | ecosystem: Environmental > Aquatic > Marine > Intertidal... | reverse complement strand
TTCGATAACTACATCGATGCCTTGGATTTGAACCACCAAATATTCCTACAAGCTGACATTGATGAGTTCCAGGAACGATATCGTGCTCAGTTGGATGACTTCACCCTAGGCGTCCTCAACCAGAAACGTGTCCCGAATGCAGCCCCTGCATTCGAGATATTCGAACGATTCAAGGAACGACTCGTAGAACGTCGTACGATGATTGAGGAACTTCTCGAGGCTGAATATGTCTTCAACGTCCCAGACCAGATTCAGGTTAAACGTTCCGAAGAGCCATGGCCCACTACGGCTGAAGAGGCCAAGGAACTATGGCGTCTCCGAATCAAATACGACCTGCTCCAAGGAAAAATTGGGGACGAAGAACTCACCAAGGTCAAGGAGCGCATCGCCAAGCGCTACGACCGCCTCGTCAGGGACTACCAGAGCCTCGAACCTGATGAAATCCTGCAAATTTACCTAACCAGTCTCGCCTCAGCTTATGACCCCCACTCAGATTACATGAGCCCAACAACGGCTGAGGACTTTTACATTAAAAATGTCAATAATGAGCTCACAGGCATTGGAGCTCTGCTGAGAAGTAACGAAGGATATTGTCAGATTGTCAGCCTGGTACCTGGCGGTCCGGCTGACAAAAGCAAGCAAATCAAGCCCGGGGACAAAATCATTGGTGTGGCTCAGGGCGAGCAAGAAGCTGTTGATGTCGTCGAAATGAAGCTGAATAAGGTCGTTCAGATGATTCGAGGCGAACTGAACACCGAGGTGCGCCTGACCATCATCCCTGCCAAGTCAGTCGATGGATCGGAAACCAAGGTTGTGTCGCTGATTCGCGATAGAATCGAATTGAAGGATCAATTTTCCAAAGCTCGTATCATCTCGCTTCCAGATGAGAAAGGTCGCACCCGTCGCTTAGGGGTGCTGACAGTGCCACAGTATTATGACAATGTGGCAGCAGACACGGCTGCCTTGCTTAAGCGTCTTGAGAAGGAACAGGTAGAAGGCATCGCACTGGACCTCAGGAAAAACGGAGGTGGTATCTTACCGGAAGCCGTCGCTCTAACGGGCCTTTTCATCCCGAAGGGACCCGTGGTTCAAGTGCAGAACTATGCCAAAGAGAAAAAAATCCTGGAAGATGAAGATCCATCGACCATTTACGACGGTCCACTGGTGGTTCTGGTGAGTCAGTTAAGTGCCTCCGCAGCAGAAATCACAGCGGCTGCTCTGCAGGATTACCAGCGTGCGGTCATCGTTGGCGACCAATCAACCCATGGAAAAGGAACGGTTCAAACGTTGATGGAGCTGAACCGTTTTAAAGGCACTCCAGAACAGAGTGGCATGCTGAAATACACCATCCAGAAATTTTATCGCATTGCCGGCGGCACTACCCAGAAGCATGGTGTGACCCCAGACATCATTTTACCGTCGATCTATGATTACATGGAACTTGGAGAGGCTAATCTCCCTAGAAGCCTGGAGCCAGATTCCATTGATCCAGCATCATTCGAGAAGGTCAATCATGTGCCGAGCAACCTACCCGAGCTCAGGAAGATTTCAAAGGAGCGCATCGCCATGGATAAGGATTTTCAGTATGTTCTTGATGATATCGATCGATACAAGGAAATCAAACAGCGCAAAACTATCAGCTTGAACGAAGAGGACCGTTCAGTTGAGAAACAGGAGGAGGAAGACCGGAACAAACAGCGCCGAAAAGAGCGGCTAGCGAGGCGTTTCCCTGGCCTCAAGATCCATCGAATCACAATGGATGAAATCCGCTCTGATCAGCCTGCAGTCCTGTTATTCGATGGCGACGATGAAAGCTTTTACGATGAGCCCGAGGAGACAAAAGATGAAGACCAGAGTAGTGATGCCTTGGAAAACATTGAAGAGGATAGCTATGTGGGCGATGACGAAGATGCATTGGACAAACGTCTAGATGCCTACACCCGGGAGGGTCTGCACATTTTAAAGGATCTAATTGATCGAATGCCTAAAGAACCTGACACCTCGCTTTCTGAGCAGGGCTCAAAGTAAGCCACCAAGGCTCCTCCAGAGGCATTAGGGTTGCCAAACGGGGCACAAAGTTGGCATATTCCACCTCCATGAGTAAGGTAATCAAGGGACCTGTTTTCGTTGTCCAGGACAACATCGACACCGATCAGATCATTCCAGCGCAGTATTTGAATCTGATTCCAACCATCGCCGAAGAGTATGAAAAACTCGGAAGCTATGCACTGTGCGGCCTACCAGATTCACTTTATTCAGAACGTTATGTCCCTGAGGGACAAACGGACAGCCCTTTTCCCATCGTCGTGGCTGGAAGGAACTTTGGCTGCGGCAGCTCTAGGGAGCATGCACCTATCGCGATGGGTTCGGCTGACTGCCAATTAGTTCTGGCTGAGAGTTTTGCCCGTATTTTCTTCCGCAACTGCGTGGCCACGGGCGAGCTTTATCCCTGTGAATCCGAGGAAAGACTCTGTGAAATCCTCAAAACCGGCGATGTGATTAGCGTGGACCTGGATACCTGTCAGGTGCATGTCGAATCCACAGGCAAGACATACGCCATCAAGGGCCTGGGAGACGTGCGTTCTGTTGTGGATGCAGGTGGCCTCTTCAATTACGCTAGGCAGCATGACATGATCAGCAGCTAAAGAGCTGCCAGCCATTCAGCCAAAAGATTTTCCCATGCTTGGCTGATATTTTGGCCTGCTTAACTTAGCGGAGCCTGCCGGGGCAGATCTTTTAATTGCCCTTCTTGATTAAAGGCCATGACTTCAAGTGGGCTCAAAATTTTGATCTCCTCACGAGATTGTAATTCTGGGAGCAGAGCCTCTGAAGCCTCCATAAAGTCAAGGTTCAGGGTATCCCGGATCCGTAACACCCTTGGTCCCGCATTGACTGCATCAACAAGCGTGTCCAGTGCCCACTGGATGACTTCATCATCGCGCTCGAAGTGGATTGGGATCTTGGCACCGTTCAAGGTCATGGCTGTCATGGCATTAACGAAAGTCATGGGTTTATTCATCGCCCTGACCAGACGACTCGTTGTGAAATCTGCCATCCCTATACCGATGGCGTTGCCGTGTGATTCTGCACTCAAGTCTCTGACCATGATACGCTTGATTCGAGGCGAATCCGGCTGTTCTGCAAAATGAGTTGAATAACCATGCACGCCGCGTCCGATGATATTGGGGTCCATACCCGAACCGCTCAAATTCTTACCTATCTGATCGACAATGAGTAGATCAAGGTCATCAGATGGCAGCCGGGGCATGAGCCCGGCGGCAATTTTAAAAAGCTCCTCCTCTTGCTCAACCATCACCTTGGCATGAACGCCATGCAAGGAATGCCGTTCATGCCTGGCATTCTCAAGGATGGCTACCCCCCCCGCTATGGGCATGGCTCTCAAGATGTGTTCAGCGTGGGCTCGTAGGACGTTTTCATAACCATGCTGCATTGCAGCACGATGAAAACCAGCTGCTCCCTCTCGTTTCCCTAAACCAACCACCAGCATTTTTAGCAATCCACTACCCAAGGAGCCTTTGAAATCGGTGTGAGGCTTGACTCGGTTGATCATCACAACTGCGTCGACCTGCGAAGCAGCCCGACTCCAATGGACGTGAGTCCCTAGACTGCTTGGGCCTAGATCCATAGTCTCCATGTTCGCGTCGATGGGGCAAGCAAGTTGCTCCTGATCCACCCCATAACTAGCAAGCACCTGTTTTTGACCACCGGAGGTCGCTCCCCCATGGCTTCCCATAGCCGGCAATATGCGAACCGTGAAACCGCGGGCTTTGATAGCAGCGCAACAAGTGGCAATCAGCGAGCCAAGACCGGCGATACCACGGCTGCCAACGGCCAGGCCTACGCAGCCAGCACTTGGAACCTCAGCCAAAAGATGGCCCAAAATAGCATCGACCTGCTCACCCTTATCTGGCTCCCTATCATGAGGGTTGGGTGTGCGTTGGATGAGGGAAAACATTCTTGGAAAGGTCACTTTCATGCGTCGGCTTGTGAGTGTTGAGTTTTAAGGTCCAAGCCATGCTCGATCGAGAAGATTCCTTTAGTCGCTGAGGTGGCCCAAGGCCAAAAGGCCATAAAACGTGTATTCCGGATCGATCTCATCCTCGTGCCAATGGCCGTGAAAGCCTCCAAGATTTGTCCACAAGCTGTCGATGAAGTCCAGGCACCTGTCATGATTTCCCTCTAGTGCCAAGGCGTTGCTTCCAGCTAAAGCGTGTAACGCTGTTGCGGTCGAAAGCAGATCGGGAATCGGGGCCATTGGGGCTGCCTTAAAGCCGCCCATAGGATGAGACTGAGCCAGAAGCCACTCTTGGCAATCCTTACCGGGATCCTCCCCGAACTGCCGCAGGGTGGTCATGGCAGCTGCGGTCGCATTGGTTGAGGGGCTAGGTACTCTTGCCTCGTTGCCCCATGCAGGCCGAGAACCTTTAAGCTTACCAAGGCAATGGCAAATGGATGCCTTAAAATCTTCTAAATCCACTCCCAAGTCCTGAAGCGCGGCGACACCAAGAAAGCAGCCATAGGCGGTCCCTTCGGCCTGAGCCTGCTCGGGATGAAAACCTCCGTCCAGGCTCCGATATGCCAACAATCTCTCCTTTAGCCTCTGGCGAGATAACTGACTTCCCAGCACAACTGAAGCACAGCGAATCAGACAGCAGAGGTGGACAAAATCAAGATCAGCACCATCGCCGAAATGCTCGAGGTAACTTTCAAATCCGCTGAGTGGTGCAGAAGATTGAAGGCAACACAGCGCATCCAAAGCAAAAACCGAATAATACAAATCTGGCTGCCCGTACCGATTCATGAAGCCACCACCATCGTGGCGCCGGCTCAAAAGATATGCTTCCACTAAATTGGCAGCCTCACCCAGCAATTTGGGAGCTAGGCGTCCTACCTGTATCATTTCAAGTCGAATACTCATCAACGGACTTTCCTCTTTAGACAATGCACATGGCAGCGAAGCGCTCACCTGCCTGCTTCCATGCTAAGGCGACCCTAGTTACTATCCGAGCTGTGTTCACGATCATCGACACAAAAGTGGTGCCGTGCCCACTGAGTGATGGATTCCATGCCCCCGGGAAGATCCATTCTGCGAGAAGGCATGCGCTGACGCAGGGTATCCATGCAGGCGCCCAGAATAGCCACGGCCTGAAGGATTTCTTCCTCAGTGCTCATCGCATGCCAGGAAAATGTCACACAACGGCTCAAAATCCAATCCGGCATCTCACAAGCCTTTGTCAGGATGTTGGCTTGTTCATGCCCGACTCGACATGATAGCCCAGCATGGCACTCAAGACCACGCACGTTGGCCATCAGCACAAGCGCTTCTCCATCCACTCCATCCATTACCAGTGTTAAGTAATGATCCATACTTTTGCCTGATGCGTTCCAATCGAGGACAGCCACTCCCGACAAAGAATGGGCGATTTTCTGGACCAGTAATTGACGGAGTGTGAGGATCCAATCAGCTCGATCACGCCTTTGCTCGCTTAATAGGGCGCAGGCTTCCCCTGCCCCAACCATGGCTGCCACATTTTCAATGCCTGGACTCGAAGCACCTTCAGCAACCACTCCTTGAACCATGGGATCAAGCAGGGACTCATGCCTGCAAAACAACACCCCTACCCCACGTGGGCCGTGAAAACGATGCGGCGCCAGACTCAACAAGTGCCACGGCTCCGCGCTGACATTCAGCGGGATCCAACCGCCTCCATGAGTGGCGTCTAAAAAGAAAGTAATCCCCATGTCATGGCACGCCTGCCCCAGTTCAATAGGTTTTTCCATGGATCCCCATTCCGGGATACAAAGCGGAGCAGTGACCAAAAGCGTCTCCTGGTTCAGTGCATGGATTGCTTCAGCCTGCTTGACCAAACCCTGATGATTGACAGACAACGTTTCTCGATGAAAACCAAGTAAGTCTGTCCAAGGCGCACAGAGTCTGACCGAGGCATGATCGCAGGCCGAACCGAACCATTGAGTGCGGACACCCCTTAGCGCCGCACAATGGCCGACCACGGCCAGGTGGTTGGCCGCATGTTCATTGTGGGCGAACAGGATTTCCTCGGGCGACTTAGCGCCAATTAAGGCAGCGACTTTTTCCTTGGCTTCCCACTTAGCTCGACGCGCCTCTTTGGATGAAAAGTATGAGGCACCGCTACGGGCCGAAAAGCCTTCCTGAAAAGGCATCATCGCCTCCATGACCCGAGGGTGCAAAGGTGTGCTTGCCTGGGCATCTAGATTAATTCTGTCGCAGTGATTAGCCATACCTTATCAAGCTCCCAAAGAGCCACCCATCAAACTGATGACAAGCCTAACCCTACATGCGCGATTTTGCTCTACTGAAAATCATCCTACCGCCGTGACGGACATCTCAGTGAACAGCCTCCTCAGAAACCGGTAGGACTTCCATGTTTGACCTCACCAGAGGTATTGCATAGGCTCCTGCCTTCTGTAACAAGATGAAAGTATTGATCTGCGACCCAATCTCTCCAAAGGGCATAGAGTATTTCAAACAGCAGGACGGCCTCGAGGTGGTCGTTCTAGACCACAGACCGACCGAGGAGGAGCTTATTAGCATGGCCTCAGACACCGTTGCCTATGTGGTGCGTTCGGAAACCCGCATCACTTCACATCTGATGGCAAATTCTCCCAACCTCAAGGTAGTGGGACGAGCCGGTGTCGGGGTGGACAACGTGGACGTCGACGCAGCAAGCAAAGCGGGGATCGTCGTCATGAACACCCCTGGTGGAAATACCATCTCCACGGCGGAATTAACTTTTGCCATGCTGATGTCACTCGCTCGGAAGATTCCTCAGGCTCATATGTCAATGGCTCAAGGAGAATGGAACCGCAAGGCGTTTCAGGGGACTGAACTGTTCGGCAAAAGTTTGGGCGTATTGGGGCTTGGCAGAATAGGCGGTGAAGTGGCTAAACGAGCCCGTGCCTTCGGGATGAGTGTGCTAGCTTACGATCCCTACCTTTCACCAGCACGAGCCAAAGCCATGGATGTCGAAGTGGCTACCCTCGATCAAATTTACGCTCATGCCGACTTCATCACGGTGCACATGCCCATGACCGATGAGACACGTGCCATGGTGAATCGGGAAGCATTTGCCAAGATGAAACCAGGGGTTCGCCTGCTTAATTGCGCACGTGGAGGCATTGTCCACGAACTTGATCTGGTTCAAGCTATCAAGGACGGCATCGTGGCAGGAGCGGCCATGGATGTATACGAGACCGAGCCTCTGGACAAAGATCATCCCTTTAGAAGTATCCCTGAAATAGTCACCACGCCCCACCTGGGAGCCAGCACGCGCGAAGCGCAGCAAAATGTAGGGATCGAAATAGCGGAATCCATCAGCACCTATCTGCTCACCGGCGCCATTCAGAATGCCGTCAACATGCCCAGCCTGGACGCCAAGACCTACGAAAAGGTCAAACCATACCTGACCTTGGGGCAGAAACTCGGTCGCCTGGTATCTCAATTAGCGCCTCAGCAAAATGACAGACTCGTGATCACTTTCGGAGGTAAGGCCACGGATGTTCCCTTTGACCCTATCGCCAGGTTTGTGCTGACCGGGTTCTTGGCTAATGCAGGGGGTAACAATGTGAATCAGATCAATGCCAAAGCGATGGCCGATTCTCTTGGCATTGTCGTGGAGCAAGTACAGTCCAATGAAGCCACTGATTTCATTGAATGGCTTCATGTCGCGGCCTACAAGGGCAGTGAAAAAACCTCGGCTGGTGGCACCTTTTTTGGGGCACAGATGAACCCGCGAATTGTGCGCCTTAACGGCCAATCGGTTGAAATCGATCCTAACGGCGTGGTTTGCTTGATTACCAATCAGGATAGACCTGGGATAGTGGGGCATCTGGGTACCACATTGGCAAAGCAACAGATCAACATTGCCAACATGAGCCTTCATCGGGATCGCGAGGGAGGCAAGGCTCTCACCGTGCTCAACCTCGATAGCATCCCAAGCGAACAGGCCCTGGATCAAATCCGGAGTGATCAAGCCATCAGCAGTATCCGAATCGTCAAACTTTGATGAACTGGCCTCCTAAGATTTTGGGAAAAGCTCTCCCAGGAGTGATCCTGCTGTCATGGTGCCATAGCATGATAGCAGCCGTCGTCCCTATCGACGATTTCTTCAAGGACATGATCGTTGCCAGGGGTAAGGGGTTTGAAATCAGTCGCTCAGAATTGGACAAAGCCATCATCACGACCAAAGCAAATCGGGCTGGACAGGGTATTCCCCTGAGCAGACAGGAACTGGTTACCATGGAGTCGCAGATCCTGGATAAAATGATCACAACCAGGCTGCTGTTGCTAAAATCAACTGAGAAGCAACAAAAACGCGGCGAGCAACAAGCGGCTGCTCTCCTTAGCAAGATGGCTGCTCAGCATCCAACTCGAGAAGCTTTCGAACAAGCCCTCATGGTAACAGGCATGTCCTTGCCCTATTTTGAGGAACAAATTAAAGAACAATCTACCGTTAAGATTGTCATCGATGATGACCTCAAGGAAGGCTATCTGATTCCAGACGCAGCAGCTCGGCAGTATTACCAGGAGAATCAGGCTTCCTTTACCATTCCAGATCGAGCCCGGGTGGCCCATCTGGTCATCCCTTTGGCTGATACGACATCAGGAAAAGCTGTGAGTGAAGATCTCAGGAAATCACTCATCCAGGAGGTCGCAATCATCCGCAATCAACTGGTGGCAGGTAAATCTTTGGAGCGCCTGGCAGAAACCCCTACAATGAAGGCCGCCCAAGCAGTGGGGCGGGAGTTCATGATGGCGCGTGGCACCGGAGCCAACAAACTTGAGGAAGCCCTTTTTGCTCTTGATGAAGGAGGAGTCACCCAGGTGATTGAACACGCCAAAAGCCTCCACCTCATCCAGTTAATCGAATTGTTTCCATCGATGGTCCAACCTTATGAGGAAGTGGCTTCATCCATTCGCGAGCAACTGGAATTGCAGCATGTGGAATCTCTTTTACCCACTTACCTGGCTGACTTGAAGAAGGAAGCCAATATCGAAATCCTGCTCAACCCATAATCGACTGAAGCCACCAGGACAGGGACTCCTGAGTCGCAAACAAAGATAACGGCTGATGCCTACCTACTACCAGTGCGAACGCTGTACGGCCTGCTGCCGCTGGCCAGGCCAAGTTCGCTTGAACGAGAGTGAAATCACGGCTATTGCCGCTTACCTCGATATTTCAGAGGAGGTATTTATCCAAACCTACACGCGCCTGAATGCCAATCGAAGTGGGCTGGCATTGAAGGATCATGATGACGAGTCGTGTATCTTTCTGGAAGGAGAGGATTGCAAGATTCAACCCGTCAAACCTAATCAGTGCCGAGCCTTCCCGAATTTGTGGAACTTTCCAGGGTTTGAGAAGGTCTGCCATGCCAAACCTGTCCAAGTGAGTGAGGAAACCTTCCGCACCCTCTGCACAGCGCCTGATACGTGAGGCCGTTGGGCCTCATGTCAGGCTCCTCACCCGTTCCGGCTAGGATGGCCTGAGGCTATAGTCTTGACCGGAGTATTTATTTTAGTAATAGTATCTAACAATCAATAGATTTACGGAATATTTATACCATGCACTGGCTCAATTATCATCACCTGAAATACTTTTGGATTGTGGCGCAGGAGGGATCTTTTAGCCGTGCCAGCAAAACACTGAATTTAACCCAACCCACTCTTTCCAAACAAATTAAGTCCCTCGAAGAGTTTCTCGGAGAACCCCTCTTCGAGCGTAAGGGTTCGGGGTTGGAATTGACTGATGCAGGTAATCTAGCGATGGACTACGCCAATGACATATACCGTCTAGGCGATGAATTTCTCAGCAATCTGAAAACACATGGGAGTAGCAAGCCAAAAAGGCTTCGAGTCGGGGCATCAGATGCCCTCCCCAAGTTAGTATGCCACAGCATCCTCCAACCCATACTAGCCCTGACACCGCCGGTGGTTCTTCGGTGCGAAGAGGGACCCACTGATCGATTGCTTGCCGATTTGTCTTTGAAACAGCTGGATCTAGTGCTGACCGACGCCCCTGTATCGGGGGATGTCACCGTTAAGGCGTTTAACCACCATCTGGGTGATTGCGGGGTCTCATTCTTTGCGACCTCCCAGATCCGCGCTACGCTGACTGAAAAATTTCCCGATAACATGGAAGGCAAAAAACTTCTTTTACCTTCTTTGAATACGACCTTACGTCGACTGCTTGACCCGTGGATCAAAGGATTTAAACATCCCGCACAGATTGTTGCTGAATTTGATGACAGCGCATTGATGAAAGTATTTGGCCGGGAAAGCGCAGGGATTTTTCCTGCTCCATCAGTCGTCGCAGAAGCCATTTGCCGAGAGTATGATGTGGTTGAAATTGGCACCCTTCAGCACATACGAGTCCCCTTCTATGCTGTGACCATTGAGAGAAAACTCAACCACCCTATTGTGATGCAGCTAGTTGAAAGGGCCAGAAAAACTCTCTTCCAAAATCAGAGTCCCTGAGGATGAGTCTTACTACCTAGGTAAAACTTAAGATCCTCCAACAAAAGGTAAGCCACTGGCACCAGCAGTAAGGAAATAGCTGTGGCGAACAAAACCCCGAAGGCAAGCGAGATGGCCATGGGAATGAGGAATTGTGCCTGAACGCTTTTTTCCAGAATCAAGGGCATGAGTCCAAAAAAAGTGGTCAATGATGTCAGGAGTATGGGCCTAAATCGAGCGACCCCAGCTTGCAGCACAGCCTCACTTAAAGCCATTCCCTCCTCGCGCTTACGATTGATGTAAACCACCAGCACCAGGTTGTCGTTCACCACCACCCCTTAGAGTGCGACAATCCCAAACATGGAAAGTATTGTCAGGTCCATCCCCATCACGATGTGGCCTAACACAGCGCCAATCAGCCCGAAAGGAATAGCCGACATGACAATCAAAGGTTGGGTGTAGGATCGAAACGGTATCGCAAGCAGTGCGTAGATGATCACAAGGGCCAAGGGATAACCCGAAGCGATTCCCATCATCGTCTCCTGCTGTTCACGTCGTTCTCCTTCCCAGGCAAAGCGCAAACCGGGATATTTGGCAGCCAAGCGCGGGATTCCATCTCGGTTCAAGGCCTGGATGATTTCTGTCGTGTTACCTTGGGTCAGATCCACCTCAGCGAGGACATTGACCGCCCGTTGCCGATCCACCCGCTGGATGGATGAAAACCCATTACCAAAAGTGAGATCTGCCACCTCACTTAAGGGGACTTCTCTACCATCAGGAGTCCGAACAAGCATGTGCTGCAATGTGCTGAGGCGACGTCTTGCTTGTTCGGGATAGCGAACCAAAACCCTCATGTCATCGCGACCTCGCTGAATGCGCTGAACCTCCTCGCCGTAAAATGCCTGCCGAATTTGACGCCCAAGCGCCGCCTGGGTCAGGCCCAGCAACTCGCCTCTTGGTTTGATCCGCAGTTGGATTTCTTGTTTACCCTGCTTAAAGGTATCACTGATGTCCTGCACTCCCGGATATTGGTTCAGGATTGCCTTGAGATCATTGCCCGCTGCCTGAAGGGTATCAAAATCCTTTCCCATAATCTGCAGGTTGATTGGCTCACCTGCCGAAAAAATCGAGGCGGTGAACTTGAGGCTCTCAGCACCTGCGATCACACCCGTTTCTTCTCGCCAGGCATTTGCCAGCTCGTAACTGCTGATCCCGGGTCTTGATTCTGAAGCAGCTAATTCAATGTGCACTTCACCCAAGTGAGCATTGGATACATTAGGCACGAACTTCCCAGCACCTTCTTGTTGAGTCTTGAGAAAAGGTTGTTGCCCCACTGAGGCTAGAGCATGATGAAAGACTCCTCTGGCATCGGTGATGGCCAGGCTTTGGTCAATTTTTTCACCCAATCGCATGGCACTAGATTCCAGAGCCTTGACTGCTCTGCGTGTCTCATCGACTGAAGTCCCTTCTGGCATGTTAAGGATGGCCGCAAGATTATCGCCCTCTACGGGAGGGAAAAATTGAAAACGCACCCACCCCCCGCCCATGAGTCCAAGGGTGAGCAAAAAGACACCTAACCCGCAGCAAAGGGTGAAGTAACGCCAACGAATCGCCTTCTGCAAAACGGGCGTGTAGAAACTATCGACCCATTGTTCCAGTTGGTGACTGAAGAGAGCTTGAACCCTGCTCCAAGCGCCACCCTTGCGATGGGCTCGCTCCGCGCCGGAGTCAGCCTGATTTTGGGTGGTAGAGCCTCTTCGATGACTGAGGTGGCAAGGCAAGACTAGGAGTGACTCGACCAATGAAAAAAGAAGTGTCGGAATCACAACTAAAGGAATCCCTCGCATGATTTTCCCTGTGTTGCCAGGCACCATGACCAAAGGCAGGAAGGCTGCCACAGTAGTCAAGACGGCAAAAGTCACTGGCTTGCCGACTTCTTGAGCACCCCGAATGGCTGCCAGCAGCGAAAACCCTTCTCTTTGCTGGTGCGCGTGAATGTTTTCGCTCACCACAATGGCATCATCCACAACAATACCAAGCACCAGAATGAACGCAAAGAGTGAGAGTAGGTTGATGCTGACCCCCATGATAGGCATCAGCCATAAGGTACCGAGAAAGGAAACAAAAAGGCCAAGGCTCACCCAAGCTGCCAGATCCAACCTCAAAAACAGTGCGAGGATGGCAAAGACAAGCACCAATCCGAAAAATCCGTTCTTGATCAAAAGATCCTGGCGGCTTCTTAGATAGGAAGCGTCGTCTTGCCAAGTGGTCATCTGAATGCCAGCTGGGAGGCTTGCTTGTTTGCTGGCCACGTAGGACTGCACCTCTGAGGAAATGCTCAATGCATTTTGGTTACCTACCCGGAATACCTGAATCATGACGGCTGGTTTGCCATCAAAGAGCGCTTCCTGATCGGACTCTCTGAAACCATCTATGACTGTGCACACATCCTTGACCAGCACGCGTGTTCCATCACTCCGTGTCATCAGAACAATTTCCTCGAAGTCTTCCCCGACATATGCCTGATGAATGGAACGAAGGAGGATTTCTCCCCCACTGGTCCGCATGGAACCTCCTGGTAGGTCCACTGAAGACTGTCCTACCGCAGAAGCCACGGCATCAAAAGTTAGCCCGTGTTCGCGCAGCGCACTTGGAGATACCTCAATAGCGATCTCGTAGGGCCGTGCATTGCCTAAACGAACACGGGTAATGCCTTCCATGGCCGTCAAATCATCCCTGACCTGCTCTGCAAAACGTCGTAGAGCATGTTCCCCTACCTCTCCTGCCACCGCCACATTGATGACTTGCTTTTCGACAACAATTTCCTCAATCACAGGACGTTCAGCAAGAGTCGGAAAGGTGTCGATGGCACCCACAGCAGATTTGATCTCATCGAGTGCCTTGGTCAAATCAGTACCGGGAAGCAACTCCGCTCGGGTTGTTCCTAGCCCCTCTGATGCGGTCGAGAGGATTTTTTTGATGCCTTCAATTCCCTCAATGGCTTCCTCGATCTTAATGCAAATCCCCTCCTCCACCTCGGCTGGAGCGGCCCCTAAGTAAACCACACTGACCGAGATCATGTCAGAGCTAACCGTAGGAAAAACCTCTCGCTTGTTTTTCCAGAGCCCACTCACACCGGCCACGATGATCCCGACAACCAAGAGGTTGGCAGCCACGTTGTTCCTAGCAAACCAGGCAATCAAACCATTCATGGTGAAGTTGATTGAGTGATTGCAACAGGTGTGACCTGAGCCCCGTCAAATGGGATTTGATTGAACATACGCGCGATGCGGTCGCCATCATCGAGCCCAAGGTAAACGATGACTTCATCGTTCATCCCCTGAACCCACTCGACGGATTGCATCAACACGGTCTCATCCTCTTGGATAACTCCGATCTGCTGATTAGGTCCGATGGCAGATCTTGGAACGCGCACCGCTTGCGGCCAATATCGACCTTGAATGTCTGCCTCCACATAGACTCCTGGAAGTGGGTTCAAGGCCGAAGGATTCCCTGTGGGCTTAGCACCCTGATTGTGCTCCAGAAAACCGATGAGGTGGGTCACGCTGGTTTTCTCATCAATCACCCCACTGAGACGGGTGGCAGAGGCTGACCATTGAGTCAGCTGACCCGCAATCGAGGCTCGTAACTGAATGCTTAAAGGCTGCAGAACTGTTTGGCCTGGTAGCCGCCACTCATCTGGCAGGAGGGCGAGATCGGCCAAAGACACGGGAAGGCGTATTTCATAATGTTGGTCATCATAAATAGTGGCCACAGCCTCTCCGCGTCGGATAAATTGACCCTCTCCTACCCATTCTTCCCTTACTTTACCTGAAAAAGGTGCCCTAATAGTTGTTTTCGCAAGATCCTTCGCAGCCTTGGACTGAGTCGCCAAACTAGCGTCAAGTGATGCTTTGGCTTCCTCGACTTGAGGCTCCTTGAACATCAACCTTGTGGGTTCAGTCGCAACCATAGCTCCAAATGCTTCCCAATCGCCCTTGGCTATCTGCGACGCTGCACTGGCCTGCTCCCATCTCAGCTTGGCTGCTGCCACCTCGGCATCAGCTCGTGCTAAAGCTTGCTGGTAATCGGTCGAATCGATCCTTAGGAGTGCGTCTCCTTTTTGAAAGTGGCCACCGTTTTTCAGGGCGGGAGAGATTTTGACAATCACTCCCTCGACCTGGCTGGAAAGAGTGATCTGATTCTGGGAAACAAGATTCCCCTGGCTTCGAACGTGAGCATGCTGCCCCTCAGCTCGCACTTCAATAACCTCCAGGGACGTCACAATGGGCGGGGCAACCTGAGGTAAGGTTTCCCGACCTTTCCATATCATCAGCCCAGTTAAAAGGGCACAAATAGATAAAATCAAAAAACTAACTAACCCTTGTCCGGCTCTCATGGTTCGGTCCCTTGAAAAATGTTTGACGCCATAGCTGTATCACAACGCTCTGCTGTGAATTCCTTCCAGCCTCCACCCAAAGCTACCAGAAGATCTATTCGATTCTGAAAGATCATACGTCTTGTCTCATTGAGTTTCATCTGATCGGCCAGAAGCCTCTGGCGAGCCTGCACAACCTGTCGCATACGCCACAGTCCCTTGGCGAATTTACTCTGCGCCTGCTGGTCGTTACGTTTTGTGATGGTCAACATTTCATGGCTTTGAATCACCTGCTCACGTAGCCAGACATCGGCTTGGAGGGCAATTTCAACCTCGCGAAAAGCCTCAAGCATGCGGGCATGATAGGAAGCCAATACCTCCTGGTGGTTTGCCTTCGCCTTGGCAATACCACCACGGATCCGGCCTCGATCCAAAATGGGTTGAGTCAGGTTGCCAGCCAGGGACCAAACGCCAAATTGAGAGTCGACCACCTCTTGCAGGGCGGGAGAACTGGTGCCTGCGGCCCCCGTCAGACTCAAACGCGGCAACAGTTCCTTGCTGGCAGCCCGAAAACTGTAAAGTGCCTGCTCGACTCGAGCTTGGGCAGCCAGCAAATCAGGCCTTCGATTGAGCAATGCCGACGGCAGCCCCGCTGGAATGGGGGCTAGATTGTCTGGAAGTTGCCCAACCGGCTCCCAGGTGCCATCAGGGAATTCACCTACCAGAGTTTGTAGGATTCGCTTACTCACCTCATACTGGCGCCGGCGCTCAGATACTTCCCTGCGCGCTGCGAGCCAGTCTGTCTGCATTTGATCCAAATCCACCAACGACTCCAGTCCCTGACTGTAGCGGTCCTTAACCCTAGAGACAACCAATGCGTAATGCTCAGCTGTCTGCTTTGCCAGCTGCCATTGTGCCACATCAGTGATGGCATCAGCCCAGGCTTTGGCAATTTGGGCCGCCAGGGACATCAGGTAATATTCCCAATCCTTCTGAGCTGCAGTGTAGGCCTCACGATCGCGTTGCTTGATAGCGCGTATCCGACCCCAGAGATCTAATTCCCACGTGGTTGATAACCCCAGACCGCTTGATCTGAACTGAGTGCTGAGAACATCCTGTTCGGATCCTGGGATAGGTAACCCTATAAAGTTTTGCTTTGTCGTGGCTTGATTCAAGCTCAACTCTGCCTGAGGCAAAAACCCACTTTTAGATTCTCGCCACTGAGCAAAAGCCCTATCTAGCCTAGCCTGAGCTACATCGACATTGGGGCTTTTGCTTAAGCCCTGTTCGATGAGCAGGCGAAGGGGCTCAGGAAAAAGTTCGTCTGGTAAAGTTTTTCCTAATGAGTCAACAGGAAGATCGCTCCCTTCCAGACTCCAATTTGAGGCTACCTCGACGGGCGGGAGCTCCTTCGGATCAATTGAAGTTGATTTGCAGCCCGAAAGACCAGCAAGCAATATCAGAAAGCAATGGGATAATGGTCGAATCATTCAATTCCAGAAAACATCTCATTTGGGGATTTACTCAATACCCCAATGGGACAATCAAGATTCAAGCAGTGTTCTTTCAAATCAAGCAGATAAATGCCTAAACAATCAAGCGTGCCATTTTGCGACTAGTGCAGTGAGCCACGGTGTGCCGTTTTGGCGCACGCATAGTGCAGCTCACGCAGCTATCAGCATTGGAAATTTCCTTTATTTGTTCTCCTATAACCACTTATGAGTTTTTTTAAAAGTGGTATCGTTCATGCTTAGAGAAGTCAGTCATAGAAAGTTAAGTCATGTCCAAAGTATTAGGAATCGATCTAGGCACAACCAATTCATGCATGTGCGTGATGGACGGAGGTGACCCACTGGTCCTCGAAAATTCAGAAGGTAAGCGTACCACACCTTCGGTCGTCGCTTTTAGTAAATCAGGGGAGCGTTTGGTTGGTGATGCAGCTAAGCGTCAGGCTGTCACCAACCCAAAAAATACCATTTATTCGGTGAAACGTTTCATGGGACGTAAATTCGATGAGGTTGAAGAAGAGCTTCGTCGAATCCCATACAAAGTTGCTAAAGCCAGTAATGGAGACGTGGCAGTTGAGGTGGAGGTGAATGGTGAAACCAAACAATACAGTCCTCCTGAGATCTCAGCTATGATCCTCTCCAAGCTCAAGGCTGACGCCGAGAGCCGGTTGGGTGAGACCATCACGCAAGCCGTCATCACAGTTCCCGCCTACTTCAATGACACCCAGCGTCAGGCCACCAAGGACGCCGGTAAAATTGCTGGACTCGAAGTGCTGCGCATCATCAACGAACCCACCGCGGCATCCCTTGCTTACGGTTTGGATAAAAAATCGGATGAGAAAATTGCCGTCTATGATTTGGGCGGAGGCACTTTTGATATCTCCGTTCTCGAGATCGGGGATGGGGTGTTTGAGGTCAAGGCCACCAATGGTGATACCCATCTTGGTGGTGATGATTGGGATAATGCGATCATGGATTGGATTCTGGATACTTTTAAATCAGACTCCGGAATCGACCTGCGTAGCCAGTCCGACGCCCTACAGCGCATCAAAGAAGAGGCTGAAAAAGCCAAAATTGCGCTCTCTAGTTCTCAGGAATACGAAATCAATCTTCCCTTTGTCACGGCAGATGCCACAGGTCCCAAGCACATCAGCCTAAAGCTAACCCGTTCCAAGCTGGAGCAACTTTGTGATCAGCTTTTCCAGCGTACCATTCAGCCTACCAAGGATTGTCTGGATGATGCCGAACTCAGCCTCAACGAAATTAATGAGTTAGTGCTAGTCGGCGGCATGACGCGCATGCCCAAGGTAGTCGAAACAGCTCACAGTCTGGTCAACAAAAAGCCCAACCAAGGGGTCAATCCAGATGAGGTCGTAGCTATAGGAGCAGCCATTCAGGGCGGGGTTCTGAAAGGCGACGTCAAGGATGTGTTACTCCTTGATGTGACACCTCTCTCGCTCGGTATTGAAACGCTAGGTGGGGTTTTCACCAGACTGATCGAAAGAAACACAACCATCCCGACTCGCAAGTCGGAGATTTTCTCCACCGCGGCTGACAACCAGCCCGGGGTGGAAGTCCATGTGCTTCAAGGAGAGCGTCAGTTTGCCAAGGATAACAAATCTGTCGGTCGATTCCAGTTGACCGATATCCCGCCGGCGCCACGCGGGACGCCTCAGATCGAAGTCACCTTCGACATTGATACCAATGGTATTCTCAACGTGAGCGCCAAAGACCTTGGCACTGGTAAGGAACAGAAAATCACCATCACAGCTAGCAGTGGGCTATCGGAGGAAGAGGTCGAAAAAATGAAAGCAGATGCGGAAGCCAATGCCGATGAGGATCGGAAACGTCGCGAATCAGTGGAGGCTCGCAATCAGGCTGACAACACGCTTTACCAGTCCGAAAAATTCCTTAAAGAAAACGGCGACAAGCTCCCTGAGGATCAAAAGAAAGATCTTGAGGGTGCTACAGGGAAACTCCAGGAAGCTCTCAAATCTGAGGATCCCGAACAGATCAAGGAGGCCAATGAGTCCTTGACTCAAATCTGGCAGAAAGTGAGCACTGAGCTCTACCAAAATGCAGCCGCACAAGGTGAGCAAGGCAAACCGCAGGGAGAGGATGCGGCTCAAGGTGAATCATCAGCATCCTCCAAGGATAGCAAAGATGATGACACGATCATCGATGCTGAAGTGGTCGATGAGAAGAAGGACTGATCTAGCAACTGTTTTTTAAAATGGTGCCAGGCGAGTGTCTGGGACCAATACTCAAACCAACACAAAAACATCATCATATTATGGCACTAAAAGTAAAACCCCTCGGCGACCGCGTTCTCGTGGAAGCTGTGGAAGAAAAGGAAGTCAAACAGGGCGGTATCATCATCCCTGACTCTGCAAAGGAAAAACCCTCAGAAGCCAAAGTGGTCGCACTGGGCACCGGCAAGCATGACGACAGCGGCAAGAAGATTGCCTTCGAAGTCAAGGTCGGGGACATCGTGCTGGCTAGCAAGTATGGCGGCACCGAGATCAAGGTCGACGGCAAGGAATACAAAATCCTCAACTCCGACGACATCCTGGCCGTGCTCGGCTAGGACGCGGTTCCCACAAAACACTGAAATAGTTAGTTAGAAAGCAAAGAAAATATATGGCAGCAAAACAACTCGAATTCGACGAAAGCGCGCGTCACGCGCTCCTGGCGGGTGTCTCCAAACTCGCCAGAGCCGTGAAGGCAACCCTCGGGCCCAAGGGCCGCAATGTGGTTCTGGACAAAAAGTTCGGTTCTCCAACCGTCACCAAGGACGGCGTCACCGTCGCCAAGGAAATTGAATTGGAAGATCCCTATGAAAACATGGGTGCCCAAATGGTGCGTGAAGTGGCCAGCAAAACCAGTGATTCGGCTGGGGATGGCACCACCACAGCTACCGTATTGGCTGAGGCCATCTACCGCGAAGGCCTGAAGTATGTGACCTCCGGAGCCAACCCTATTGGCATTCAGCGTGGTATCAACAAGGCTGTTGATGCCGCCGTTGGTCAGCTGGCCAAGATCGCCAAGAAGGTCAAAGATAAAGAAGAGATTAAGCAGGTTGCAACCGTCTCTGCTAACTGGGATGCCACCATCGGTGAAATCATCGCTGACGCCATGGACAAAGTGGGTAAGGATGGAACCATCACTGTCGAAGAGGCCAAATCTATCGAGACCACCTTGGATGTGGTCGAAGGTATGCAATTCGACAAGGGTTATCTCTCCCCTTACTTCGTTACCGACAGCGATTCAATGGAATGTCGCCTGAGCGATCCTTACATCCTGATCTTCGAAAAGAAAATTAGCAATCTGAAGGATCTACTCCCAGTGCTCGAGAAGGTGGCCAAACTTGGCAAGCCGCTCATGATCATCGCTGAAGATGTTGAAGGTGAAGCCTTGGCTACCCTCGTGGTCAACAAGCTCCGAGGCACCCTGAACATTTGTGCCGTCAAGGCTCCTGGCTTTGGTGATCGTCGTAAGGCTATGCTTGAAGACATCGCCATCCTGACCGGCGGTCGCTGCATCACTGAAGACCTTGGCATCAAGCTTGAAAACATCACCGTGGATGACCTGGGCCAGGCGAAATCGGTTGTCGTTGACAAGGAAAACACCACCATTGTTGAAGGTGCTGGAAAATCCTCTGACATCCAGGGTCGTGTGAATCAGATTCGTCGTCAAATCGAGGAAACCACCTCCGATTACGATCGCGAAAAGCTCCAAGAACGTTTGGCCAAATTGGCTGGCGGTGTTGCCGTCATCAACGTAGGTGCTGCCACTGAAACCGAAATGAAGGAGAAGAAGGCTCGCGTTGAGGATGCCCTGCATGCCACACGTGCAGCAGTGGAAGAAGGCATCGTTCCTGGCGGTGGCGTTGCGCTCTTGCGCACCCTTCCTGCCATTGAGAAATGTGAAGGTGCCAATGATGACGAGAACATCGGCATCAGCATTGTTCGCCGCTCAGTCGAAGAACCCCTGCGTGCCCTGGCAGCCAACGCTGGTGAAGAAGGGTCCCTGATTGTTCAGGAAGTCAAGCGCTCCAAGGGAACCCACGGCTACAACGTGGCCACCGGTGAGTATTGCGACTTGGTTAAGGCCGGTGTGGTGGATCCAAAGAAGGTGACCCGCACAGCCCTGCAAAACGCCGGTTCTATCTCTGGCTTATTGCTTACCACCGAGGCGCTGATCACCGAAATCCCCGAGAAGGAAGCACCTGCACCTGCAGGGGGCCATCACGGGCCTGGCATGGATTACTAAGATTCATCCCAACCTTTGCTCAAGAGGCCGACTCGGATCCGAGTCGGCCTCTTTTTTGAGTCTCTAGCTGCTTCCGGAGGGCAGGAAGTGGGTCAAGATTTGCGGCGCCATCGCCGCAGAAGTCTAAGCGCATTGCCAATGACAACTAAATCAGATAGAGCCATGGTAGCGGCACACACCATGGGATGAAGCCATCCTAGCATAGCAAGGGGAATGGCCAGGATGTTGTAGAAAAATGCCCAAAATAAATTTTGGCGTATGGTCGAAAGGGTTGCGGCGGCAAGATGAAAGGCTTGCGGAAGCACTTCAATGCCCGAACCGAGCAAAGTCATATCCGAGGCAGCCCGGGACAGGTCGGAGGCCTGACTCACCGAAATACCGAGATGGGCCTGTCGCAGCACCGGAGCGTCATTCATGCCATCCCCAACAAACGCCACCCTTCGGCCCGCATCTTGCAGTCTTGTCAGAGCCGCGACCTTATCCTCGGGCTTGAGACCCCCGTGGACATGGGATGAATCCAAACCCAGCAGCTTACCTACTTCCATGGCTGAAGTGGGGCGATCGCCACTCATCAAGTGCACTTCGTAACCCTCGCTCTGTAATTGATCGATGACCTGATGAGCCTCTGGCCTGATGGCATCATTCAGAGCAACCACCATGCAAAGAGAGTCACCAAGGGCCAGTCCTAACATCGTGGCTCCCTGCGAGTCAAAGTGCTTAATAAAAGCCTGTGCTTTGGCCTCAAATAAAACCTTCTTCTCAGCCAACCATTCTAGCGAGCCCAGTCGATAAACACCAGCAGGCAGCCCTTTGGTGGCGGCCCCCAAAGCAGCCTCAAGGCCCATGCCAGCGTATTCGGCAATATCGTCGAATGTGACTGCAGTGCTTTGGTCTGCCATCTCGCGATCGATAAGCGCTCGACTCAGTGGATGGTGACTTTGCACTCCCATAAGGTGTGTCATCCACTTGGCATCAGTTTCGGTGAGCTGACATCCCGAAACCATGTGTCTTGCGATCACTTGTGGCATGCCCTGAGTCAAGGTGCCAGTTTTGTCAAACACCACAGTATCCAGCAACCCCACTGCCTCAAGCGCCTTACCTCCTTGAACCATGATGCCCCATGAAGCATAAACACGAACCCCTGCCATGATGGCGACTGGTGTGGCCAAGCCCATGGCACAAGGGCAAGCGATCATCAGGACTGCCATACCGCAAACAATCCCAGCCGTCCAAGATGTCTCAAAAACCAACGGTTCCCAAGTAAACGGTGCCAATTCTTGGGAAATACTCGTCATCAGCCCGGGCATCAGCCCCCAAGCTAGGACTGTCATCAAGGCAACCCACATCACAATAGGCACAAAAACCGCGCTGATTCGTTCCACTTTTGCCTGTATCTTGGCACGCTCGCTTTCGGCTTTTTCAACCTGCCTGACAATTGCTGCCAAGGCGGTTTTTTTGCCTGTCCCAGTCACCCGTACCTTCAAGCGGCCGTGGGTATTGTGCGTGGCTGCGTAGACGGTCGACCCGCTTGCCTTGTTCACTGGTCTGAATTCCCCGGTCAACATGGATTCATCGACCTGGCTGGTACCTTCGACAATCACACCATCGGTAGGAATTTTTTCGCCGGGCTGAATCATCACCTGATCGCCCGGCTCCAAATCGCTAACAGGAATCACGCGTGGACCCTGATTGGGCAACAGGATCGTCGCCATTTGAGGCAGCCAGCGGTGAAGGGCTTTCAACCCAATATCTAACCGCGCATGGAGGCGTTCTTCGATCCAATGTCCCAAGCTGATCAGCGTGATGACACCCACTGTTTCCAGCCAAAATAGATGCATCAACCGATCACTCACCAAGCCCCAAAGGCTGAGTAAAAAAGAAGCGCTGCAGCCCATGGCAACCAGCATATCCATGCCTGGACGTCTGGCACGCAGCTGATGCCAAGCTCCCGTAAAGAAGAGTCTCCCAGGGATGCAGAGAACACCCAGTGCCAGAATGCCTCCCAACCAACGATGCACTTTTTCATAGGTCCCACGATCGACCCAGTGACTCAAAATAAGCAGAAGGAAAACTGGAAGTGCTGTCAGAAAACTACGGCCCCAAGGGCCTAAACTATCCAACCAAGAAGGATTTGCCTTGGATCCTGTGGCATCTAACTGCCATGTGGCAGAAAAGCCACGTTGACCCAGCGCTTGGCACAAATCTTTGACAGAGACCTCAGGTTTGCATTGAACCAACACATTTGCCGCGCTGAGATCAACCTCAACCGACAGGACGCCGGCATACTGGTTGAGAACCTCTCGAACTTGGCCAACACAATGTTGACAGTGCATCCCGTCAACCTTGAGTGAGGCAGTCCATGATTGATCATCACTCATCGTATGCGACTCTGGTGTTAGAGGCTTCGTCATCAAAAAGCCCAAGGGAATTGAAGCCGAACCCAATCGAATCCAAGCACCCTTCCCATGAGTATCGGCCAAAATCAGGATCGAAATGGAGTATGACTCACCTCATCGTCAGCATCATCCTCGAGCACCCTTCGTGGCTCAGGGGTGCCCAAAAGGTGAACCCCTGCTTTGAGGAATGCCAAAGCTTCCTCCTGCCTGGTCAACGGCCCAGTCACCTTGAAGCGCATACCTTCAGGGGATTGTTCCCTGATTTTGAGAAAATCCTCAGGGCTCAAGGCTTCTGGCCTGACTCCTCCAAGGAGTTCAATAGTGCCAGCACCTGATTCCCTCACTAATTCGATGGCTTGGGCGGTTTCCCTGTCGGTGAACATACCTTGGCAAAACACCACTTTGACTGGGCGAGTTTCTGCTGCCTCCACCACGTCACGCAGCTCGCGGAAAAGCAATTTAGGTTGTCCGTCCTTTAGGTGAATGGGGTTGATGACCAAAGCAATCTCTTCGGCTCCTAGGTCGATAGCCACTTCGGTCTCATAACGCTTAATATCGCTATCGGGCGCACCAAACGGAAAACCTACCACACAGCAGATCTTGACCGGGCTATCCTCCAATATCAAGGAGGCTAGAGTCAGCCTGCTGCTGTGCAGGGTGACAGCGTTGAGCCCCAGGTGAGCAGCCTCTTGGCACCTAAGCTTAATTTCCTCTCTGGAAGCATCGGGCTTGAGGAGGGTGTAATCCAGGTGCGCGGCTAGCTCTGAGGGCTGATGTGGGTGAGATCCCATTTCAAGTATGCTTGATCAGATCAGAAACCATTGCCCTCTCTTCGCGCAGTTCTGCGACGGTGGCATCAATCTTAGAACGACTGAAGGCATCTAGTTCCAGCCCCTGCACCACCTCAAGATGCTGGTCGCGACTACGCACGGGAAAAGAACTGATCAATCCCTCATCCACGCCATAACTTCCATCGGAACACACACAAACGCTGTGCCACTCGCCATGCAAGGTAGGGTTGATGATTGACCCTACTGTGTCCACCACTGCGTTCGCCGCACTGGCTGCACTGGAAGCGCCTCGAGCCTTGATGATCGCCGCTCCTCGCTGTTGCACTGTCGAAAGGAAGGTATTCTCCAACCAGGAGGCATCCTGGATGACTTCGCGCACCAAACGTCCCTGAATGCGGGCGTTCGTGAAATCGGGGTATTGGGTCGCTGAATGGTTCCCCCAGACTGCTAGATTGGTCACTTCTGTGATATCCACTCCAGCCTGTTTGGCCAACTGGGACTTGGCACGGTTCTCGTCAAGGCGCGTCATGGCGAACCAACGATCTTGAGGGATGTCGCGGGCATTGTTCATGGCAATCAAGCAATTAGTGTTGCAAGGATTACCCACAACCACTGTTCGAATATCTGCCGCAGCATTGCGTTGGATAGCCTGCCCCTGACCGATGAATATCTTGCCGTTGATGCCAAGCAAATCCTGGCGTTCCATACCCTGCTTGCGCGGAACACTACCTACCAGCAGAGCCCAATTGACGCCCTTAAACCCCTCATCAAGGCTTGAAGTGGCCACAATACCTTTGAGAAGCGGAAAAGCACAGTCATCTAGTTCCATACAGACACCTTCTAGAGCCGGCAGTGCCGGCTCGATTTCAAGAAGGTGCAGGATCACTGGCTGGTTAGGCCCGAACATGGCACCAGAGGCAATGCGAAATAACAAAGAGTAACCAATTTGACCAGCTGCACCAGTCACCGCGACTCGAATAGGGGAAACGTTCATGTTAGGAAATAGAATTTAGCTAAGCAGGTGGCCCTTTGGCCACCGATGCATCGCAAGGACTTTAGGCCTCCCCCATCCTGCATGGCAAGCCCAAGCTCGGGTTGGGGGGGGGACTACCAAAAGGTTGGTTCAACACCCTTGAAAGGCGCGCCCACACCACGTCTTCATGGCATCCCACATTGAGGGATTCACCTCGTGCTTCACTTTTTCAAGCAGAACTGAGTCAAGAGCTGATTCTTGCCCGTATAAAGCATAGATCTGAGAGGCCAGGTTAGCAGCCTTTCGAATTCCCGAGGTTGGGGATAGGGAATCAGCCTGACCGTTGAGCAGAAGGTGAGGACGAGGAGCGCCCAGAGCTAGGATGAGTTCCAAGTCGCAATATTCCACTAACCCGGGCACAAAAAAGTACATGCCATGATGCTTTAAACCATTCTGCGCTAGGAGGTGTCGATAACGCACAGCACAGGCCATGGAAATAGCACCAGCCAGGGCATCCTCAAAGGCGAGTAGCCACTGAGCTCTCGTTGCCCCCATGCTCACACCCGCAGCAATCACTTGCTTTGCATTCACCTCTGGACGATTGCAGAGGTAATGAAAAGCCAGCCTGTCATCCCAGAGCATACGGCCCCAAAGGCTGCTTCCCTGCCAGAGAAATGTTTTAAACAGCGTGTGCTCGCCTTCTTGATCAAAATCTCCCCCGCTCTCCTGATCACGGCCATTGCGTTCTCCAAATCCGTAGGCATCAGCACATAAGACAGACCATCCCATTCGCAGGAAGCATTGAACGGGGGATTCTGGTGTATGCAGGTCTTCGAAAATTTCCTGCTTCCCCACGGCATATTCCCCACCATGCCAATGCAACCAAAGTATGGCTGGCCCGGGGTTGGATCCATCCCTTGGGCTTAAGAACCACGCAGGCATCCCGTGAGGTGTTCCATTATCAATCTTGATTTTTTGAGCCCAACCCAGAGCGTGAGACTCCTCTTTGAGGATGTCGCCTCCAACACGCGAGCCAAGCAATGGCAAGTGTCCGAGGCGAAGACTCAGCCCCTCCCTTAATGCTGAGCGACGCTGATCCCATTGTTCGAGGCTAGGACTCCAAGCCTCTAAGTCAACAATAGGTGGCTTCATAGTGCCGTGCGACTCTCAAGGGCCTTTTCAAGTGGGTGGTAATCAGGATGACTGAACCCAAGGTGCGCATGCGGTTTCCATCCTTCGGCCCACTGAAACTGACATGACTGATGCCCCATGCGACGGGTCACATCCTCCATCCCCTGTATGTATGAGGACATACCCTGACTGACATCCAGCCAGCTTTGCTGACTTGCATGGGCCCGCAAAGCCTCACGCTTGCGCTCCATAAAGTCATTCACGTTGACATAGACAGCTCCCCTAACCTCCTGGCCAAACTGATCAATGAGTCCGTGAGGCATGGCATGGTAAATGGCCATGGGGAAGTCTTTGTGGTGAGATGGAGGTTCTGTGGCATAATTGGGCATGCCTCTGACAAAGGATGCGGTGACGGCCAGTCGGCAGGTGTTGATATGATCTTCCATGTAATCTGAAGGGTAGTGGGTTAGGAGGATGGAAGGTGCAACCTGTCGAATCACACTTGCCAGCCTTCGGATCAACCCGTCATCATAAAACACTTCAAGATCTCGTGTCAGAGAAGGATGCCACGTGGCGCCAAGTATCTTTGCTGCAGCCTTGGCTTCTTCCTTTCGGAGGGCAGCGGTTTGAGGACCATCGGTATTGAGACTCCCACAACAGCCATCAGCCAGACTCATGTAATGAGCCTCCCAGCCAGCTGATACCAAAGCCAACAAGGTGCCAGCCATCATGAATTCAATATCATCGGGATGAGCCCCGATCGCCATGACCTTACCCTGAGGGGCGTTCTTTGAATGGGATAAGTGCATGCAGGCGAGGAGTAGTTGGCTTCATGGACTGACTCATGTGAGGCGCACGGCTACCGGCTTCCCGATTTGAGCGGATCGATCGGCCGCAAAAAGTATCTGATGGGTGCGAAGGGCATCCTTGATATCGGTTAGAGGCATTGGGCGCTTCCTGGCAATTGCCTGGAAGAAAGCTTCGAACTGACTTCTGTAAGGATGGTCGGACACATCACCGCTATCCAGACACTTCATGGAAAGCTCGCTCCAACGCGACTTGTCCAATCCTCCGAGGAGATTGCTGTGAAGGCGATTGTCTAAAAGACTGCCTTCACTCCCTACTAGGTGCGTGTGGAAATAATAAGGCTGATGACAATCAATCACTGATGTCACCTTGCCGACACGCCCATCCCGGTAATGAAGTAAGGTGACACTAGTCGTGTCATACTCATAGGCCTTAAAATCCTTATGTTTCGAACCAGTCGAGAGGCTATGCACGCTCTGAACCTCGCTACCCATGCATAGTAACAACGCATCCAGAGCATGGCATCCAGCTGATAAAAGACTGCTGCCACCCGAGGCTTTGCGAGTATTCCAGCGATACTGTCCATACCAAGGCCCGATCCCATGATAATAGTCAACCTCACCGTAATGAACCTTTCCAAGCAGACCTTGATCAATAATGGACTTGGTTGTCAAAAATTGACTCGAGAAGCGGCACTCAAAGCAGACACAACAAAGCACACCTGCTTGGGTTACCGCCCGGTCAATGGCGACACAATCTTTCCAGCTCAACGCCATCGGCTTTTCCAGGATGATGTGTTTTCCCGCGCGAGCGGCTGCAACAGCATGCTCGCGATGCTGATTGGGGTAACTGCATATGGCAACCACATCAATCGTAGGATCCTTTAAAAGATCGCCTACTTTGTTGTAAGCTCGCATGGGGCTGCCATGCTTTTGCTCTAACTCCGCTTCATCTAAAGAGCGAGAAGAACAAACGGCTACTACTTGGGCAGCATGGGATGCCTGGATCGCTTCAATGTGAGCACCGGCTACCCAGCCATAACCAATGATACCAACCTTGAGTGTTTTCATGTCGAGTCAACGGGTGAAATGACACTTAACATGGACACCTCATATCAGGAAGTCCAGTCTGCAGCATGAGCTGGATGTGAATGATGCCTGGCGCTGAAGGTTCCAAGACACTACCTGTTGACGAGCTTTGCTTACCTCCACTAGCCTTGAGGCGCAGGAGATAAGGGTTAGCGGATGATCTATCGGATATGGCACCGATCATGCTCCCTAATAATCAAAACAAACCACTTCAAGGGAGGGAGTCAACATGGCAGAAAAATCAATTCAGGAGATCAGTAAGGAGCTGAGAGAATTGTTCGAAAAAGGTAAGTTGGCTTATGAGCGGAACAATTTGGAGTATGCCATCCAGCTTCAGGAAATGGTGTTGAAACAAGAACCAGGTTTTTACGAAGCCAGGGAAGCGCTCAGAGCCACACAGCTTAAGAAACAAGCCAATAAGAGTGGTTTTTTTCGCAAGATATTGGGGTCTGCGGGTAGTTCCCCTCAAATCGCCAAAGCCCAACTGGCCCTGCTCAACAGACCACTTGACGCACTCCCTCTTTGCGAAAGTGTCCTCAATACCAATCCCCACCACGGAGCAGCTCACAAAATCCTGGCAGCAGCTGCCATGAAGCTTGGGATGATTCGCACCGCGGTTCTGTCCCTTGAGATGGCTCATAAACAAAGTCCGGAGGACAAGGAGATCGGTCTTAGGCTCGGTGAGGCCCTGATCGCTTCCCGCAATACTTCGAGAGCCCAACAATTACTCAAGGAGCTCAAGGATGCCCATCCCCACGATGCGGAGATCCATCAAGCCTATAAAGATGCTTCAGCCAATCACACGCTCCAGGCAGGTCGTTACGACACTCTGGCCGACGGAAAAGGGTCCTACCGCGATGTCCTAAAGGACGAAGAGCAGGCCATACGCTTGGAACAGGACCAACGCGAGGTCAGGACAGAGGACATCGCCATGAGGATGATTGAGGAACAGATCCTCACCCTCGAATCTCAGCCTGACAATGTCAAGGCAATGCAAAAGGCAGCCGAGCTTTACACCCAGGTAGGAGATTACCCACAGGCCAGGGCCTATTATCAAAGGTTGATTGACCACGCAGAGGGAACGCCCGATCCCTTAATCCTTAAAGCATTTGATAACCTAAAGCTCAAGGAAATCGATCGTGAACTTGATTCACTGCAGGGCGAGGATGCGGCGAGCAACCAGCAGCGCGCCCATCAACAGGAGCAACGCAAGCAACTGGAGCTTGAGCAATGCCAACGGAGAGCCGATCAATACCCTAATGATCTGGCGATCAAATATGAGCTAGGACTGCTGCATTACCAATTAGGTCATTACCAAGAAGCGATCCCACTTTTCCAGAAATCTCAGGCCAACCCACACCTACGCATTCGCTCACTCCATCACCTTGGGAAAAGCTTTCTTCATCGGGGTATCGTGGACCTGGCTCTTCGCCCCATACAAACTGCCTTGGCTGAGTCAGTGGTCTTTGACGAGCAGAAGAAAGAGCTGCTTTATGACTTGGGGCTAATCCACGAAAAACTCGACCAAGCAGATGAATCCATCCAACAGTTCAAGGCTATCTACGAGGTGGACATTACTTTCCGTGATGTGGGCGAGCGCGTGGAGGCTCATTATTTGAAGTGGCAGGGAGCTTACCCAGAGCAAGGGTCCATCAAACAAGATCCTCGCCCACTCAGAAAAAGACCTTCCTAGGCTATTTCGTTGCATTACGCATGGGGAGAGTTACTATGCATAAGCCTTCATGGACACTCAACCCCGTCAAGATTACGACTTGCCACCTTTATCGATGCACGTCTTGTTGCGATTAAGCCTGGCATGCGTCCTGATGACACTCAGCCCGCCCCAGAGCCAGGCTGATGCTTATGAGGATGCGATAGCACTCTATCTCTCCGGAGACTACCAGAAATCCCTGATCATCTGCGAGGATCAGCTCGCAGAGGCCGACTCCTTTAAGGAAAAGTGGTACTTGCTTGGTATCGATGCTGCCATGGCAACTGGAGCCTATCAGAAAGCGCAGGTGATTCTGGAGGATGGTTTGGAAGATAGGCGAGTGAGTGGCATCAAACTCTATCCTGCCGGGCATCGAGTTGCCCTGTTCAATCAGCAAGATCAGGCAGCAAAAGACTATCTGGAAAAAAGCGTACCCTATATTAATAGTGTTCGCTACTCGAACGTCGCTGCTGACAGCCTCGTCTACCTCGGCAGAGCCGCCCTTAAACTTGAGGTCGACCCCAGGGTCGTGCTCGAGGTGTTCTACGATCCAGGGATGAAAGCGACCCCGCCCCTTCGAGAAGCTTTTCTCGCAGCGGCCGATCTTGCTTTGGAGAAGGAGGACTATGCAGTCGCCGAATCCACAACCCAACAAGCACTGATCCATTTCCCCGAAGATGCGGACCTGCTTTACTGATGGGCTCGAGCTCTAGCAGGTTCGGGCAATGACCAAATGGGGCCTACCCTGAATCGCGCCTTGG